>ENA-OSET01003142-OSET01003142.1-sediment-metagenome-genome-assembly--contig:-NODE-3142-length-15379-cov-3.478042_pt1 | contig 15379 bp, 16 predicted proteins | sample MGYA00237882_ERZ534229 | MGnify/ENA primary metagenome ERZ534229 (study PRJEB26408, sample SAMN06266212) | sediment metagenome | isolation source: Hudson Canyon methane seep mesocosm | place... | reverse complement strand
CGCTAATGACGTAAAATTTAAAAATCCAAAATCGACAGGTTTTTTGATCTTATAAGCATATTTTCCGGTTAGAATGACCCAGGAAATATGTGTTTCAAGCACCTCAATTTCGGTACATTCATGCGGGTAGATTGAAGCTTGGCTCAGGGCCTTTATTAGATCAGAATTCACAGATATTTCGTCCTGTGGCGGTATAAAGTAGATAGGGCCGATGGAGCGTTTGCTGATGTCATGGTCAGTAAATAGCTGGAATGGTGCAGAATCTGCTTTTTCATCGGCCTACCAAGTGAACTATTATTTAAAAAGGGCTTAAATAGATAGTTACTTAACTAATATAGTTACTTAAAAGAGATATTTTGACTTAATGCCTAAGAAAAAATCAACCACTAAATCAGCTTATCCTGGTCACCGACCTTGGTATAAACATCCGACTTTCTTAAAATGTATTTTTGTAGCATGTTTTTGCTTTGTGGCTTGGTTAATTTATCTGGATGCACAGGTACGTTATAAATTTGAAGGGAAGCGCTGGGCTTTGCCTGCTCAAGTTTATGCTAGAGCGCTTGAGGTGTATGAAGGTCGAGCGCTTAATCTTCAAAACTTAAAACAAGAGCTCAAGCTCCTGAATTATCGAAAAGTAGGCCATGCTCAGTCTGCCGGTGAGTATTCCATTCACGGTTCTAATGTTCACCTAGTAACGCGCGCACATGACTTACCTGGAGTTAGGTACCCTTCTGCCAATTTTCAATTTTTGATTCAAGGTGATGTAGTACAAAACTTAGTGAGTTTTGATCAAAGCAATGAGCAGCTATACACCCTAGAGCCTTTTAAAATTGGAGGGATTTATCCAAGGGTGAAAGAGGAACGTGTTTTAGTCAAAATAGAAACCTTACCTAAAGAGTTGATAGCGGCTTTGTTGGTGACTGAGGATAGAGACTTTTATCACCACTTTGGTGTTTCTCCTTTTTCTATTCTCAGGGCTATGTGGGTTAACTTACGAGCAGGTCGAATCGTACAAGGTGGAAGTACCTTGACACAGCAGCTGGTAAAAAACTTTTATTTAAGTCGAGAGCGTTCAATCACGCGTAAGTTCAATGAAGCATTTATGTCGTTAATGTTAGAAGCGCATTATGATAAAAATGCGATTCTTGAAACTTATTTGAATGATATTTATTTAGGGCAGTCAGGCGCTACGGCAATTCATGGCTTTGGAATGGCAAGTCACTTTTATTTTGGAAAGGCGCTTGAGTATTGTGATTTAAATGAATTCGCATTGCTGGTCGCAATGGTGAAAGGCCCTTCTTATTATGACCCACGACGGTTTCCTGATCGTGCTTTAAAGCGTCGTAACCTTGTCTTGTCATTAATGCGTGATGAGGGAGTGATCTCAGAGTCGTATTATCAAGATATCGCCTCTAGATCTTTAGGCGTGGTGTTAAAACCAAAATTTCAGAGTAATCGTTACCCGGCATTTATGGACTTGGTTAAACGCCAGCTTCGTCGAGATTACAATGAGGAAGACTTACGTACGGAAGGTTTGAAAATCTATACTACGCTAGATCCTCAAATTCAGCACCGAGTAGAACAATCGATTGAAAAGTTAGTGCCATTATTAGGCCAACAAAAAGGTTCGCCAGAACTTCAGGCTGGTTCCGTCGTGACAGGCGTGGGAACAGGTGAGGTAGTGGCTTTGGTTGGCGATAAGAATATTCGTTTTAATGGTTTTAATCGTGCGCTTGATGCTGATCGTCCTGTAGGTTCATTGATTAAGCCTGCAGTGTTTTTGAGTGCTTTAGCCCAGCCTGAAAGTTATCATTTAGCCAGTGTATTGTCAGATAAGGCATTTAGAATAGAGTTTCAGGATGGGCAGGTATGGGAACCAGATAATTTTGATAATAAGTCGCACGGGGAGGTTCCACTTTATCGAGCTTTAGCGAGCTCCTATAATTTGTCTGCCGCGCGTTTAGGTTTGAATGTAGGACTTGAAGCCGTTCAGGATACGCTTAAAAAATTAGGTGTTGAGAAAGAGATTACACCTTATCCGTCTCTATTTTTGGGTGCGCAATCTCTTTCGCCCTTTGACGTGAGTAAATTGTATCAAACCATCGCGAGTAATGGCTTTAATATGCCGTTGAGGGCGATTCGGGAAGTAACCGATATGCATCATCAAAGTGTATCGCGTTATCCGTTTCAGATAGAGCAGGTTTTTACGCCGGAGGCGGTTTATTTATTACAGCATGCTTTGCAAGAAGTAATGCGAACAGGCACAGGCCGGTCTGCATACCAATCTTTACCTGAAAACTTACGCGTAGCAGGAAAAACTGGCACGACGAATGAAAATAGAGATAGCTGGTTTGCTGGCTTTTCGGGTGATTACCTTGGTGTTGTTTGGTTAGGTCTGGATGATAACGGGCCGATGAACTTGACCGGTGGTACGGGAGCATTAAAAATTTGGACCGATTTTATTAAACGTATTCCGCAACATTCTCTTTCGATGGTAAAGCCTGCATCGATTGAGTTTCATTGGTTTGATACAGAAACAGGGGTGCGAACAGACGAAAATTGTCGTGGAGCGCAAGCTTTACCAGTTTGGGGAGAGGTAGATGATATTACTTATCAGCGTTGTGAACGAGGCTTTTCATCACTAGGGGGGTGGCTAAAGTCATGGTTTTAAATAGATGTTTAATGGGGGGGATTTTGGTGCTCTTCTTAACGAGCTGTGGTTCATTATTGACGAGTCGAGATCAGACCAGTCACCAGGTTATTCCAGCTTATACTGACCCTGATGAAGAACAGAGTGAGGTGCAAAATAATGATCAAGGGGAGGTGATACAAATGAATGAAAGGCAATCTACTGTTTCAAACCCTGTTCTAAAGAAAGAATCGCCTGAGCTGCCTGCACAGCCAACACATGCCAAATCTAAGGCTCAGGGGGACGTTTCTGAAATGCCTTTCCCATTAATTGTTCAAAGCCTTATTGAGCGTGCAGAGAAAGCGATAAAGATGCAGCAATGGTTGAGAGCGCAGCATACCTTGGAGCAAGCAATACATATTTCACCGAATAACGCCAAGGTGTTTTTAATTTACGGCGATGTTTATTTGAATTTAGGTATACTTGAACAAGCTGAGCAAATGTATCGTCGCTCAATGGCTTTAGCCGATGAATATAGCCCTGTGGGGCGTTTGGCTAAAAATAAACTAGAAGCGCTCAAAACAGGGAATTAAGCTATGGCCTTAGGTGCCACGATTTATAAATTTGATATTGATCTGAGTAATATGGATAAGAATCGGTATGAATCCGTATCACAGCATATTGCTTTGCATCCCTCAGAGACGCTTGAGCGGATGGTGCTACGTTTTTTGGCGTATTGTGTAAATATGCATGATCAATTGAGGTTTACCAAAGGGCTTAGCTCCGATACGGAGCCAGACCTTTGGCAAAAGTCCTATTCTGATGAAATTGAATTATGGATTGAGCTAGGATTACCCGACATTAAACGTATTAAAAAAGCGGCTTCAATCTCTCAACAGGTGAAATTATACGTCTATGGTGGTCAAGGTGTAGACCAATGGTGGAAGCTAGTTCAAAACGACTGTAAGAAATTCAAAAATGTTGATGTGTATCGTTTTGATTTGACTGCAGTAAATCAATTTGCAAGCCAAATTGAGCGCAGTATGCGTATTTCAGTCATGATTCAAGATGGTCTGATTAGTTTTTCGTGGGATGATCAAATGCTTGAGTTTCCTATGGAAATTATCCATGACCAAGATCATTCATAGTCAAATAGGTGAGCGTGGAATACTTTTATGTCATTAAGGTCAATCTTTCTCACTGTTTTAGTTTTTTGTGTTGCCTGGTACTGGTTACGCGCGCGCGAGCTGAAGGAACGTACTTTAAAGTATGCGGCGCGACATTGTGATGACTTATCGCTGAAATTATTAGATGAGTCCGTTGTGTTAAAAGAGCTTAAACTGCATAAACCTCCAACAGGAAACTTATGCCTTAAGCGACGCTATGTTTTTGAGTTTACCTCTACAGGAGAAGATCGCTATCAAGGTGAAATTGTAATTATTGGGCGGCATATAGAACATATAAAGCTGGAAACTCATCGAGTTCAATAGTTAAGCTTTATCTACCGGTTCATTTCGATCACATTTCTTGCATTCAAGTGTTGTCCCTAGCATTGAGGTTCTTCCTGATTTACTCATTACCCAAGGGCGATTAATGAAAGGTGGTTTGTGCCGTACATGTTGAAAATGATGGCAGGCTAATTCTGCAACCCAAGTATTGTCGTTATCTTGATGAAAATCAAAGATAATTTGTTGCATAGTTTTTTTCCAAATGTCTCTTAAATAGTACTGTTTTCAGTAGGTTTGGCGCTTTTCAAATGTGAAAGAAGGTGAAAGGTTCGGATTTCATACCAAAAATACCTTTGCGCTTAACCATTTGATATACATACTACACAATATTCTTAATTTTTTGGTGTTTTTGCTAAACGGGAAGTGAAATTGAAAGTTGTTGTAATTGATGATGATGCATATGACAGACATGTTATTTGTAACTCCTTAGCCAAGGAAGGTTATGACGTTATTGAGGCTGAAAATGGCCTCTCAGGTTTGGATGCCATTCGAAAAGAAAACCCTGACCTCATAATATGTGACGTTAGAATGCCACAGATGGACGGCGATGAATTATTAGAAACGCTTCGTAACTCTAATAATGGCATGGGGATCATTCCATTTATTTTTATTAGTGGTTTTACGAATGCTGAGCAGATGATTAACCGCCTAAAAAAAGGGGCGGATAACTTCTTAGAAAAACCTGTTGATTTAGCGTTGTTGTCAGCGTGTGTAAAATCCAACCTTATTGGTATGGAGCGTGTTTCAAACTATATGAAGAATCAACTTGATTCAATTGCTAAGGCTATGTCCGAAGTACTAGATCAAGAGATTGTGATTGAGCCGCCTCAGGATGAAACCAAAGAATATACTCAGAATGGTTCAGTCGATAATTATGTTGAAATGATTATCTCTGCATTACAGAACTTTCAGCTAAAAAGCGATCACTTTCCTGATGTTAAAGATGGGCAAATTAACCGCTTGGATTACATGAACTTTTTTCTGGATGAGTATGAAAAGAGAAAGACTTTGGCAAATACGACGAATGGTGAAGATTTAAGTTGGTTGTTGATCTTTCAGGTGGCAAAAGCTCAGGTTCAGGGTGAGAAGCTACCGATGTCAGATCTTTATTTAAGTGCGCCGTCTGCAAAATCTACCATCAATGCCCGAATAAATAGCCTGATTAAACTTAATATCTTTAATAAAGAACATGATGTGACAGATGGCCGTAGGCAGTTGATTTCTTTATCTGATAAGTTTCATTCTGACTTGCTTAAACACATTGATCAGAGTGTCAATATGATCAAGCAAAGAGTTAGTTAGTAGCGCAATTTTAACAGCTACTATCTTACTGAATTTTCTGGTAATTGTGATATAAATAGACCGCTTATATTTGAACTATTAATAACGTCAACTCCCCTCTGCGCAATGCGATACAGCTTGCGTCAGTTCAAAAAAATCAAATTACATACCTTATGGCCCATAAAGTGAGCTGTAGGGGTAATTCTCTGCGCCGTATAGGTAATACGGTTTTGAGTGATTAATATACAATTCCGGTCGAAATGTTCGAATAAGAAATGAATTTGAATATAAACGGTCTTAAATGTACTTAGTGTTCGCTAATTGTTAATTAATCTAAAAGGTAATCCAAATGCGCAGTAAAATTTTCCTTTTCGTGGCCAGTTTCCTGGTGGCATCTATTTCATGGGCTGAGTCTTATATCTATTTGACGAACAGTACAATGGAAACTCTAACGCTTGATACAGTTCAAACAGGCTACGACAATATCTCTCATGGTAATCAATGGGAGCAATTAGCAGATTCGGTTCCGCCTCTTTCAACGGTAAAGTTTCTTCGTTTCAATCGAGATGATGGTATTAAATGGGGACGCACTTACTATTTTAAAACGACTGTTCAAGGTGCAAGTAATTCAGTTGAACTTCAGCAATTGCTAGAAGGTACGTGGAATTTTAGTAAAATGTGGCTTTCTGCTGAAAATGATTCATGGAAATATGACCGTGATATCCACACGATTCCAATGGATTTTGATGGAAAAGATTCTACTCTGGCTTATCGTTCTCAGTATGCACGTGTTTCAGGTGATGATATTCATTATGTGATTAATAACGACTGGAAAACTGAAACGCGTGATGAGGCGAATAATAACTTTAAGGTATTAAGTTACAATGTATGGGCTTTACTTCCAGGTATCACCGCAAAAAATACACATGCCCGCTTGGATACGATTGCTGAATACGTAAAAGGCTATGATGCTATTGTTTTTCAAGAATTGTTTGACCCTGCTCTAACGGCTCATTTTAGAAGCAAAATAAGCACCGAATACCCTTACATGACGGATATCCCATTCAAACTTGGCAAACTGTTAACGGGTGGCTCATTTATCGCTAGTCGCTATCCTATTATGGAGCATGATGATGCCGTTTATGATGCTTGTCGTGCAGACGGTTGCTTAGCTTCTAAGGGGATGAATTATGCCAAAATTAATAAAAATGGGAAAATCTATAACCTGTTTGGCACACATACTCATGCTTATACTACATCTGAAGATATTGATGTTCGTTTTGCTCAACTTGCACAGTTAAAAAGCTTTATAGATAGCAAAAATATTCCTACAAATGAGCCGGTTCTCATGGCAGGCGATTTCAATGTTGATAAAATTCACTTCCCTCAAGAGCATTATGATTTCCTTGAAGTAATGAATGGCACTGAGCCGATGGCGCTAGGTGAGTATCCTCATTCCTATGCAGGGCCTGTTAATGTATATGCCGAAAATCAATATACTGAGTATTTGGATTATATCCTTTACTCAAATAATCATGTTGAGCCTATTTATTCTCAAAATACTTTATTAGTACCTCGAAGTATTGATGCAGACCATTGGGGAAGTTGGGATCTTTCAGATCATTACCCTGTTGCAAGTGAATTCGTATTTCCTGCTGAATAATTAATATATGTCTATGACTAAGCCTTGAGATAATTTTCTCAAGGCTTAGTCATTTTCCTATGGCTATAAAATAAGAAAACTAGAGGGTTACAATGGCCCTGAAAAAATTAAGAGAATGCCATTTTTATTGTCAATCAGCGCAAATTTAACTATTGAATAGATATTCTATTTGAGATGATTTTTTCTGTATTGGTTGGGGGTTACTTCAAACCAGCGTTTAAATGCCCGATGAAATGCACTTACATTGGCAAACCCTAAAAGAAAAGCAACTTCTCCCAAGCTAACTTTCGCTTGTTTAAGCATTTGTTGAGCGATTTTCTTTCTGACCTGATTTCCTAGTTCAAGGTAGTTAGTCCCTTCATTTTGAAGATGGCGCTTGAAAGTGCTTAAGCTAAAACCAAAGTGTTTTGCTGCTTTTTCTGCCTCGGGTAAACCTTGGTGCAAATTTTGTTCAATATAAGCAGAAACACGGTTAGCCAAATTGGAATCGCCTAATTCAACAGCGACAAGCTTATCGACCATTTTAACCATGGAGTCTCTAAGAATAGGATTAGGCGAGTGCACTGGCAGGTCTAGAATTTCATCACTTAAAATAATCATATTACAGCTTTGTTTAAACTTTACAGGGCAGCCCAGGCTTCTTTCATATACTGACAAGGGAGCATTAGGTGCATGTTTGAAGTGAAGTTCTTCAAACTTTACCTGGTTTTTCTTTGTGCGCTCAGTTAAGAACCGGCCCATGTGTAGAACAGAAGCTAAATCAAGTTCAATTAATGCACTGCTTCCTTGTAGCTCGAAGCCAGAAAATTCAACACTAAAAGTTGTCACACCATCTTTAGGTCGATTGATTTCAGCGTGAAAAGCTTTGTTCATGAGATGTTTGTAGCGAATTGTGAGCTGAGCTGCTTCCCGTAGATTTTCACAATTCATCCAAACATGAGACATGATTCCGTAGTCTGATGGGTGAATATGCAAACCGGCATCAAGTCCTAGGGTTGGGCATTGTGTAATCTCTATCGCTTTGGACCAATAGTAAACGATATCCCTTACGGGGAGTCGTGTTTTACCACCAATGTTTACATGGTTATCGGGTTCACATAACTTTAGGAAATTCTGCTTTTTTATTCCGTGCCGTTTTAGGGTTTGAAATAAAATATCTAAATAAAGTAGTGAGGCGCTTGATTGATGTTTACTTTTAGACGTTGCCATCGTTTTACTTTACCACGGAAGTGGTTCGCCATTACTATGCCAAAACCCGCCGCTATTATCGATATTCAATTCCTCTATTCGTTGACTCAGGCCTATGGCTGCTTGTTCTGGGCTTAAGTCACCATTAAAACCAACCATACGTGTTTGTACAAAGCCGGGGTGTAGTTGTGCGACTGCAATGCCTCTAGGTTTTAAGTCCATGGCTAATGATTTACCCAAAGCATTTAGTGCGGCTTTGCTCGCTCGATAACCATAATAAGCACCGGAGGTATTGTCTTCGATACTTCCCATTCTGCTTGTGATATTCGCAATTTTGCTGCCTGATTTTAAATGTGGCAATAAAGCATGTGTCACTTTTAAAGGCGCAAGTGTATTGACTTCAAATTGTTGGCGTAGCTGATCGTAATTCATCGACTCGAGCGTTTCATTCTGAAATAAACCAGCATTATTAATTAAAATATCAATTTTTAAATCATCGTTGTGTGCCATCTTCAATACTTGTAGCACTGTACCCATTGCTTCGTCGAGAGATAGATCGATGCCGCTAATGACAAGCTCGGCTATGTCTTCTATTTCATCAGATGTTTCACGGCATACCGCAATGACTTGGTCGCCCTGTGAGGCATAGTGACGGCTAAGTTCTAATCCAATGCCGCGATTAGCGCCGGTAATAAGTACGATATTATTCATTCTTTGCTCCTATATAATTAAGTTTTCATATTAGTATGAATGTATTATTTTAGCGAAGTCATTTTCGTTTAAATCAAGGTATAGAAACTGCTATGTTAAAGCCTGTTAGTCAGCCATGTCTTCGAAACCAAGAGCCTATTTATCAAGTCTTACGGTCGCATTTTAGTATGCCAGGAAGTGTACTGGAGCTAGCCTGTGGCACTGCACAGCATGCCGTGTATTTTGCCGAACGCTTAAGGCATTTGGATTGGCAGCCAAGTGATTTAGCCTTTTCCCTCGAAGGGGCTGCATTATGGATCGATGAAGCTTCGTTAGAAAATTTAAAGCCTGTCGTTATGCTCAATATTAATGATAGTGACTGGGGGGTTGGGGATTTTGATTATATTTACAGTGCTAATCTTGTGCATTTTGTGGGGCAGAAAAGTGTCAATGCAATGTTTTCGGGCATTTCCAAACACCTTAAAAATCAAGGGGTACTTGCTTTATACGGCCCGTATAACCAAAACGGTTATACGGGCGAGGGTAATGCGCGCTTAGATGAATGGTTAAAAGCAGAGGTCAATCCTGAGGCGGGTATTAAAGAGTTAAGCGACATAATTGTATTAGCAAATAAATTTGGTTTACAGCTAGATGCAAATCATTCTATGCCTGCTAATAATCATCTATTAATTTTTAGGAAAGAAACATCGTAGACTTCAGCTATTTTATGTGACGGTCGACCTCATGCTGAGAGTGCTGCGCCCTGATTTCGAATCATTTGGCGGAAAGCTCTAGGTGTTGTGCCGTAACGACGCTTAAAGTGTCGGTAGAAATGACTGAGATTACTAAAACCCGCTGAGAATGCAATTTCAGAAATATCGGTGTCAGATTGAGCGAGTTGGGTTGCTATGACATCGCAGCGCACTTTAAGCAAATAATCAATCATACTAAAGCCCGTATATTGACGGAATTGTCTGGCAAAATGGCTTCTAGACATATTCACTTGTCGGGCCACTTTTTCAAGATTTAGTTCTTCTTCATAATGCTGCTCTATCCATTTTTTTGCTTTTGTGATCCTGACCGCTGCAGGTGCATCGTCCTGATTGTGAAGGCGGATGTCTTCACTAATATGCATGAGTAACAAGCGCAAATATAAGTTCTCTTTAATGCAGGTTTGAAACGGTGAGTTATCCTTATGGATTTTGAGAAGCTCTTTTGAGATCACAAGCATTTCAGTGTTGTTGGTCTGGGTCATACTGATTGTTTGGACCAGATTTTTTAAATAAATACTATTTGTGGGGGTGGCAAAGGAATCTAGAACTTGAGAGTTGATACATGAAAATAATAGTCGATTATTTTTGTCTTTGTTTACTTTAGCGCTATGGCTTATTCTTTCGGGTATGAAAATAGCTTGTCCAGTACCAAGGCGATAGCTTTGGTGGTCAGTATTAATCTTTACCTCGCCCTCTAAGCATACAACAAACTCATGAACGTCATGTGAGTGGTTCGCAATGTCTGTTTTTAAATTAACATCAGATAGCCAAAGCATTTTGTGGTCCAATAGTACATAAAATTGATTCAATCCTATATGAAGTTTATAAATAAGGCTATTACAATTAATTTTAACAGCATGATTGTAAAGTTTTGTTCTTGTCGCCTGCGGCGATAAGCAATGGGCCGTAAAAAACGGCTCATGCTATTTAATTAAATATGGAGAAAAGACATGGTAATTGTTCACCATCTTGAAAATTCACGATCACAACGTGTTTTATGGGCATTAGAGGAGTTAGGTGTGCCTTACGAAGTAAAAAAGTATGAGCGAGACCCTGTGACAAACCTAGCACCTGAGAGCTTAAAGAAAGTTCACCCTTTAGGTAAGTCTCCGGTTATTACAGATCAAAATGCAGAAGGTGGTCCTGTAACAATTGCTGAATCTGGTGCGATTATTGAGTATTTGGCTCAGACTTATGGAAAAGAAAACTTTACGCCAGCAGCTGGGACTGAAGCCTCCCGACAATACGATTATTGGATGCATTTCTCTGAAGGTTCATTAATGCCACAATTATTGCTCAAAATTGTTTTTGATAAAGTGACAACTAGTCCGATGCCATTTTTTGTAAAGCCGATAGCAAAAGGTATCGCCAAGAAAGTCATGACGGGTTATGTGAGTCCTAATATTAGAGTGATGTTGGATTTCATTGAAAATCATCTGAGTACAAACGATTGGTTTACGGGAGATACGATTACGGGGGCTGATATTCAAATGAGCTTTCCACTGGAGGCTTGTGTCATGAATGGAGTCGCAGGTGTTAACTATCCGAGTATTAAAGCATATGTAAAACGCATTCATGCGCGGACGGGGTATCAGAAAGGTCTAGAGATAGGTGGCCCTTATGATTATGCATAATAAATGCGATTACTTATAAATATTTTCGTTTATTCGTGTGTTTTGGTTTGAGTGCTATGCTTTTAGCATTTTCTACTGGTTGTTTCCCATAAAAATATAAACTATCGTGGTGTTCTTACTTTCCGTGTAGATTTTTATTTTGCACCACGGTTTTTTAGTTTAGAGAGATTTATGGGCAAAATTATAATAAAAGGGCTATCTATTCTAAGCCTTTGTTGCTGTTTTTTTGGTAAGTCTTTTGCTGAAGATAATGAAGTGATTGAGTTTAGAACGATTGGAATCCCACCTTACGGTATTCAAATTGACGATAAACTAAGTGGTATATATTTTGATGCTGCAAATCGCTTAACCAGCATTGCCGGTTATCGTGTGAACAATCGAATAGCGCCGTACGCTAGAATTATCCATGAACTCAAAGTAGGGCTGACGGACATGACGATTATGTTTAAGTATAAGCAACTAGAAGATCATGTCATTTATATTGCACCATTAGAGTCGCTCAAAATTGTCGTCATGGGACTTGAAGGCGTCTCTTTTGACTCGGTGAATAGCCTGAAGGGAAGAACTGTCGCTTACTTAAGAGGTGCTAAGTTCAGCGATGCTATTGATAATGATCCTGATATCGTTCGAGTCAATACGACCAGCTTTACCCAAGGCGTGAAAATGTTAATGCTAAAACGCGTTGATGCGATTATTGGCCCCATGGACCCTATAGTTTTTAAAGCGGCGGAATTAGTGCCGGATAAAAATATATTTGGTGCACCGCTGGTTATTGATGAAAGAACACCATGGTTACAAGTCTCTAAAAAAAGCGTTGACAAAATTTCGGTTGCGAAACTTAAGGACATATTTCAAAAAATGGTAAAACGTGGGAAATTAACGGCGCTACGTACAAAATACATGAGTATGGGGTATGTAGCGGTCGATTAATCTTATTTAAAGTGCTTGTTCAAGTATTTTACGGCTAACTTCTGGTGTGATATTCCTGTGCTCCCCCAATTTTGTCATACCATGAAGTTCAAGCTTGGGTATGATTTTATCGATGTCAGAGGTATCTAATTGAACATCGGATAAACGGGTCGGCATATTCACTTGCCTAAAAAAATCTTCCGTTAATTGAATTGCTTGATTGATGCGAACCTCTTCATCTCCATCTTTTAGTTGCCAGATTCGCTCAGCATATTGGAGTAATTTATCTCGTTTGTCTTCACGACAAACTTTCATCACCGCGGGTAAAACAATCGATAGTGTGCGTGCATGATCAATGCCGTAACCACCTGTTAGCTCGTGACCAATCATATGCGTCGCCCAGTCTTGAGGAACGCCTGAACCTATCAAACCATTGAGGGCTAAAGAGGCTGACCACATGATATTGGAACGCACAGTGAGGTCGTTTTTAAACTCTGCTGATAGCGCTCTGGGGCCTTCCTCTATCAATGTTAAGAGTAAACCCTCAGCAAAGCGGTCTTGGACCTTAGCGTTTACAGGAAAGGTAAGATATTGTTCCATGGTATGAACAAAGGCATCTATAATTCCGTTGCTGACTTGTCGGTCAGATAATGACAAACTGGCTGCGGGGTCTAGTACTGCAAATACTGGGCGAACCAAAGGGTTTCCAAAAGCGAGTTTGTTACCGTTACGCGTAACAACTGAGCCTCCATTCGACTCGCTGCCCGTCGCGGGTAAGGTCAATACAGCGCCAAGCGGAAGAGCTGCTTTGATCGTATGTCGCTTGGCTAAAATATCCCAGGGGTCTTCCCCTTGGTAGCATGCAGCGGCGGCAATGAATTTTGTGCCATCAATGACTGAACCGCCACCGACAGCCAATAAGTAATCAATCTTGTGTTTACGGATAATATCGAGGGCTTTGATTAGTGTGTCATATTTAGGGTTGGGCTCAATTCCAGAAAACTCAAACCATTCATGCATATGTAGTGCGGCGCTAACTTGTTGGTATATACCGTTTTTCTTAATAGAGCCGCCGCCATACGTCATGAGTACTTTTGCACCCTTTGGGATCTCAGTAGCCAGCTTCTCAATTTGGCTTTTACCAAATAAAATTTTTGTCGGATTATGAAAGGTGAAATTTAACATGCTGAGCTCCTTACTTACGGTTCATTATTCATCGCGGGCGAATAAATGATAGTATCTCGAATCTTCAAATACATAGTTTAGCTGTATTTAAGCATTATGGCAGCTATAGCAATCGTGGTTTTTTAAAAGTGAATGGACTAAATGTTTCTTATTGTTGCAATCGTATTAATCTCTTTAGCTTATTTTTCAATGACAGCTTACCTCATTGCGAGTGTGGTGCTGTATGTATTCTTTCAAATTATTGGCGGTAAAAAGGATGGTGAATACAAAAAGATACGCTTAGGGGGCTTTATTGGATGGCTCATCTCAATTCCTTTCTGTTTAGTTATAGTTTATTTAAATGCCGGTGCTTAAGAAACGAAAGTGAACAAAAATGAGGTGGTAAAAACCGAAAAATTCACCTACCTTATATAGATTAGTCTCTAATAACGCGTTCGCAATATTGGGGGTCATCTATGCCAGCACTCAAGGTTTTTTACGAGGAACTGTGGCAGCAATATATAAAGATAAGCCCGCAGGCCCTTGCCATACATCATTTGTTTAAGAGTGAAGGCGAGGCACTGGTTAATGACCATGTCGCTTTTCGCACTTTTTCAAATTCAAATATTTCAATTGACCAACTTGAACAGCAAATATTCTCCTTAGGATTCCACTATCTTGAGTCCTATCATTTTGATGCTAAGAAGTTAGATGCGCGTTGTTATGTGCACCCTAATTTCCCTACTAAGATATTTATTAGCGAGCTACTTTGGCGTCAATTGTCAGAGCCATCACAAGCGATTATTGACTCGCTAATACAGCAAATTGAAGCAACAACATCAATTAATCATAAGAAATTAAATGTTCCGCGTTTGAATGCTGGCCGAATATGGGCGATGCCGACCTATAAAGACTATCTGACATTATTAGATGAGTCAGAGTATGCCGCTTGGTTATCTGTGTGGGGCTTAAGAGCGAACCATTTTACAATTTATGTAAATTACTTAAAAAAGTATTCTGAGCTTTCACAGGTGGTGGGTTTATTACAACATCATGGTTATGTCTTGAATTCTGTGGGCGGTGTAATTAAGGGCTCAAAAGCAGAATTACTAATTCAATCCTCAACAATGGCCGATCAAGCATTTGTGCCTTTTCCAGACGTTGGTGAGCAGCAGGTGAGTACTTGCTATTATGAGTTTGCCCAACGATTCAAACAAAAAGACGGTTCGTTGTATCAAGGGTTTGTACCGGAAAGTGCTGACAAGATATTCGAGTCAACCAATCGTGGAGTCGCAAATGACTAAATGTATTGTTGTACTTGGCCTTGGACGAATTGGTGGTGCGATTGCCCAGCTATTAAACGGTGATAAACGCTATCGAGTGATTGGGGCTGATATAAATTCTCAACCAGTAAAGTTTTATGCCAATCAATTTAAAACTGTACAACTTCAAGGTACAGATTATTCAACCCTTCTAAAGAGGAAGGATGCCGTTTTATCAGCGTTGAGCTTTAATGAAAACCCTCAAGTGGCACAAGCAGCATTAGATAATGCTTGCAGTTATTTTGATCTAACTGAAGATGTTCAATGTACAGAGCGAATAAAGGAAATAGCTCAAAATGCGGTTGGAGGTCAGGTATTTATGCCTCAATGTGGTTTAGCACCCGGATTTATCGGTATTCTGGCGTATAGCTTTCGGCAATACTTTGATCAATTGGATAGTTTAAAACTTAGAGTGGGTGCACTACCAGAGTATCCATCCAACCGGATGATGTATAACTTAACTTGGAGTACAGAGGGCTTAGTTAACGAGTATGCAAACCCTTGTGAGGCAATCAAACATAATCAAATTACCTTGATTGAACCTTTAGAGGGGCGGGAGCTGTTTTCAGTGTCGGGAGTGGAGTATGAATCGTTTAATACCTCAGGAGGGCTTGCTAA
>ENA-OSET01003141-OSET01003141.1-sediment-metagenome-genome-assembly--contig:-NODE-3141-length-15381-cov-3.538552_pt1 | contig 15381 bp, 11 predicted proteins | sample MGYA00237882_ERZ534229 | MGnify/ENA primary metagenome ERZ534229 (study PRJEB26408, sample SAMN06266212) | sediment metagenome | isolation source: Hudson Canyon methane seep mesocosm | place... | reverse complement strand
GCCTCCCCATCACAAAATATTGTCCTTCATCACAACCACCTTTCTGAGTAAAGAACAAAGGGATACTAGGGTGTCACTCCCTTCAGATTAAGGTGACACTCAGCATGACAGTCTAACTAAGCTCTGACTTTTCACGGGCTTGGCTCACCAAAAAGCGTGAAATTTCATTTTTAGCTAATTTTTCCATTTCTTTAAAGGCGATCACGACACCAATGTCATATCGATCTGAAGCTAGTATTTCTACTCGCACAACCGTTCCGATCAGCAAAACTGGGCCTTCATTACCAATCGGCACGCTAATCTGGACTTTAGTACCAATCGCTAATGATCGACTATTTTCAAACAAAATACCGCCCACGCAAATATCTTTACCTATTCCCGAAAATGCATCCAATTGACTAAACCCAAGCTCTTTTACCTGAACAGTTTTTCGTAAATCAATTCTGAGAAATCGGCGATTATCTTCTTTAAACAAGGATATATTATTTTTACCGGCGCCTTTTGCACGATATAACGCGCTATCTGCGAAACTAATTAAGGCATCTGCGTTTTGTGCATTGAAAGGATAGGAGGCGATCCCACCACTAATAGTAATGCTAAGTGCTTTACCATCAACTTCTAATTGACAGTTTTCCACACAGGCTCTCATTCGCTCCGCCAAGATCAACGCTTCGATACTATTAGTAAAAGGAAGTAAAACAATAAATTCTTCGCCACCATAACGCGCTGCGATATCGCTTTGACGAACCGCTGCTGATATAACCGTAGATATTTTGCGTAATGCCTGATCCCCTACTTCATGCCCATAAAGATCATTAACATCTTTAAAGTCATCTACATCAATGAACAAAATTGAAAGATCATTCTGATTTCGCTTCGCTAACGCAATATGCTGCGTCACCGCATTCGTAAAATATTGCCGATTATATAACCCTGTCAAATTGTCATGTGTTGATTGTAGAATCATATTTTCATACGCGGCCATTTCTACTAATTTGGGGTCAAAAATGGCGTCATTATGTATTGCAAAATAGTCACACATAACGGCGACTAAATTGGTTGGTCGCCCTAAAGCCAGCATCATTTCAGATCGATGCGCTAATAAATGCTCCCAGCAATACTCTGCTCGGGCAGGAGGAAGTTCAATATCAGCAAAAATTTCAAATACAGCTTGGCAAACAATGCCGCCATCTGAGGTGATTAATTCGCTCAATTTAGAAATAAAATGGTCATCATTAGACGCGGTATCACGACACTCTAATACCTTAGCCTTCGTTGCTTCCATCATGCACCTCCTATGCTGAGCCTTTTTTTGGTTGTTAACTCATCATCTATCTAAGCACGATACTACTGTTCCTATTATATGAACTTTATGCGTATATGGTGTTTTTTACAAACACCATATTTCATTTAAAAAATATAAGACTGAAATTCTAGATTTATTGGCGTGATAAAAATCCTAGTTGATAATTTACCGTAGATTTGACTGCCGACAAGTACAATTCCAAGCAGTCATCTTTGTCTTCACGAACTTTTAACAACTCAAGCTGCCGGCTGCAATGCCATAAACCTAAGGTAAGACAGCCAGTTTTCATCGCATCAATTTGTCCATCTATATCAGGAAGTTTTAGAACCTCCGATGTAAATGCATGCATGTTAATCAACTTATCAACTTGCGCAATAAAGGCTGTATAGTAGTTTTCAAGCTTTTCTTGTGAAATCGAAAGCCTACGAGCTGAAACTTCAGGGCGCTCTGATATATCTTTCCACTCATTTGAAAAGATCTCATTTAATTTTTCAATTGCTCCGCCCGCATTAAATGGCTTTACAATATACCCACTCACCCCCAACATCACCGCATTTTGTACGGTATCGCGATCATTCCCTGAAGTAATGAGCACAAAGGACAAAGCTTTTATATTCTTATCAGCACGTACTTTTTGTAATAGTTCAATACCTGACATTTTTGGCATTCTAACATCACAACAGCACAAGATAGGTAATGGGTTTTTTTCTAGATGCTCCCAAGCCGCTTGCCCGTCTTCAAACTCCAGCACGTCTGAAAAGCCCATTTTTTGCATTAAATCAACCAATGCAAGTCGTGATACCGCATCATCATCTACTACCATGACTTGCATTAATATTTCCTCATTATGTTATTTTGTAAGGTTTCAAACGGGCTACAAAGTCATTAAACGCCGTACGCACCTTTGACATATTGTTTTCATCCGCCCATTCCTCTAGCTCACCTGACAGCTTTACTAATACGTCATCATTTAAATAACCCGCACTTCCCTTTATGCCATGAAATAAGCGTCCGAGCTCTTTAGTATCCTCATCTATCATCGCGCGCGTGATTTCTTTCATGCGATCAGGTAGCGATTCAACAAATGCTGTGCGTAATTTAGCCGATAAAAGTGCGGCCTCATTCAGCGGAGCTTTCACCTCAACAACCGGAGCCACCTCTGGCACACTCACTTCAGGGATCGAAAACAAATTATCTAGTTCGCTAGCACTCGCACGAATTAATGGGTTTAGCTCTCGACCTTTTAGCAATAGCTCATTGATCGTGTCATCAATAATGTGATGTAATTCAAGTTCATCAATCGGTTTACAAAGAAAATCATCCATTCCCGCAGCTAGATAGCGGTCACGATCTTCATCAGTCACATTTGCAGTCAGGGCGACTATTTTAATATCTGGTTGTTTAAAATTTGTATCTTGCCACACACCACTTCGAATTTGTCTAGTTGCTTCCAAACCATCCACTTCAGGCATTCTGCCGTCCATTAAGACAAGGTCGAACGAACCTTTGAGTAACATTTCCAATGCAATACGACCATTGTCTGCAATATCTACTTCATGCCCCATACTTTCTAATAAGGTTCTTGCTATCACTTGATTCGTCACAAAATCTTCTGCACATAAAACATGCAATTTATGTGTATGCGGCTTCTTTTCTCGTATTTCGACTTCACATGCAGCAGCATCTCCTCTGCCCATAGGTAACTCAAAGTAAAAGTTTGAACCTTCACCCGCAATACTGCTTACCTCAATAAAACCATACATCGCTTCAACAAGCTGCTTCGAAATAGATAAACCTAAGCCTGTGCCACCAAATTTTCGAGTTGTCGATACATCGGCTTGTTCGAATTTTTGAAATAATTTTGCAACGCCTTCCTCTGGAATACCAATACCAGAGTCTTGAACCGAAAAACTCAAACGCATACTAAACTTTGACAGTTCAAGCATACTTACTTGAACATCCACCCCCCCTTTTTCAGTAAATTTAATCGCATTACCAATTAGATTAACCAATACCTGTCGTATTCGCGTCGGATCACATTTCACATATTTAGGCACGTCATCATCAAAAACCAAATTAAAGTACAGGCTCTTGTCTTGTGCCATATCGTCAAAGATTGCAACGGCAGACAAAACTTCATTGCGTAGGTCAAAATCGACCATTTCAATATTAAGCTTACCGGCTTCCATTTTAGAAAAGTCGAGTATATCGTTAATAATAGTCAATAGTGCTTTAGCATTACTCCTTGCTATATCAAGTTGCTCTCGTGTTTTATCATGTACCTGAGGATCTCTCAAGGCAAACCCCAGCATTCCTAAAACACCTGACAAGGGGGTACGAATTTCATGGCTCATGGTTGCCAAAAAGTCACTTTTAGCTTGAGCCGCTTTTTCCGCTCCGGCTTTGGCATCTTCGAGGTTTTCTTGAACTTCTTGCATTTCATCGCGCAAGCCTCGCTCAACACTAAAGGCAGAGTTGGTTTCATCTAACAGTTCATTAAAACCATCAACGAGTACGCCTATTTCGTTCGACTGAAGATGTTTGGGTAAAGAAAGACGCTCTTCACTGTCGCCATGAATGTCTTTCAGCGCCCGACGCACTTTTACAAGAGGTCGAGATATTCTGATTTTTAATGCCTGCGTAGACACAAAACAAGAAACGCATATAACAATGATCACGCCAATAATGGTGGGTATCGATGTTTCATGCATACGTTGATTCACCCAGTTTTCATTGGGCGTTACACGTAACTCACCTAGAATATGATCCTGATCGAAGATAGATTCTAACTTCATCGTGATCGTATTTAAGGGAGCTCCCCCATCTTCATGCACACTTTCGAGCTTCATCCCAGGCGTCAATTCATCAGCAAAACCTTCAAGCGTCACGGAGTACACAACATCGGTACCAAGAAGCCCATTTATGGCATCCATACCTACGGCTTCGTTTGATGAAAATAGTGCCGCCGACGCGGTGTTCTTTACAGCAGACATTAAGCTCTTAACCTGCCGTTCGCTTTCCTTTACGGCAAGTCCTTGATTGATTTGGTACGCGATCAAACTAAAAATGGTAGACAGAATCAATGCACTACTTACCATGATCATCGCGACATAATGCTGCAGGTGTTTAAATTGCATTAATTTGCATCGACCGTATGAACGACAACAATATCTTGCAGCATCAGCTCAGCGGGGTCTTGCCCTTGAATATACGCAATGGCATGCTGATTTTGACTTACCTCTTTTAATATTTCAGCCATATTATCAATTACCTTAGGTGGCGAAGCTCGTCCTGAATATCGTAAGCGAGCCCAATATGCGTCGATATCCGAAATAGATTTTCCTGTTAGCCCTTCAAAGAAACGCGCTCTTATAGAGGAACCAACTTCATGATCAAAGGCTTTTGCATTGTTCCCATTTGGAAAGCTGCGTGCCCGTCCTAAAAACAAACCCATTACTTGCTTACGATTTAAGGTTGTTAATTCAGACTGGCTACTCACGATCACTTGAATCATTTGAATATCCGTTTCTTCAGCCCAGCCATCAGTAGAAGCCAAGAAAAATAATAGAATGCTCAGAATTTGAATATTTTTCATATCAAAATACCCAATCAAAAGTTGTTGAGCACCAGCTACGAGAATCTTTTTCCCAGTTTCTGGCCTCACCTTCCACGGTATCCTGTGTAGGATAAATTCCCAGAGAATTATCATCAATGGTAGCAAAATCACACTGAAACTTAAGCGCTTTTTGAGAAGCAAAATCCCAACGAACACCTAGGCTCAAAGAGCTTTGATCAACTGTGCCCGAGTTAAGATTATCTTTAAGACCGCCATAAAGCCCTTGAAATACAGGAATTGTGGGAGGGTCATAAGGAAAATCTCGTTCATCCCATGAATATGAATAAGCAATATTTGGTAAAAATTCACCAAACCGACGCCCTATTTGTAAATAAGCCCGCTGACCATCATAAGAACCGAAGAATGTTGAAGTAACGTTACTAAACTCTCCTTGAACGTGCCATGGCCCAGGCGTCCAGTTAAAACCAATTGAACTATAAGTTACAAACTCATTTTCGATGGAGTAGTCATCAGCGATCACTCGAGCTTCCGGCCAAGCCATCTGAATATTAGGGTCACTGACAACCAATTGAAGTTGATTGATGGCATTCGTGTTTTGTATAAACCGAAACCTTGCAAGATAGGCCCTTAATGTTAACTCGTCTTTTTCCCAAGTCACACCCGCACCATAAATCGGTGATGACTTAACATAGTTATAAGAAGTAGCGTTATCCAGATAACCAATATTAACCGTCGATTTTGTCTTGCCAACAAACGCTTCAAATCTTAGCGAGCTATCAAAGTCACCAAATTCAAAAATAGTTTTTAAACCATCGTAGTTGCTGTATGGAATCCAACCATAAAATTCAGTTTGAGGCCGGACTGAATGATAGGAATACCCAACATTACGATGATCTGACAATAAAAATGTATCTAATACCATTCGCCCTAATTGAAAACTCCACATATCATCAGACTGATAACGTAAAAAAGCCATTTCTATTGAGTTTTCAATACTATTATTTACTTTTTCTTGAGCGACAATTTGCCCGACGATATCCCAGCCTGGGTTTAGCTCCTTTCTGGCTTGGAGACCTAATTTAGAATCAAGCAACCAGCCATGATCTTCTATCTTCTTGCTTCGCTGCGTAATATTTCGTTTAAGCACCAGGTCATCATACTTATCGGTCTCTGCATACCCAAGAGTACCAAAGCCTGTCACCTCCCATTCATCTAGTAATGAATGGCCAGCCACAGAAAACTGTGAAACCCCAAGCCATATACCAAGCACGACGCCCTGTTTGTGCAAACCATATATCGGTACAATAAAACTTGAAACAAATCGAAAACACCGACCAAGAATTCCAACATTCATTACGTATACAAACTCCATTATTGTCTTTTTTGTATCACTCCCGTCCAGTTTTTTCTATTCACTCAAACGACAGACGACGCTATTGTTCTTTTTCTAGTTAATAAATTTTAGGCGAGTAATACCAAACTACAAGAAAACCACATCAGTTCAGAAGAAAGGAGAGCTTATTTGTATAGTCATTGCTCGGCATCAAGCATAGTAATTTTCAATGGACAGTATCAATTGAGTTAAATCTCGGTGCTCATCTCCCGTTAAGTCACAACTAGCAAGCACATAATTGGCGGTTCTTACTACGGCACGCCACCGAGGACGATCTGGCACAGATCTAATATTCAAATACTTATCAAATGTACGGGTTTTTACAGTCGTGCCATCAACGTATACACGCCAACAACGGCTCCGCTCGGCCAATTCAACTTTACCTTGCTGGGTATAGCGCTCCCATAAATTTAAAGATGCTCTAAGAAGAGAAACAAGGTCCTCTTTATGGTTACCTAAACTTGGAATTAACGCATGTGTTTCAATAGAGCTTGGCTCCCCAGCTACCGTTAGATCAGTACTGCCATCAGTCACTGACATTTCGACAGAATGCGGTTCCGAAATAACTTGTCTTAAAACTCCCTCAATCTCATCAATTTTTTTACGGCTTTCGTTCAACTCAAAAGTTAGGTTTTCAATAGCAGAATTGTGACGTGATTCTGGTAAAGACGTATCAAAAACTGGCGTAATCACGAGCGCAAGATAAGCTTTACCATATTCATAGTAACTTTTTATTGAGGCATTCCAATTAATTTCCGGAGATATTCCCGCAGTATTCATCGTAAATGCTTCAGTAGGCTGCTCTTTAATAAAGCGCTGTAATGTCGCTCCAAGCTCATCATTGACCAGTTCTAAAATAGATACGCCCAATAGGCCCTGATTAAGATTAGACAATGCTTTATTTGCTTTTTCATTGGCATAAATAACCTGTAACTCATCGTTCATTAAAATAATCAGTTCAGCACTAATATCCAAAACATTAAGTAAACGCGCATTCAGTTCAGACAACTCATCTTCCAAGCCTTCCCTTCGCTCAATTTCATCTTTTAGTTTTTGATTTTCTCGATTAGCAATCCAATATTTTCGTACGTTTATCTGCGTATTTACTCGAGCGATTAACTCTTTCTCATGATAGGGTTTTATAAGGTAATCATTCGCACCGACACTCAAGGCGTTCACAATATCACTAATTTGAAGGCGAGCTGTCAGCATCATTACAGGCAATTCATAGCTATCATATTGCTTACGAATGACTTGGCACACCTCTAACCCTGTCATTCCAGGCATCATAAAGTCTAACAAAATTAAGTCTGGCAACTGTTCATGCAAACGTGCCAGCACAGATAAACCGCTTTCAAATAATTCAATTTGAAAGCCTTGCGCTTTTAATTGGCTTGATACCAGTTCACAATTTACCCTCTCATCGTCCACTACAAATATTAAAGGCCCTTCATTTTTTTCTGGGAGATCTTGTGACTCCGGTTGATTCATTTCCTCATTTTTAGTTGATGAGGTAATCACGACTAGCGGTGGTGTGGAGTGGATTATACTGCTGTCGGTTTTAGACGTTCGCGGTAATGAATCATCAAAAATAATCATCTCATAAGGAAAAGTAACGCTAACCGTCGTACCTCGGCCTACTTCACTATTTAGCTCTAATGAACCACCATGAAGCTCTACAAGCTGTCGACTAATTGATAACCCTAAGCCTGTACCACTCGCAGCGTAATGACCTTTAACATGGATCGGTTCGAAAGGGCGAAACAAAGAATCACGTTTTTCATCAGGAATTCCTAAACCTGAATCTGAAATCTCAATCAATAACTCATGATTAGCAACATAAGCGTTTAGCTTTATAAATCCTTTATCGGTATATTTTGCTGCATTGCCCATAAGGTTAAATAAAATTTGTTGTAAGCGGAACTCATCTGCACTTAAGAAGCGTACTTCAGGAGATATTTCGGCCGTTAATACCACCTCTTTTTTGCCGATTATTGGCGACATTGTTGCCAGTACAATTTCTGAGATTGCATTCAAATCGACACGGTTTATATTTAGTTTAAGTTTGCCATGTTTAATGCTCGAAAAGTCCAGTATATCATTTACCAACACACTCAATCTTTGAGTCGTATTAGCAATCAGCCCAATTTTATGGCGCTGCTCTTCCGTTAACGAACCATGATCCTCCTCTTTCAAGATTTTTGCCAAACCAGAAACGCCTTGTAAAGGCGTACGTAATTCATGAGACGTCGTCGCTAGAAATTCATCTTTAAACTCGTCCATTTCAACAAGTTCTTGATTGCGGTTTTTTAACTTGGCCGACATGGCTTCGACTAAATTCAAGTTCTTTAAATAATGCCTCTGCAATGACATAGATTGCGTGATAACAAAAACTAACACCCCAAAATGGGCAATATTATTAGAGGTTCCAATCAGACTATTTGATTTTAAAACATCGTGAATTACGGCTAAAGCCAATAGTAATAAACTTATTCCAAAGAACTTTATGTTTCTACCTTTTTCTATAACAACCTTAATATACAAACAGCAAACATAAAGCACCGATACGACCACCAGCATTTGAAACAGAACATTAAATTCGGTGTAAATACGTGCAGAAAAGGCAAAACATAATAATGCGAAAGGCAAGATCGACAACCAAGATATACGTATCGTCCACTTAGGTATATGTTTGCGGTAGAAGGAACAAAAGAATCCGACAAATAATGGTAAAACCAAATAAAAACATAGATGTTCTAAGCGCTGAAGGGTTGTCCAACTAAAAAGATCAAACATGTAAATAACACGTTCATCAATGAGCAAGCGCCTAAAGCCCACCACCAAACAAAGCCACCCAAAATAAAGAGCTGCAACCTCTTTAGTTCTAAAAGCAAACATTGAAAGATTGTACACACCAATGACGATTAATATTGTGCCAAAAAGCACGGCAAGTATCACAGGACGTTGCGACATCGCAAAAACACCTGACGCATCGGTCAGTCGTAAGCTGTACCAGATTCCCCCTTCTCGATAGTGATAATTAGAGAGTTGAATGACCAATTCCAACTCACCATTATGCTGCTCTGGCATTTGCAGTACTTTCGGTAAAAAGTCTGGCTCTTCAAATTCTTGCGTCTTACCAACCACCCCATTACCAGTAATAAACTTCCCATTCACCCATAATTTATTTGCACTGGGCATATCAGGTAAATACAAATAGAGAGGGTGAATATCTTTAGGCACGAGTAGTTTTACATGGTAAGTCATATACCCCAGTGCAGGTAAACGTTTTTGAGCGTCCGACTGATCGCCCCAAACGGCAGGCACTTTAAGTTCAATCGCTTGGCTTTGTGCCGACTTTACCTCTGATGGCGAATATAATTCCCCCCAATAGGCGTGCCATATACCATCAAGCTTGAAAGACTCACCTGACGACCACTCTTGATTTCGTAAATCAATATTAGGTACGGTGAGTGTAGCGCCCCCTGTTTCACTCGCATAAGCATGCGGCACTATCAGCATGCAATACAACAAGTATAAAAGTGAGGGTAATTTAAAAATCATAATAAGAAGTCTGATAGGTTTTTATTTTTAAGTCTTTATCATAAAACAGAATTATAAAAAGACCAGCATTGCAGACCAACAACTCCTTTTATTAAAACTGTTTCATTCAAAATGAGTCTTTAAAGCACTTTTTACTGGATTATTTCAGAAACAGCCTTATGCTTTCTTGATGTACTTTATTTATTGTTTTAACGGCTATTAGAATGGAACTTTTTTCGTTTAATCCTCTTATCGACTTTAATCCAGAAACGGACACAGTCACCGCCTCGCTCGAACCGTCTTTTGGAGGGCCTACGCTTACCCGAAAACATGTCGATGATTTATTGGAAGCTGCAGGCTACCAAAACTATTTTATGCTTGAAGATGGCATTGATGAGCTATTAATTACCGACCAAACGCTAAGAGCCCAAGGGCAGAAAGTATTTGAAGTATTTCTTAAAAAACTTCAAAAAAGTAATGAGAGTGATACTTCAGAAGAAAACCTTGCTTCTGACTACAACCCTCAACAAATATTTTCAATGTTAGGAAGAGATATTCCTTCGTTAGCTATTGCAGAAAAACGTAATGGGCAAGTCGAAATAACTTCTTCAGAACACGATTTAAAAGCGCTTATTACTCTCAAGAAGCCTTTTGGGGGAACATCAATTACCCACACCGACATTGAGAACGAAATAAAAAAACTGGGTATTACAGCCCTAGTTAATGAAGACGTTATTCAGCAAACCCTTGAAACAGGAGAATGTATAAACGTACCTTTTGCAGCGGGGGTCAAACCTCAAAAAGGAAAAGATTCACGTTTTGAAAAGCTAGTAAATGATCGGTTTAGTTCTGCGCCTAAAATTGATGAAAAAGGCATCGCAAACTACCGAGATATTAACGAGTTCGTCGTAGTTGAGATAGGTACGCCTTTAATGCGCCGACACGCCCCTGCTAATGGGAAAAATGGCACAGATATTTTCGGCAAAATGATCCCTTCTCATGCTGGTGACGCCCTACCTTTTTCAGCGGATATTGAAGGTGCCACAATTAGCCAAGACGACCCCGACTTACTGATTGCTACCATTAAAGGTCACCCAATCCTCTATAGCCGAGGCGTTTCAATTGATAATGTCCTCGTCATTAAAAACGTTAGCCTAGCTACCGGTAATATCGATTTTGATGGGTCGGTATGCGTAGAAGAAGACGTTGCTGACGGTGCAAGTATCAAAGCCGCTGGGGATGTAACGATCAAAGGAGCTGTCGGCAAGTCAACCATCGAAGCAGAAGGTAATGTATTAATTGCTCAAGGTTTCATTGGCGGAGCAAATTCAGGAGAAAAAAAACAAGACAGCGAATCTTTTGAGGCATTTATTAAGGCTAAAGGAACCGTCTCAGCAAAATTTGCCAGTGGCGCAAGTATTACCGCAGGAGACGAAATTAATATTTCCGAATATGCCAGTCATTGCGACTTGCAGGCGACCAATAAAGTTCAACTAGGCCACCCTCACGGAAAAGGCAGCTTAATTGGAGGGAACATACAGGCATTCAAGTTAGTATCCGCTAAAGTACTTGGCAGTACTGGCGGCACCCCCACAAATATCACAGTGGGCGCTAACGCAGATACAATCATTAACTTAAGGCGTATTACTCAAAGCCTCCATAAAAAGAAAATACAAGTAAGTGAAATACATGACGAATTAAGAAAGCTCACTATCCGTGCAAAAGTAGCCGGTTTAAATCCTCAAACAAAAGAAATGATTGAGAAGTATAATGAGCAACAGAAACAAATTGACCTGGATATTCTTGAGCTTAATCATCAAGAAAAAGACGTAAAGCATTTACTCATGCGTTCGAAGAAATCACGCGTCACAAGTGCATACAAAGTTTGGCAGAATGTATCCGTGTCGATATTAGGTGCTTCACACACAGTCAAAGACGAGATGTCGGCAAGCAGCTTCTTTTTTGAATCTAGACGGGTACAAGTAAAACATTAATGATACTAGTAAAGCTAACCTAGCACCTTTAAACAGCATCAATACTTTACTTTCGTAAACGGCATCGCCTTAAGCGCGCCAAAATTAATAATCAAATTACCCAATATGGTGAGCCCTAAACCAACAGTACTACTCGCTTGCCAATGATAATTTTCAAACCAACTAGAAAGTATCAAGGCAACGACTGGAAACATAACGGTTGCGTAAGCAGCTTTATTAGCCCCTAAACGTGCGACTAAAGTCAGATAAGTCGTAAAGCCAATAATTGTTCCAAAAATACTTAAATAAAACAAAGCGCCTAAATATTGAGGCCGAAGATCCACAACCAGAGGCTCAGCCGTCACAAGTAGAACCCCAATTAGAATGACGGTGCCATAGCAGATACCATAAGCATTAGAGGTAACAGGCTTCAGACCTTTCAAGCTGTGTCGCTTAGACACCATATTCCCTAATGAAAACAGGTATGTACCGACACAGGCAAACGCAAATCCTTTCAAGGTTGAATTGGAGAAAGCATCCCCATCATTACTACCATTCAACTCAGGCAAAAACAATAAGACTAATCCTGAAGTGCCCGTCACACCGGCAATCAGAACAGTACGAGGTATAGTTTCCTTCCAGAAAAAACGATTATTTATCGCATTAAACAAGGTTGCTAATGAAAAGACCACCGCCACTAAGCCACTTGATATATATTGAGTGGCGGTATAAAAACAAATAAAGTTAAAAGAGAATAAACACGCGCCCTGCAACACCATAAACAGATGATCAGAGCGGTCCGTTGATTGTAGTTTCCCTCCTAGCCATAACCCAGGCAACAAAATAAACGCCGCCAAGGCAAAGCGGTAAAAAACAGATACATTTACGGGTACGTCTCCTAGCTGAAAGTAAATCGCTAGCCAGGTTGTTCCCCAAATTAATACCGTTACAACATATAAGAAAATATTCATTTTCTTTTTATCACCTTCACCTACAATTTATTAACCAGTAGTATAGGTCTGAAAAGAAGTGTAGGCCTGAAAATAAATATCGCCCTGAATAATTTAGACATAAACTGAATTTTAGCGCTGAGCCCTCAACTTAGTTACCACTTCACCACCTATTCCCCAATTGTCAGTACTTACTTCATCAATCACAACGACAGTCGTTTTTGGATTCTTATCTAGCACATCAACTAGCAGTTGCGTCGCGCCTTTAATTAGCGCTTCTTTCTGTGTTTTAGTCACTTGCTCATCGGTAATTTTAATATTGATGTAAGGCATTTTTAACTCCTGAATTAATAGTCTTTATATAGTTCGTTAAATCTCTCAATTCGATATTCATGCTTCATGTAACTTATTTCTAAAAGGTTTTGTATTCCATTTTGAATTAGCGACCCAGACACCAAAGCTGACACATAACAAAGAAAAAACCAGCTCCATGCTCAGATCTTCATCAAAAATATAAATGGCCGAAAAACCAGCAAAAATAGGTACTATCGCCATCATAGACCCCATATTTGCAGCGCCAATTAGTTGAACGGCCCGAACATAAAATAACATTTGAACGATCGTTGCTAAGAACCCTTGGTAAAATACTTGCACACCAATATCGTGCAATAAATCAGTCGATATATTTTTTGGTAAGTACATCAAATAAACGGGTGTATAAACGACACATGTAATGACCGCCAAACTCACGGTGACTTGCCAGGGGGAAATATTCCAACGATTTATTAACACTGAAAAAGTTGCCCAGCACACCGCTGCCCCAACCAACAAGCCATGCCCCACAGATAAAGATCCAGACTTTTGAAATTCATTCCAAAACAAGACCATGATGCCGAAGGTAATCATTATAATACCTAGCCATTTAACAGCTGAATGCCGCTCTTTATTCATCAGTGTTGAAATTAAAGCGATTGAAATAGGCAACAAGCCTGGTAAAAGCACGGCGGCATGTGAGGCTGGGGTAACTTTAAAACCATTAAAAGTACATAAGGCATACGCTAACCCACCAATGAGGCTACAAATTATTAGCTTAGGTTGAAATAAATTAAAGCGCTGCCAGAAAAACCAGAAAGGAAAAACAAATGCAGCACAGCTGACATATCGTACCGCGATAATATCGTAGGCGGTTAATGGACTAATCCCTCCCATTCGAGACACTAATATAAACCCTGACCAAATTAAAACAGCAGCCAATGCGCAGAGATAACCCTTTGCTTTCATGTTTTCCAATTAATCGCTCCTTTAGATTATCTTTTGATACATTCTTTGCCAGTATTAAAACAGCCGTCATTAATAAATCAGAACAGCACTATAACCCAATCATTTATTCTATAATAATGAATAAATATGAACTTTATTTTCATAATTTATGAAAGGATTATTTATGGAGCTTTCTGACTTAAGAATTTTTAAAGCCGTTGTCGAGACCGGAGGTATCAGCCGTGCAGCCGAAATGTTAAACCGAGTCCCTTCTAATATCACCGCCCGGATTCAAAAGTTAGAATCCGAGTTAGGTAAAAATCTGTTTATCAGAGAAAAAAACAGATTACGTATTTCTCCTGCAGGTGAGAGTCTATTTACTTACGCAAAAAAAATACTCTTACTCGCCAACGAAGCAGTTGAGCAATTAAACCACGAATATCCAAAAGGAAAATTTAGGGTAGGCAGCATGGAAGCTGTGGCAGCTTCTAGACTGTCTTCAGTTTTGACGAACTACCATAAGTATTTCCCAGAAGTTATTTTAGAAGTTAATACAGGGCCTACTGGGAAGTTAATCGAACAGGTTTTAAACGGTGACTTGGATTTAGCCTTGGTTGCAGACCCATCTAAAGATCAAAGGCTAGAAGCAATACCTATTTTTACAGAAACATTGGTATTGGTAACTGATCTCTCACGCCAAGCCATCAACCACCCTGCAGATCTCGGCGAAAACCCGACGCTATTAGGCTTTAGTTCTCAATGTGCCTATAGAACACGTTTAGAGGCCTGGATTAAAGAAAAAAATGTAATGGCAACAGTATTCGAAATAAACTCATACCACGCGCTTTTAAATTGCATTACAGCAGGTATGGGCACAGGAATCATCCCCCAAAAATTATTGGATTTTTACCCTTTTAAAGATGGCCTGAAGGTTCACCCTCTCCCCTCTCACTTGCAGAAGACCACGACGCACAGTATTTGGCGTAAAGATTCAATAAAACCCAGCTTGCTCGCCTTCAACGAATTACTGCTAAAGTCATCTAATTTACCTTAGCTAAATTAAGCTAAGTAAGCAGTTAATGATTAGTGCTACAATCCTTTTAAATTCACAACTAGCGACTAACGATAAAATAAGAATGGAAAAATTTAACGATATTCAAGCCCGTGCATCAGAGCGAAAAGGTGGTGATGAGGCTTTAGCTCATTTAGTCTCCCGGCCTTTGCCTGAAAGTCAGATTGCTTTAGTTCATGATGATTTATGGTTAGAAGAGTTCACTCGTAAAATATTTCAAAGTGGCTTTTATTGGTCTGTCATCAATAAAAAATGGCCGGGGTTTCGTGAAGTTTTCTGGGATTTTAATGTCAATAAATTATTAATG
>ENA-OSET01003140-OSET01003140.1-sediment-metagenome-genome-assembly--contig:-NODE-3140-length-15381-cov-60.014767_pt1 | contig 15381 bp, 14 predicted proteins | sample MGYA00237882_ERZ534229 | MGnify/ENA primary metagenome ERZ534229 (study PRJEB26408, sample SAMN06266212) | sediment metagenome | isolation source: Hudson Canyon methane seep mesocosm | place... | reverse complement strand
GAAGCACGTCATAAAGAAGCTTTTTCTAGTGCAGAAGCAGGACTTGACCAAGCCGCATCTTATTTTAGGGCAAACCCGCAATTATTAGGTGGGACTACTGGTTGGACGGCTTGTCCAACATCAGGAACAATTCCTTTTCCCTGTACTATCGCTGGCACTACCAATGTTTTTGGTACTATTGCTAGTGGCGTGGTCACATCTGGAGTGCCGACGATAGCAGCGTTAGCTGATAGTGACTCCTATTTACTTCAAACTGCTACCAATATTATTGCTGTTGGGCAAGGAGCTAGTGCAGATGGAACAGGTGCTGCAGTTGCTCAAGTAGAGTTTGCTCAAACAAGTCTATTGACACCAGGAGAGCTCCCGCCATTAATGCTTCCTACTGGTGATTTGAGTGGTAACTTTAATATTGTTCCTAATCCAAATGGCGGTGGTCCCGGAGTACCTATTTCTGTCTGGGCCAACGATACCTTAGATACTACAGGCGCAAACTGGAAAACCTGTGACCATGGTGAATTTAAAGATGGGACTTCTGTATGTATGGATGCGAAAGGTGACGGAGATACCGGTGATAATTGGCAAGCTTGCACTTGTGACACAGAACGTAGTAATTCAACTGATGTGACAGAAGATATTGTTTTGTCTCCTGCTGATGACTTCCCCAATTCTCCATTTGCTTATGTTTTTGGTGGTGATGCAAATATCAGTGTAGGTGATACCACAATTCTAAAAGATGAAATTAAAGCTAGAGCTCAAGCGACTGGATTGGTTCTTGCTGACTGCGATAGTTTAGTTGCCGACTTTGGAGCGTTAGCATCATCCGCCTTAGTGTGGGTGACGGGAAATTGTGCTATCGGTAGTAATATCACTATAGGAAGTCGAGATAAACCGATTATTTTGGTTGTTGAAGGTGAATTAAGAGTTAATGCTGGTGCTGAAGCGTGGGGAATATTAGTCGGCTTGGCTGACTTTGTATTAAACGGTGGTCCAGTAATTCATGGATCTGCAATTTCAGATGTAGAAAGTGACTTGACTAACGGAACCTATTCACAAGTATATGATGAAAGTGTTTTCTCTAATTTGAGAGATGACAGTGTCAATACTGATATAGCTAAGGTTAGCTTTAGTTGGCGTGACTTTACACCATAAGCTTCATTTATCTTAAGAGGTCAAAGTAATGAATATTAAATTAAGACATAGAGGTTTTAGCCTTATAGAGGTAATGGTCGCTTTATTAATACTTGCCGTGGGTATATTAGGAATTTCTAAGCTACAAGGAAATCTAATGCGTAGTGGTTCAGATGCGAATCAAAGGACGACAGCTATTTCACTGGCACAACGAAAGATCGATGATTTAAAAAGTTTTGTACATCTAACTGTTGGTACAACAACGGATACGATTCCTGATACTTGGACTACTTCAGGACCTTCATCAACTGTATCGGCAGCTGTAATGTCTTTTGACCATATTGATACAGATCAGGGGGGAGCTCCTGTAGGTAGCACTGGTTTATTAGCAGGAAATGTAACCGTAGGTAATTACGCTTATACCTTAGGATGGGATGTGACAGATTATTTTTACCCAAGTGCTTCAGCTGCTGCTAGTACTGCCGTTCCCACAACTATTTCATCACGCTTCAAGCAAGTAACAGTTAATGTCGCTTGGACAGGGGAATGGGGTGAGCCTGAGAGTATTTCAATAAATACCATCATTGATTCTTATGCACCTGCATTAACTGCTTTAGCTGATAACTCTAGTACAGGTGGTACACCACCACAAGCTTCATACACACCTGAACTGGCACCCGATGTAATTGATATAAAAGTCAATACAACTGTCGGTGATAATAAGTTTCGTCAAACAAGTAAGCCTTTACCTGATGCCGTAAGTACAGGTGCTGATTCTAATACGATAGTGAGTTTTGAGGTAGTCACATATCATGAAGATCCAGCTAATTCTGGAGAGTTTTTGGCAGATATTAATGAGGAGTTCATAACTGTAGATTGTAAGTGTCAATTTTCATCTGTTGATGCCTCTGCTTTACCGCCGGCACATGTAGTTTGGGATGCCACAGAGGAAGACCGTTATGACCATGTGGGTGATTATATATCAAAACAAACAGCCACACAGACTGGTAATGCCAATGATGTTGATGAAATATGCATAACATGCTGTGCAGATCATCATGATGATGATGCTTCGGATGTAAAATATGTAGAAGGTACATCATCGGGTAATCATGTGCACTATCAGGCTGATGGTACAACAGTAGCTGTCCAAGCAGATGGAGATGAATATGTTGAATCATGTCGTTTTAAACGTATTGATGGTATTTTACGTGTTTTCCAAGATTGGGACCTTTACACTGTAACGTCAGTGAGTAGGGCTGATTTGGCCGATGGGCAAGCTGTGCAGACTGAGTACAGCACCTATGTCGCAAACTTTGTGGACAATGTTGTTGCAGGTCCCGTGACAGCGACAAAACCAGATGCAAGTACGGATGTTACTACAACCGTGGGTGCGGCACATCAACTTGAAAACCGCGGTATCTATATCGATCAAGTTTATGATCTGTCCGGTAGTGTAGATCCAACAGGATATACCTCTTATGTAGGAGATTCGGGTAATTTGGATCGGTTAGAAAAAGTACCTTTTTCAGAGGTGAATCTTAGTTTGTTGGCACATTGGACCACTGCTGATAATACGAAAATTACTGTTACAGATGAAGCTGTGGCTACGATTGCAGACCCTGCCAGTAACTACTACGGTACATATACTCGGGGTTATATTAATGCATTAGCCGTTACAGGTGAAACGATAGTAACTGCGACAATAAGTGATAGTAATAATGGTATTACACAAATTGTGAATGATACGAATGTAGGCACGAGCGATGGTCTTGATATTCAAGTTACGGCTGGAGGAGGTGCTATTACAGTAACGGGTTCCTATGCAATCACATATCCTTTAGGGACTACAGGTGCTTCAACTTCAATTTCGCCGTCATCAAATTGTAGTTTACCTGGAACGCCAGGTAATACCTATACCTGTAGCTTTACCTCCCCATGGACTGGCACAATTCAGATTAGTTCAGAAAAAACAACTGGTGCACCAGGTCTAAGATGTACAGGACAATCGGTAGCTTTTTCTGGTTCAGCATTAGCAATCAATTCAACGCATAGCTTTGCTTCATTTGCATGTAACTAAGAATCAAAGGGGTCAGACTGAAGTTCCCCACCTAAACTGGACACCAACTGAATCCAATTGGAGTCCAAAATGAATCGACAATATACTGCATTCACAAAAGAGTTTAAACTAGAAACACTGAGACTGGCGAGCCAACCTAATACCTGCATAGCACAACTTGCCAGAGACTTAGGGCTCCGAAGAAACATGATCTACAAGTGGAGGGTACAAGTGCAGATGAAACAAGGTAACGCATTTAAACGAACCGCGACAGATAATCGCACGACACACCATAAAGCAACACATGCTGAGTTATTAAAGCAAAATAAGCAGCTTCAAAAAGAGCTTGAGCTATCTCGCATGGAGAACGAAATATTAAAAAAGGCCAAGGCTTACTTCGAGGCCGAAAAGAACTAAGGTTCAAGTTTATTGCAACGCAAGCAATACACTATCCAGTGACGCTTTTATGTCGCTGCATGCAGGTATCTAAAAGTGGATTTTATTACTGGAAAAGCAAGCCTGCGAGCCAAAGAAGTAAGCAAAATAATAAACTCCTATTTTATGTGCTTCAAGCCCACAAAAAAAGTCGTAGAACTTATGGTTCTCCAAGGATCTATCGTGAACTCAAGGCGTCAGGAATTAAAGTAAGCCTTAATAAAGTAGCTACTCTAATGCAGCAGAACGGTATTTATGCACACGCTTCTCACCGGCACAAAAAGACTAAGTTAGCCCGAAACACACATGGCTTTACGGCAAATATTTTGGATAGACATTTTATCGCACATAAACCGAATGAGAAATGGGTAAGTGACACCACTTTTATTCCTACCCGGCAAGGCTGGCTATACCTCGCAACCATCATTGATTTATATTCACGCAAAGTGATTGGCTGGTCAATGGCAAATAACAACAATACAGATTTAGTAACATCGGCTTTACTAATGGCCGTTAAAAACAAACCCAAAAACCACAAGGTATTGCTACATTCAGATCAAGGCTCAACCTATCGAGCAGATAATTACTTATCCTTGTTTAGAGCTAATAATATTCAACAAAGTATGAGTGCGAAAGGAAACTGCCATGATAATGCTGTGGCAGAAAGCTTTTTTAAAACATTAAAAACCGAACTGGTTAATGAGCAATCTTATCAATCAAGAGCAGACGCAAGGCAAAGTATATTTGAATATATTGAGGTGTTTTATAATCGAATTAGACGCCATTCAACACTCAATTATCAATCACCTGAAAGTTTTGAAAAAACGTTTTATAATACAAACCCGAGTCCAGTTTAGGTAGGGAACTTCAGTCTGACCCCATTGGTTCTAACCGTCTAATCCGTAATCAAACGAGTCTAACCCCATTGACTTACATTGACTTCCACCGGTTATTCAATGCAGAACATTAATTACAACTAAACGAAATAGATGCCCCTGTAATATTACCTGTTTCAGCAGTTCCTGTATATGAACCTGAACCACTACATCTAGCACTTGGTGCTCCAGTAGTTATCGCCTGACTTGCCACAATTGAGCCCGTCCATGGAGAGCTAATACTACACGTAAATTCATCACCATTAAGTATTGAACATCCATCAGTTATTGTAATTGCGCCTGCCTTTGTAGAATCAAAAGTTCCAAAAGTAACTACCACAGTACCACTTACTATTATTGATGACGGAGCAACGTTTGAAATAGTAACTGTCATACTATCATCCAGTGTACTTGCATCTGGCTCGGTTATATCAATAGAGCCTGTTAATCCAACATTAGTATTTCTAATCGTTGCCGTTATTATAGCGTCATCATTTGCACTACCAACTGCATTTCCCCAGCCTCTTGAGTATGAACCATAGTAATCATTTGCCACATCAACAACAGTGTCGATTGGTTCATTTGTGACCGTTACAGCAGGTGTATCATCTGAGTCCCAGTCAGCTAACAAAGTCATATTTTGTTCATAAAAAGGAATATTTTCTAACCTAGCTTCTTGTCGTGCAGCATCAGCATCGCCATTTTCATCTTCAGCTAAATCAGCCCATAATGTTGCAGGTGTTACAAGAGACAATGAATTATTAAATACATCATCAATATAAAGTGCTCTGGTCATCAGTTGACCCTGTGTTGTTGCAGGAATAGATAAGTTTCTATCTGGTAACGTGGTTACGGTACCATCGCCATAATGCTCTGAAATTAATGATAATACATGAGCTTCATAGTCAACTTTATTAACTTCAAAGTAATCTCTTCCCGCAGTGGTAACATCGACTAGATTCCAATCCTTAAATACTTGCCACTTTCCAGCTATATTTAATAAACGGCACGCTTCTAAATATGCTCCTGATGTAACAGCCTCTAGAACAGTTTCTGAATTATCCGTCCACCAGTAATGAGCATGATTACCTGTCGCAATCGAACTGGTTTTATAAGATAAGGAACCACTTACATCGTGGTGGTCTCTACAGCAAGTATCACATTCAGGCGGCTGATCTGCATCACCATCAGCTCCACCTCTCAATGTGCTGCCTTGAATTTTTGATGCTATTCCCCCTGCCTGAATTTGAACATTTGTACCGTTCCATAAGTGGAATGCTGGTGTAAAAGCATTACCAGCACTAGCTTCAAACGTGCATGTACAATTTACAGTTGCAAATGATTCTGTCTTCACAATCGAATTATCTGAATCATTGAAAGTTACAACCTCAAATGTCACTAAGTTACTAGCTCCACCTTGAGAAACTTCTGGGGCAGCTTTAGTTGACTCTTTTCTTCTGAAAAGGCCATCACCATTAACATCATCAGCATTTACGGTAGTTGGTAACTGATCTGGTGAATCACCTGTATCTTCTCCAGGCACATATACTATTGTCGGATTTGATCCTGAAACAATTGCTGGTTCAGTTGCCAAAGCACTAAATGTAGGATCAGATTTAGCCAAAAATATTTTTATACCGACTTTTTGTTCATTTGATACAGCATCACAATTAGTCGCAATCCCATAATCCCAACAGACAATAACCTCTATGGCTTTTAAATCTGTAATATCCAATATTGCATTGTCAGCTAAAGCAGTTGGTGCTGCCGAATTAGACTGATAGTCATAATTAATATAGCGAGTCCCACTACTATCAACACCTTTCCACTCTAAAAAGTATACATTTGCACCTAAATCGACTGTTCCACTTTGTATATATCCCCCAGCATTCGCTGCAATATATTCAAAAGCCATAGGTTGCTTCCCGCCATTATCAAAATCATCATCTCTAGCCTCAGCCCAACTAGCCCTGGAATCTGCAGTTGTTTCTGACCAATCGGCATATAAAGAGCTAAAACTTCGTAAGTCATCAACCTTTTTCTGAGCAAGCTGCATTGCTTCAGCCTGGCGATTACTCTCTGCTCCACTAGAAATAAATGTTCCCTGAAATTTTCCTAGTGCAATTAATCCAAGAGCAAGAATAACTAATGCCACCATAATCTCTACTAGAGAGAAGCCACCTTCATTTTTTATCATTTTTAACGCCATTGCTATTACTCCTTACAACCTGTCAATCCAAGTCCCAGCGACTTTGGCTGTTATTACATCATCCTCGCCATCACCAGCAGCATTCTCAAACATACAGCTGTGATAAATTTGATTATAAGTACCATTACCTATATCAATTGGTTGTTCTGCAGCAAAAGTACCATGCACTGTAGGGCCGCCATTCAATGCGGCACTTGGCGTAGCATCCAATGAAAACATTAAACCCCAAATATGCTTCTCACCACCATTAATACTGAAATCCCCATCAACAATTAAAAATACAGGTCGCTCAAAACTCCCAAGCACACCACCAGGCAATGTACTATTCGTGATATCACAACTACCTTCAATCCATATGAGGCCAAACTTATATGTATCTGCACCTATTATTTCACTATGCAAACTACTTAAAGTATCGCAATCAGGGTAAACGCGACCCAGACTTGATGCAAGGGCTTTTAAATCATCATCCGATCGACCAAAAATATATTCAAAAACAGAAGTTGGGAAACCTCCATCATTGTCTACAATTCCCGTTTTGTACTGGCTGGCATCATTATCATCATCTTCTGTCACATGTTCATCCATCAAGTTTTTACCTATACGGCACGAACATTGATTCCAAGTAGGAGTATTTCCAAATTCATCAGCTACATTTGGCCACTCACAAACGGTACCACTGTTATCGACAAAATCACCATTTTCACAGATCTGTGCATTACCAGCAGGATCTAAGTTTTGCTCTGACCAAATACTTACTTTCTGCGAACTAGAAGCAGAAGGACAATTAACAGCGTTTCTAACTGAGGCATCTGAGTGCGTAAAACATGGAACTAATCTAGCTGCTCCAACATTTGGACTGCCATCATAAACACATGAAACATCATGGCTAGGGTTAGAAATAATTGTTATATTTCCACTTGGCGGCACCATTGGAGCCATAATTGGAGGAACACTACCAATACTAACGATAGTAAAACTACCTAATTGCTGAGATACGGTTGCCGTTGCTGTGCTATCAGCAGATAAGCCATTACCGACAACTCTTACGGAAGAACCATTTTGAGCAATGTATCCATTTACAGTATTATCTGAAACTATGTAACTCGCGAATGATTGCGCTCCTGATGTAGCTGTATCAGTGTCGTAGACATCCCAAGTACTCCCTAATGTTACGCATGGAAAAGTAGTTATCCCATCACAGCTAAGCCAGTTACCTGAACTGGTACTTTGATATTGATTCCAGAACATAAAAGTCTGATCTAAAGCTGATTCAGCTTCCGAAAAAGCTTCTTGTGCTCTGGTTTCATTAGCTGCTGTGCGTTGTTCCAGAATCCCTATTCTGGCAGCATAAATTGTAATAAGTGAAGTTACAAAAAGTAAAACCACTGTGACTAATAGCGTCGCAGCACCTTTTTGTTTCTGAGTAAAAGTATTAATTGGCTGAGTCATTTCTAACCCTCGCTGTAGTCGTTAAGTTTCGCGTAAAGTCACCAGATGAACTTGTAGCTACCAAATCAATCTCTATATCTATTATCGAAATTACACTATTAGAAAATTTGGTTGCTGTAAAAGAACTATTAGCAACATCGATATTTGCAATATTACTATCAGTAAGTGGCTGCCAGTTTCCAGAGGCACATGTACTTGTGCCACCCAGAGCTTCATTCAAATATTGGACCTCATCTCCTTGAACTCGGTAACCTCTTCGAGCACTACCTTCATCATAAGCAATCCATAAACATGATCCTGTCACAACAGAAGTTGCTGTTGATGTTGCTGCTAACGCTGAAATATCTGTAGTACCGATCAGTATATTGCTTGCATAGTTGTTAGCAGTAACATCTCCTGTTGTATAACCATGTCTGCGAATATCTCTAGACATCATCATTGATGATGCTCGTAACTCTTGGTTCATTTGCATTAATTCTATTGCATCACTATTCGCTGAAAAACTGGTAATAAATACTGTGATTGCAGCAGCGCTTACAAACAAACCTAGCAGCATTGCAATCATCATTTCAATTAAAGTTACACCGAGCTGATTTCGACAATTTATAATCATAATTTTAGTCCATACTTACTCGGCCAAGTGCACTTATACTTACAGTACGAGTATCTCCACCAGCACCACCGATCCTAAAAATGAAGTCCTCACCTACTGATGGAACAAGTAATCCTTGACGAGGATCAAACTCAATCACACCACCTTCACTCATTTCAATATTTGGATAGGAATTAGCAGTGACATTTTTTACAACTCCACCTATCTCACATGCATTACTAGTACATAGACAGGCAACACCATCATCATCATCGAGACCAAAACACCAACTAGCTCCTGAGGTCACTTGAACACGAATTACTTCATTTCGTTTGATAGACTCTGATCTTGCATATTGCAAATCAGCAAATAAATTTTCTGCTGCACCGGCTAAACGACGATGTTCGATAATAGATTGAAATGAAGGTAAGGCAATTGCAGCAAGAACTCCCAGAACAGCAACCGTAATCATCAGCTCCAACAATGTAAAGCCAGATTGTTTCCTATAAGCCATTTATAATTCCCAATATGATATTACATAAGAGTATAGACCTCTACCTGTACTCTTTCATAGCATAAATTACTATTTATTAATGATTTATGTGATATGAAACACCTATTTAAGGTGACGAAATATAATATATAGTCTATTGTGCAGCTATTAAAGACTCAAAAAGGTAGGTTTATTATGAATATTAAGCAAATTAAAGGTTTTACACTCATTGAGCTAATGATTGTTGTTGCCATCGTTGGTATCTTGGCAGCAATTGCGTTGCCTTCTTATCAGGATTATGTGAAGCGAGCTCATCGGGCTGATGCAAAAGCGGCACTGTTATCCATTCAACTTTCTCAAGAAAAATACCGAGCTAACAATCCAACATATGGAACTCTTGCACAAATTGGGGGAGATTCTACATCTCCTGATGGTTATTACACTATCGCCACAACAGCTGTTGTTGGGCCTCCATCGACATATACTGCAACAGCGGTCCCAACTGGACTTCAATTGGGTGATGATTGCGGCACGTTTGCAGTAAATCAAAATGGTGAGGATAATACAGGATCATATGCAGACAATACTTGTTGGAGTAAATAATCTAACCACACGTTAAATTATTACCATTAGAATCAATAGCAGAATCAAAAATCAATAGGGTCAAAAATCAATAGGGTCAGACTCGATTGAAATTAACGGTAACCAACGCTTTTATACTCATAGCGCCCCTATCTACATTACCTCTTAACTAGGTTGACCACCTACTATAAGTTTTCTTTATATTAAGGTTTATCTACTTGCTTTACAGAGGCAAAAATCAGACTTGTAACTTACCAGCTAATCGTTGGAAATACATGGTAAATCCATTGCACACAGACTAGTGCAAAAATACCCGCAATCACATCATCAACCATAATGCCTAAACCACCATGAATAGCTTTGTCTGCAAGGTTGATTGGCCATGGTTTTAGAATGTCAAAAAAACGAAATAATACAAAACCTAAGACTAACCATTCCCAACCTGCAGGTGCGGCAATCATGGTAATTAAATAACCGACAATTTCATCCCATACTACGGCTGAAGGATCATCTTTTTCTAGCCATTCTGCTGATTTCTGACAAATCCAAATGCCTGCAATAAAAGCAATAATTACCAGTGCCAAATAGAGTGCTAAAGGTAGGTCTTTCATTAGCAAATAAATAGGGATTGCAGCCAAAGTACCAAATGTACCTGGCGCTTTAGGAGCGAGACCAGAACCAAATCCTAAACCTAAAAAACAAGCAGGTCGTTTTATAAGCTCACTAAACGTCATCTTATTATTTGAAGTGGTCATAGCCCGTTCCCTTTAGTTCGATTAGTTCATCACTGTCGTTAATAAAATATAATCCATCATCATCGGTAATCATGCCAATTCTAGTGCATAGCCCTTTAAAATCTTGTTCCATTGTAGAAAAGAATTGTGGGGGGACGGTGAAGCATAATTCATAATCGTCACCGGAATTTAACGCAAACTGTATTGCCTCATTTCTGGCTATTTTAGACATGGCTGGAGAGTAAGGTAATTTAGTTAAGTCTAAGCAAGCACCGACATGACTTTTTTCAATAATATGATTCAGATCTGCAAGTAATCCATCTGAAATATCGATCGCTGAAGAAGCTAATCCCAGTAGTTTTTGACCTAGTTCAATACGCGGGCTCGGCTGTTCCAATCGATGTGTAAAATAACTCATATCTTCTTTAGTAAGACTTTTATCATTCCACTGGTTCAACTTTTGCTGCAAGGCAGCGCCTGCATCACCTAGAGTCCCACTAACATAGAGCATATCGCCGACCTTGGCACCATTGCGTTGCAATGCCTTTTCAGGCTTAACAAAACCATGAACTTGAATGCTAATCGTCAATGGGCCACGGGTAGTATCGCCCCCTACTAGATGAATATTGTGTTGTTGCGCTAGCTTAGCTAAGCCTTGTGAAAATCCTTGCAACCAATCCTTATCAACTTCAGGTAACGTTAGCGCCAAGGTAAACCAAGCAGGTGTCGCACCCATTGCAGCTAAATCACTTAAGCCAACCGCTAAACTCTTGTGACCTAAGGTTTCAGGTGATACATCGGCAAAGAAATGGATGCCTTCGACTAAGGTGTCAATTGAAACAGCTATCACATGATCAGCAGGACATTGCAATAAAGCACAGTCATCACCAATGCCTAGTAATACATCATCACGAGGAGATGTTAACTGTTCAAAGTAGTGTTGAATTAAAGAAAATTCGGACTGTGCTGACATTTACAAACTCGCGAGAAGTTTATTATTTACGACGAGCCTTAGACGCTTTGTATTCAACTTCACGTAGTTTAGAGCCCATTTTATCTAATACGCCATTCACGTATTTATGGCCTTTTTCGCCACCAAATGATTTGGCTAATTCAACCGCTTCATTTAAGACAACGCGGTAAGGGACTTCTGGACGATGCATAAATTCATATACAGCCAGTCTTAGTACTGAACTTTCTACAGGGTCGATTTCTGATAAGTTACGATCAACCGCAAACGCTAATTCGGCATCTAATGTTTCAATTTCTTTAGAAACACCTTCAACTAAAATAGTGAAATACTTCTTATCCATTTTTTCAGAATTTTCAGCAGTGACAAAATCAAGTTCATCTTTAGCTAATTCTTGTCCATTAACTAAAGCTTGATACAGGGCTTGAACTGCAGCGGCACGAGAATGTGAACGAGGTAGAACCTTTGCCATTTGTTATGCGCTCTCAATTTGACGAAGAACATTAACCATTTCAATGGTTCCCATTGCGGCTTCAGCGCCTTTATTACCCGCTTTAGTACCAGCACGTTCAATTGCTTGCTCGATAGTATCAACGGTTAACACACCAAATGACACAGGGATATCAAGCTGTAATGTTAATTGTCCTAAGCCTTTAGAACATTCTCCAGCAACAAAATCAAAATGTGGTGTACCACCACGAATAACAGCACCTAATGCAATGATTGCATCATATTTACCCGTGCGGCCCATGCGTTGAACAGCTAATGGAATTTCAACGGCACCCGGAACTCGAGCCAATTCAATATCACTTTCACTTGCGCCATGACGTACTAAACAATCAATTGCACCTGAAATTAAGTTATCAACAATAAAGTCATTAAAGCGACCTGCTACGATGCCGACTTTCATTCCTTTAGCTGAAAAATCACCAGAAAAAGTTGTGATATTACTCATTGTTTTGATTTATCCGAGACTATAAAAAGAGACTATTGTACTGTTTTTGACGAAGCTTTGCTTGCTCATGCCCTTAATCATTTAATTTGTATATTAAATAATCACCCGTAAATGCATTATTTGTTCTTAGCGTGCGGCAGACCAGCAGGATCAGCATCAACTACAAACCATTCGTACTTCTTCTTATCAATACGTACTGCTGTAAGTTGCTCTCCCCATACTGCACCACTATCAGTAGAGAAAACATTGCCATATTGCCCCGTTCCTAGCGTCGACCAATGACCAAAAACGATTCTATCTTCTTCCGTTTTTCGCCCTGGCATGGCAAACCAAGGTAATTCATCTTTAAGTTTATTTTTAGGCGCACCTTTAAATTCCAGCGCCAAACGGCCATCAAGATGACAATATCTTAATCGGGTAAAACAATTGGTGATATAACGTAATCGTTTCCAGCCTGTGAGTTTTTTAGACCATGTGTCTGGCATATTGCCATACATATTTTTGAAGAAATCTCGCCAGTCATCACTTTGCAAAACAGCTTCTACTTCTGCCGCTCGTTTGAGTGATTTTTTAATTGACCACTGTGGTGGTAAACCCGCATGCACCATACTAAAACCAAGATCGGCATCATGGTGAAATAGAGGCTGATGACGTAACCATTTAATTAACTCTTCACTATCTTCGGCCTCAAGAACAGAGTCCATTGTATCCATGCGATGCTGGTGTTTGTTAACCCCAGCAGCCGTTGCAAGCAAGTGTAAATCATGATTACCGAGTACAACCTTCACACGGTCTGGACCTAATTTTTTGGCAAAACGTAATACTTCTGCCGACATTGGACCTCGGTTGACCAAATCACCCGCAAGCCAGACTTGGTCTTTTTCCGAATTAAATTTAACAGCATCAAGTAGTTTCAACAGCTCGTCAAAACACCCTTGTACATCACCTATCGCATACACCGCCACTGATGAATCCCTCTTGATTAAACTTTAGATATTGTCACTATACCCAAATAATTTTGGAGTGTATGCAACTTTTGTTTTTTATAGCCCAAAACAAATATCCCAGCAAAAGCTGGGATATTTAGTGTCTATCTTGTCAGAAGAATATTATCTACGACGATATAGAGGGGCTGGTTTTAAAACGGTTGTTTGATAACTTTCACTAAAGTCATCAAATGCTGGCAATGCATCAGCAATGCGATGCTGATTAACCATTTCAAAGCTATTGATACCACACTGTGTCATATAGAACAGTTGATCATGCAAAATATCACCTTGAGCTCGAATTTCACCTTTATAACCATAGCGATCACGTAATAAACGAGCAAAAGAATAACAACGTCCATCTGTAAACGCTGGGAAATTTAACACTATTAATGAAAAACTCGCCAAGTCTGGAACGATTTCTTCCAATGGGTCTTCACCCGTTAAACGTAAGCCTAAACCACTTTCATGATGAGATAAGCTTTCATGTTCTGCTTGCCAACGCGCTAACGAAACGGTGAAGTCTCCTGCGATTAACTCTGCTTCATCATCTAAATGCAGCCAATTGTCTTCGACAATTTCACGATCTTTAATTATCTGCATAAACACGCTCCTTAAACGGATCAACACCGACACGACGAACAGTTGCTAAAAACAACTCATCTTCATGACGTAATTCTTTAAACACATCAATTAATGTAGCGACAGTATCAACAACTTGATCTTTAGGAATAGCTCGACCTAAACGCTGACCAATTGCTGCATCAGCTTCAGAGCTACCGCCTAACGTAAATTGATACCACTCTTCACCTTTCTTATCGACACCTAAAATACCGATATGGCCTACACTTTGATGTGCACAGCCGTTCATACAGCCCGACATTTTTATTTTGATATCACCTAGATCATATAAATAATCAAGATCATCAAAACGTTCATTAATTTCTTTCGCTAATGGAATAGAGGTCGCATTAGCCAAACCACAGAAATCTAAACCTGGGCAACAAATCATATCGTTCAAGGTGTTGATATTGGCCGTTGCTAAACCTTCTGTTTGTAAACGCAGCCACAAAGCATATAAATCAGCTTGTTTTACATCACTTAATAATAAGTTTTGATTATGGCTTGCACGAATTTCGCCTAAGCTAAACTCATCTGCCAAGTCTGCAACGAGATCTAACTGGTCTGCAGAAATATCACCTGGTGGAACGCCTGGTGCTTTCAATGAAATATAAGCGACTTTATAACCTGCGACCTTATGGTCAATAACATTCTGTTTTACCCAACGTGCAAATGCAGCATCTTCTGCCTGCATTTTTGCCAAGCTCTCATCTGCAGCTGCTGTTACTTCATATTCAGGTTCGGTAAAGTGACTTTTAACACGGTCAATTTCTTTATCATCAAGTTCAAGTTGCTCACGGATTTGAACCCATTCCGCTTCAACTAATTCACGAATATGGTTAATACCATGCTCACGAACAGTAATCTTGATACGTGCTTTATATTTATTATCACGACGGCCTAAGCGGTTATAAACACGCAAAATAGCTTCTAAATATGACAATAAATCTTTCTTTTCAAGGAAAGGACGAATTTGTTGACCGACAATCGGTGTTCGGCCTAGACCACCACCAACAAGCACTTCAAAGCCGACTTCACCTTCATGGTTTTTAACTAGGTGTAAACCAATATCATGCAACTTTGTTGCCGCACGATCTTCATCACTACCAATAACGGCAATCTTAAATTTGCGAGGTAAATAGGCAAACTCAGGGTGGAATGTTGACCATTGACGAATAATTTCACACCAAGGACGTGGATCTTCAATCTCGGCAGCATTCACACCCGCCAGCTGATCAGAAGTTGTATTACGAATACAGTTACCACTACTTTGAATCGCATGCATTTGTA
>ENA-OSET01003138-OSET01003138.1-sediment-metagenome-genome-assembly--contig:-NODE-3138-length-15385-cov-23.297883_pt1 | contig 15385 bp, 13 predicted proteins | sample MGYA00237882_ERZ534229 | MGnify/ENA primary metagenome ERZ534229 (study PRJEB26408, sample SAMN06266212) | sediment metagenome | isolation source: Hudson Canyon methane seep mesocosm | place... | reverse complement strand
TCTCTCATTTTCCCCAACCATTCAATCAGCTTGGGGCTAAAGTAATAGCTTTTTCCATCTTTTTTATATCTGCGAAGTCCTAAGCAATTTACTAACTTTGTATTTACTCTAAAATCATCCCCAGTACACTCAATAAGCCGAGAAAAATCAAAGCGCTTAGGATCACCATAAGGCGCCATCCCCATCACTTTAAATTCTCCATCCAACATTTCAAAGCCAAGAAACTCCGTTAAAGCTCCATACAATCCACCTAAAGAGTCCGGGTCATAAAACTCTTTAATTTTATGAATCTTGCCATTTTCGCCATAACCAAAAAAGGTAGTTGCATACTCTCCTTTCCCATCAATCCCAATAATCGCACACTTCTCTTTAAAACCACTGAGATGATAAGCACTACTTGCATGGGCTAAATGATGCTCAACAGGGATAAATTTAACCCTTTGAGACCCTATATCAAGATCGTCCAACATTTTCATTACATTTTTATGGTTACGCCAATATCGACGATTCCCTGCAAATAACGCAGTAAACGCTCTATCTGGTGCATACCAATAACGCTTTGCGTAATGCCACCGTGCAGGAGATTTCAAACCGATCTCCGCAAATGGAAATGCGACAACATCAACTTGACTTGACTTAATTCCCGCTTGTTTTAAACAAAACTTTACCGCTTCATAAGGCATTTTTCCTTTTGCATGCTTATCACGCAAAAACCTCTCTTCTTCAACAGCAGCAACTAACTTGCCATCCACATACAATGCCGCCGAAGCATCGTGACTTACAGCACCAGAAAGACCTAATACAATCATAAAAATATCAACTTAAACTTAATTTGTAATAACACAGACAATTAAAACTTATTTTTTGCCTTCATCTTGTTATGAATTTCCCGCCAAATTGACTTTGACTTAGGGGATAGTTTTGCTTCCTGCATATAAATTTTAAAAAATTTCAATTTATCACTTTGTCGCCAACCAAGCATCCGACGAGGTAAAGTATACAGGTCACCTAATACCGCTTGTTTATAAAACAGTCTTCGCTTTAGCTTCTCCAAGTCAATAAATCTCACTTCCCAGTCAGACCCTACCAACCGCACAAATATATGCTTCCCATAAAGACATCGATGCTGAAAGTGATGCTTATGCATCCTTCTCACTTCACCTGCAACTGTCTCCATAAGTGTTTCACGAAGCACCCTACTACCCATTAACTCACCATTTCTAGCATAAAGCGCTGAGTTTAATGATTCAAAGCCCTCTAATGACTTGGTTACTAGAATAGCTTGGCTTTTACCATTTACAGACCTAAAGCCAAAATAAACAGGTTCTACTGTTGGTATCCCATGCTCAATAAATCGTTGAATATTTTTAAACTCTTTATAGAAAGTGGGTATACCTTTAAGCGGGCTACTCCAAACTTTAGTATTGTGATTTTCCTGTCTTTTTAAAAAAACAGAAACTGATTCTCCATTCTCAGTTTTTAAACTTATTTTAGAGACGCCACTCCAACCACCACGCCGCTCATTAGGCTCTTCAAACCAAGATGCATCTAAATCCCATAAAGAGTCAAAGCTATCCACTTTATTTAATTTAAGAACCCTTTCCCATCCTTTTCCAACAAACTCTTTCATAATATCGCTAATATTTATACTTTGCGAAGAACATATGTTCGCCACATAGAATAATAAGGTATCAAATCTAAACGATGCTCAACCTTTAATCCTATTTTTTCAAATTCATCTTCTATCGTTTTTGCTGGGATTAGAAATCGATTTTGATAGCCTTCATAATTCTTTCTTGCCTCTTTTTTCTTTCTTTTCCAAGCTTCAAAATTACCATCGACCCATAACGAAATAATAACTGTTGATGAGCTAACACGCTTTAATTCTTGTAGCAATTTCAGCCTATCCTCTACATCACCCATGTGGTGTATTAATCTGATACAAAATACTGACTCAACATAAGCATCATCTACTTTTAAATCAAATGCAGAGCCTTGAAAACTTTGAATTCTTTTAACAATTTCAGGCTCTCTAAACCTCAGCCCAGCATTAATCATGTCCTGACTATTGTCACAAGCATGAATAACCCTATCTGGTTGCTCAACCAACACATCCCAAAAGCGTCCTGTTCCACAAGGTACATCGAGTACAGTTTTAGGGTTGCCAGCCAACTTTAATGCTTTTCTTGCCAACTGCCTTTCACGCCACGTTGAAAGTGAACGCCAAAATCCAGAATCATGCTTATGAAAATATCTCTCAGCATGCTGTTGATTATACTTTTTTGAAAACTCTAATTCTTCCGCCACAATCTATCCTAATTCATTTAACTGTCTTAAATTCAAATATAAACCAATTATAATTCTTTATAAGGTAAAAGCATCTTACGTTTTCTTTTTATGGTCGGGCATCGCATCTAAATCATCCGCTTTTCTTGCAACTTTTTCCCAAAACCCTGCTTCTATACTAAATATACTTCTCAGAGTCTGCCCTCTGTAGATTTTTACAAAGCGTAAAAAGTCTCTATTAGTTAATCCAATATGCATAGCTGAGAAATATAATGCAGATAAATCTTTTATTATCCACCTTTCTGGTACTTTTTCTCTAATCTGCGCCTTATGTAGATCAATCAAAAATAAACGGGAATCTTTATCCGCTTCTTCATTATTTTTTCTTAACAAAAAATGGCATATATATAAATCTCGGTGATTCAAGCCATTTTTATGTATCTTTTTAACAATCTCAGCTACTTTTTTTAGTAACAATTGTTTTTCTTTATATGAAGGGGACTGCTCTGGCCAATGCGCACAGTAATCTTCAAGACTCGTCGTATGATCCAACTCTTTGGTGATAAGAAACGATTTTAGAGCGGCTGGGTTAACGCCTTTCTGTGAGAATCCAACAATATCCATAGTATCAATACCAAGGTTATGAAGAAAATTTATCGCCTTATATTCAGTTAACGCCCCTATAACAGGCAATTTCAATTGAGATAGGTTTTTAAAAATCTCTTTCCAGCCAACACCAAAATGTTGTTTTATAAAAAAGCCATCATTACCGAGATAAAAACGTAAGGTCTTACGACCATTCATATTACGATAAAGCTCACCCTGTATATTCATAAAATACTGGAATGTTTTATCACTCCCCAGTTTTTTTTGGAAATTAGCATCAACTTCTATCATTAAACCCTCAAACCAAAATAACCCACACAAATGATGTAATAAAAAACCAAGTATATTACATTAATAAATTCATTATCTAATACACCCAATAAATTCCCTAACCTTCTAAGTAGTTTATACTATTTTTCAGACTAAACAACCACCAACTATAGCTTGTAGGGTCGTATAAGGAACTAAAGTCCTGATGATACTGGCTAAAAGACCCGTTCATGACTCGGCCTTGAAATTATCATCACTTACAGAACATTAGAGATAATTTTTCCTGTTTTTATTTGGCAGGTAAAAATTGCCTCTTTGACTCTCCCTATTCTCACATACAGCCGATAGGGCTATTTCTTTTGTAATTGGTCAATAGACCTTGACTTTACGGCTTAAAATTCCTATTCTTCCTGTTTTTCTCAATCACTGAGATCAGTTAATAACTTACTCAATAACTAATCCGTTAGGTATATTTATGGCTTCATATATTGAGTTTATGATTATGGCGGACTTTTTTGTGGCTAAACAAGGGTGATTCATGTCTTCTCGTCTTAAATTATTGATCGTCTCTAGGCAGGTGCGTTCACGTTCATTTTCCACATTGTTTAATGGTTTGTCTGATTGTTTTGATACAACATTATTGAAGCTGAGCAAGGATGATATTCGTAACTTTGCCAGTATCGTTCCTAAGTTAAATTGTGAGCAGTATGATCGGGTCATGTTTGATATACCTTTAAGGCGTATAGGGAAAGGCTATAAAGTATTAAAAAGTATTTCGGGGCTTATTCTTTATGAAGAAGATGCATGTCAGGAGTTTATTCAACGTAGTAAGTACTACAAAAAATACATTAAGATCTACAATGAACTGTCGATGGCAGAAGGCTGCCGAGTGATTCTTACCGGATTTAATGTTGGAGAACGGTTCCGTCAGGCTGGTTTGGATGTATATGTTATACCAAAAGCTTTTGATGAAAACCATTTAAAGGATTTAGGTAACAAAAGGAATGTTGAACAGGGTTTTGTCGGGCGAGTAAAGAATAGAGTGTATAAAGAACGTCAGGAATTCCTTCAGAGCTTAGTCGTTAATGAAGGGCTTAAGCTTTTCAAGACTGATCCAGGAGAAGAATACCTTTTGGCTCTAAATCGTATAAAGATATTTGTTAGTGCCGATATTGGTTTCCTTGAATATATGGCGAAAAATTTCGAAGCTATGGCTTGTGGATGTTTGGTTTTAGCGAAGAGGCAAGGGGGTGTGGAGGAGGAAAAATTAGGTCTTATCCATATGGAGAATATTGTTCTTTATAATGATCTTTTTGATGCCGTCAATCTATTGTCTTATTTGAAGGGGAAGCCTGAAGTTGTTAAGTCAATTGCCAGCAATGGCCGAAAATTTGCGGAAGAGAGGCACTCCCTTGGATCTCGTATTAACAATTTTTCTCTGGCAATAGAAAAGGATGTTTCTTCGCTAGAAAAAGTTAAACACTTTAAACTGTTCGGGCGCTGGTTATGAGTAATGTTTCTGAGCCTTCCGCATACGTAAAATGGATGAACCGATTTTTTTCCTTTGGGATTTTTTTGTTTTTAGCAGGGTTCTTTATTGCTCCTGATGCAAATGCACATAAAAGTATTTTTTACTGGGGAATCTTGCTCCCGTTTCTTTTTGGTTTGCCATTAATGAGTAAGTTTTTTAGAAGGCAGCTCAATGTGCTTTGGCCGCCAATTACGGTTGTCGTTATTTTTCTTGCTCCTGTTTTTTGGTCGCCTGATTATAGTTTGAGTTTCTTGCTTGCCAATTCCAAAGCTTCATTATTTATTATTATATGGATAGTACTTGTTGCTTATTATGTGGATAAGTACCCCAATGCTCAAATTAAAGCACTCAGGGCCTTGGTATTTGTTGCTTTTTTTACTGCCTTGTACATTATTTGGGATCGTTATTCACCACATTGGAATTTAGATAGGGCGTTAATAAGTGACTGGCGATATGGCAATCAGAATAGAATGGCTAAATGTTTTGGTTTTATGGTCTTTGTCAGCTTATGGTTTTATTTACTGAGTGTAAAAATAAAAGAAAAGGCTATTTATTTTATTTGTGCGGCCATTTTTTTGAGCGTTGTCATACTTTCCAAATCAACGGGGGCTCTTGGTGCGGTTGTGTTATCACTACCTTTTCTATGGTTTGTATGGATGAAGGATAAGTTCAACATGGTCGTATGGTTACGTTTACTGGCTGTTCTTATTTTTTTGACGTTTTTGGTATGGTATCTAGGGCTTGTCGATATCAGATTAGAGGGCGGGTGGTCAAACCGTGATGTTATTTGGTTAGCGGTTATAGATTCTTTTATGGAGTCACCTCTGTTTGGTACTGGTGTTCTTGATAATGAGCGAGTGCTAGCTATTGATGGCCGGGTCTATGGCCATGAACACAATATTTTTCTTGCCATCTTAAGGCAGTCAGGATTGTTTGGTGGAGTAACTTTTTTAATGTCGATCTTGGCTCTTATTGTTAAAGCTTTTTCATGTAATTCATTGAAGTCGCGAGTTTGGTTAGTGCTTTTTGTTTATGGAATGATCGCAAGTATGTCAGGAGGCAAGTACCCAATAGGAAAGCCTTCCGAGGCTTGGTTGATTGTTTGGGTTTCAATTGCTTTTTTGTGGGCAAATGTTAGTCTTCACCAAGGAAATAAAAATACTGAGAGAGCAAAAGGATGACGATGCATGTGCATATAGTGGGCTGCTCGCCAAGGAGTGGGACTAGCTTGATTCATCAAATGATTAAGACATGCTTTAATAATGTTGATGCATGTGCTCATGAGATGAGTTTTTTTAAATCTGAGACTCTTTGTGGCGATATTGTTTGCACTAAATCGCCTAGGGAGATTCCTTATGTTTCTTGGTTACTTAGATTGAACCCTAACCTTTATGTGATTTACATGGTAAGGGACCCAAGGGATGTGGTAGTTAGTCAACACAAGAAAAGTGGTAATAACTACTACTCAAATCTTGATATTTGGGAGTCGTCTGAAGCCATTAGGAGCAAGCTTAATGGCAGAGAAAGGTTTTTTTCTATTAAATATGAAGATTTGGTTTCCAACCCAAATTCTGTTCAGCGTCTACTTGTAGATAAAATGCCGTTCTTAAAAGCAAAATGTAAGTTTTCAGAGTTTCATCAGTATGCTGAAACTGATCAGGGCACCTTGCTAGCAATGAATGGAATTAGGCCGGTGACTTCGGATAGCGTAGGGCGGTGGAGGAATCATCTTCCACGATTGAAAGCTCAGTTAGAGACTTCGGATAATATTTCAGAAGCTCTAATAAGTCTTGGTTATGAAGCAGATACAAAATGGGAAGATTGTCTTGATGGTGTTTCTTCCGCGTATTCAGAGAGTGAAATAGATGGTTACACTCCATATAACTCAGTTAAATTCAAATATAGAGTTTTCCGGAAAGTGTTAGAAAGTATGATCTCCAAAATCTTGTTGAGGTAACAATGTACTATTTTAAAAAGCTTTTTCTGTATAGAAAATACCGAAAAAAGATAAAAAAAAGAAGAACAATTAACTTCAAGCTTTCAAAGCCTAAGGAGTTTATGGCGCGTTTGGAGACCGCAGGTTTGGATTATGTTGTTCTACGGTGGCCTGAAGAGGTTGGTAGAATTATGCAAGGAGAACGGTTTTCAGGTTGTGATATAGATATTCTTATAGATGTAGCTTCATGGAAGCAGATCTTTGATTTGGCTTATGACCTTATTGGAGGAAATAATGCCGTAAAAATTGATATTTATTCTGTTAGGCCTGTCAAAGGTTTTCAATATAAGGGATACCCGTATTATCCAGCACATATTGCGCGGGCCTTGATGGGGAGTAAACGTATGGACTTGGAGGGGTTTTATAGACCCTCGGGTTTAGCGTACATAAATTCATTGGCTTATCATTTGGCTTACCATAAAGGTGAGCTCTCAGGATTGCCTTTCGATGAAGGGGAGGAGCGGTTTAAATCTAAAAGAGACTATTCCCAGTTGCTACGGAATGAGGCTGAGCGAGAGAATGTTGACATCCCTGAGAATCTAAGTGTGATGTCTCTTCATCGCTGGTTAGAAGGAAAAGATTGCTCTATTCCTTATGACCTATTGATGCGTCTTCCTTTGCTTGAGGGCGGCTTTCTTTCTCGCTTGATGATCGAGATGGAAAAGGAGTTTTCAAATGACTTTGGCGGAAGATACCTCTATGTATTTATGATTAGAGATTCGGTGTCAGAGAAAGTAATTGAAGATGAAATCATTTCGTTTATCAAAAAAGAATTTACCATCTTAGATATTGTTAACCTCTCTGGTGAGGCTCAAGTTAAGTATAAGAACGGTGTTCGAGGTGGGAATTGGTATGAAAAATCGTTAGGCAGGGATGCTCTTCCATACTTGTTGGTGTTGGCTGAAGATCTGTCCCCTCAACCATTACTTGAGCCAGATAAAGCCTATCCACAAATTGATAACAGTAGCTTTTACAAAAAACATGATTTGAGGGTAAATCTCGAAAAGCTATTTGATATTTCATACAACCCTATACATGGAACAGATAATATAAAAGAAGCTATGTATATAATAAAGCTACTTGAAAACACGAACCTTATTACTCAAATATGAATAGTTATTTTGATTACCTAAGGCATGAGGCAAGGCATACAGAGAAAGTAGGCTTTAATATGTTTCATGCGTTTAATACTGAAAAATCCCCAGATTTTTACATAGAATATTTAAATAGCGATCTATATTCCTACTCTCAAAAAAGCTCAATCGCGAGTGTTAAAGTATTTGATTCGATTGTTGTCAAGCGCGATGCCCGTCCAGCAAGGAAGCGGATGAAATCGAAAATGATTTTTGTAGATCCTTGTTATGGTTTGCAGGGAATGATTGGAGAGGCAATAAATACTCTTGTTGTAAATAATAAGGGGGTACCGTCACATAAGTTGCAGGCGTGTATTTATAATCAGTGGTTAAGAACTTCTGTTCTCTTTTTTGAGCGAATACAGTCGAGAGTGGTTGTTGATCTGCTAACAGACTTTGAGATTCGTGGACTTTTGCATATTGTTTTTGATTTCTTGCATTTGGTTCTTGAGGGCGGGGTTTTTCATGGTGACTGCAATCTGAGTAATATAATGGCTAATAATTCGCTTGAGGATATAAAATTCATTGATTTTCAAGTAGCAATAAATAGGCAGTGTGATGTGGAAACTGGATTGGCTTTACAGCTTTGTACCTTGAGAGATTGGCGTTTATCTCCTTATATTTCGGAAGATGACTATAGAGAATTGGTTTTTGAATATTTTGAGAAAAACTCCCACTCTCTTTTAGTGGTGGAAGCAATATTTCATAGGTTTTACGGACACCGTCTTGGCAGCTTAGAAAGGCGTGCTCGTTTGGAAATGGCTACTTTAGGTAATGCTGCCTTAGGCTGACATTTATCTAGTCCAAAAAATCAATAGTCTTTCTTGCTGCCTCTCTAACTTCAGTACTAGGGTGATATAAAAGCTTTTCAATATATCGTATTACGCTGTCATCACCAATGAATTCAATAGTATCTAAAGCCTGTAAAACCACCTCTACTGAATCATCGTTAAGTGCTAAAATTGTAGTTTCTATTGCAATATAGCTTTCCGTATTACTTAAGCGCTCAAGTGCTAAAGACCTAATTCCAGGGTCTAAATTTGTTTTTATTATTTCAATAAGTGTGTCTAGCCCTTCGCCCTCTAAGTCAAGCTCATTAATATCCTGTTCAGTTGCAGATAATTCTATTTGTTTATATTTATCATCTAAATATGCACTTTCTTCGGCATCTAAAGAATCCCTATTTTCTATCGAAGGATAAAAAATTTCTTTTAACCGAAGAGTAATATCCTCCTTATCAGAAAGCTTGAGTTTTGATTCTTGAAGTTCAGTATGATTAACGGGTATTCTTTTTTCATCAGATACAAGAGAATCACAACCTGTGGTCAATAATATAATAAAAATAATTTTAGGAAAAAAAACAGCCCAAGAATTTTGCATAAAAGAGTCAACATAAGTTGTGAATGACTAGCTACATGTCTTCTAGAAAAACAAGAACTAGTCAATTCGGTGTCAATACAAATAACATGTAATCATTAATCATTAATCATTAATCATTAATCATCTTCAATAAAGTCACATAGCTCTGGAGCATTTAGAACATTTCCTTTTGCAACAATTTTATAAGCTCCAGAACCAGAGCGCTCAATTGTTGAACCCTTAAGTTTTATTTTTCCAACCACTTTCGCTTGAAATTTTGAGTTTACCTTCATAGAAAAAGAATACTTAGAAGAAGTGATTGTGACTAGCTCTTCCACCAACTCCTCTGTCCAGTCTTCTAGAGTCTCATTTAGACCCTGCTTAGAACTATCGTCAAACTCAATCACAAACTTAGTACCTTTTGTATTTGATGAATAAGTCCCTGAGTATGTATAATCATCATCGCCACCAAGGCCTGTAGCTGTCCACGTCCAACCTGTTTTATCAAAAACCACTACAAACCTTGTTTTTCCGACATCCTTACAACATTTACTTATTTTTAACTTTTCATCTGCTTCCATTATTATCGTTTGCCCATGCAAATCAACAGCAGAAACATTCGTATGCCACCCCATAAATACTAAAGATAAAATTATTTCAACAGTAATCGTGAGTAGTTTTTGTTTTATTTTTTTCACTTAGATTCTCCAATGCTTAATAGTGATACATATCACACTTCTTTCTTTTTACTCCGTTATTGAAAATTCGTCAATAAAAATACAAAATTCATATATCCCTTTACTAACAGTTAAACCTTTAATTAAGATACACTTACCGTCCAAACAACAAAGGACTATTATTAGTTATAATGGATAGAACACCTATTCCTAATACACCCATCACAATATTAAAACTCTTTCATATATGAAACTTGCATTCTGCCTTTACAAATATTTCCCTTACGGTGGACTTGAACGAAATTTTTTGCGCATATCTCAAGTATGCGCAGAACGAGGTCATTCTATTGATGTCTACACTATGGATTGGAAAGGCCCCAAACCTGATAACTACAATATTACTATTATTCCTGTGACTGGCTGGAGTAATCATGGCAAATCTAAAAGTTTTTCCAAAAAGTTAAACGTAATACTTGAACAACAAAATTATGACGTGGTTATTGGCTTTAATAGAATGCCTGGGATAGACCTTTATTATTCTGCTGATCCTTGTTATGTCGATAAAATAAATCATTTAAAACCTGCTATCTATAAATTAAGTAACCGTTATAAACACTTTTCTGCCTTTGAAAAAGCAGTGTTTGACCCTAGCTCTAATACACGGTTAATGATGCTTTCTGAAATAGAACAGAAAAAATATATTTCTCATTACCACACTCAACTGGACAGATTTCACCATCTCCCTCCTGGGATTAGTGCCGATAGAAAAAGACCCGCTGATGCGGATAACATTCGAGAGCAGTGGCGTAATGAATTTAACATTCAGACTGATGAAAAAGTTATTTTAATGATTGGCTCGGCTTTTAAACGAAAAGGACTTAATCGTACAATATTAGGTGTTGCATCATTACCTGACGAACTGAAATTACGAACTCACATAATGATGATTGGTGAAGACAACCCTAAACCATTTCAATCTTTAGCTGAAAAAAATGGTATTGCCAAGCAACTTCATATTTTTCTTGGTCGAGATGATGTGCCTCGGTTTTTGCTGGGTGCAGATATACTAGCTCATCCTGCAATTAGTGAAAATACAGGCAATGTTATTCTTGAGGCAATTGTTGCTGGTCTACCTGTCCTTATTTCTGGTGCATGTGGCTATGCATTTCATGTTGAACGCTCTAAAACGGGATTAATTACCAAGGAACCTTTTTCACAAGCAGAATTTAACCAGCAGCTTGAAACTATGCTGACATCTAACGAATATTCGACATGGGTTGAAAATTGTATTAATTACAGTCAAACAGAAGATTTGTACAGCAGACCTGAAGCAGCAGCCAATATAATTGAATCTTTTGAGAAGTAATATGACTCAAGTCAACAATATTAATACGTTAAAATCCATTTCTTATGAAAACTTAACGAATTTTAATTTAACACTTCCTGATTGCAATAATTCTGAAGCTGTCTTTCAATGCTCACAGATCACTCGGTGCTTACCTGGTAAACGAATTTCGTGTATTGGCCAATGGCAAGGTAAAACCATTTTTGCCAAATTTTTTATTTCTCCAAACAGAGCAAAGAAGCATTGGTCTAAAGAAAAAAAAGGATTTCACTTATTAAATAAAAAGAAAGTCCTTGCACCAACATTGCTACATTATGGAAAACACACAGAGGATGAAGTGTATTTTATCCTTTATGAGTTTATAGAGGATGCTGTTGATTTAAAACCTCTTTGGGAAGACTCTAATCAATCTCAACAAACTAGTTTATTAGACCAGTTAATGGCGACAGTTGCTGATCACCATCAGCATGGCATTATTCAACAAGACTTACACTTAAATAATTTTTTAGTCTCAAATAAAAAAATATTTACGCTTGATGGCGCTGATATTACTGAAATTGATTCTAATGACCAACAAGTTGCATTTAATAATTTAGCTCTGCTTTTTGCACAGTTTTACCCCTCTAATGATTTAAATATTGACGCTGCCTTAGGAAATTACTGTACTCTCCGCCAATGGGAATTAACCCCATCAATCATTAATCAAGTCAAATTAATGACTCTCTCAACCAGAGAAAAAAGGAAATTAGATCGTTTATCAAAAACGGGAAGGTCATGTAGTCTATTTTATTATCAACAAACATGGGACCAGCAAACCATCTGCTCTAGAAAATATAGATCAGCTGAAATGCAGGCTTTTCTTAATTCACCTGATAATTATATTAATAAAGGTAATTTACTTAAAGACGGCAATACTTGCACCGTTGCCATTGTAACTATTGATAATATAAAAATGGTGGTTAAACGGTACAACATTAAAAACTGGCAACATGCCTTTGGCCGTGCTTTTCGTTGCTCTAGGGCAATAAGTTCTTGGGTTAGCGCTCATTTATTACAATTTTATGGCATACCAACACCAGAACCTGTTGCCGTTATTGAAAACCGTTGGGGGCCTTTGCGTAAAGAAGCCTATTTTATAACAACGTTAATTTCAGGTGAGACAGGAGATCTCTATTTTCATTCTGATAAGAACTCATTAGAACAGAAAAAAATCTTCGCTGAGTCTACCGTACAATTATTAAGAAATATTCATGCTCTTAATATTTCTCATGGCGATTTAAAAATCACCAATATTATGATTTCAGAATCAAAACCAGTCATTATTGATCTTGATTCAATGAAACAACATTCAAATAAATATTTTTTTAATAAAGCTAAAACAAGAGATATCAAACGCTTCCTTAAAAATTGGCAAGATACCCCATCACTGGCAAAACTTTTTCAAAGTTACTTTAAGTAATCACTATTTTCAACGATAAAATCATGCACAGAAAAAGTAAAAAGACAAAGCACCTGCGAAATACAGGCTTTATCTTTTTATTATCTGTTGAAAACAAAAAGCTAAACGTTTCCCTCTATTAAAAGTTAACTTCATGAAATTTAGTCTTCAATTCTTTAGCTAATATGTCTTCTCCACAGCTACTAAAATGATCCACATCCATATAAGTAAAACAATCATCAACAAGTAAAAAGTCTTCTTGGATATTCATCCATTGATTCAACGATATATATTGAATTTCTGAATCAATGTCTTTATGAATAAGTCTATCAGCTATCTTTAATTCTAATTCGTTAAAAATACTTATGCTTTTACTATTAATCTCAGGCTTTATATCTTTCTGTGAAAAGACTAATGACAATAAGTTAACTCTAGCTTCTACAAATGGCCCAACCCATATAGTTTTAACTTTAGTTTTAAGCTTTTTAACATAATCAATAACTGTATCAATATCATCAGAACGAAGAACATAAGGCTCATTTACCTTAAATGCTAAATTAGAATCAACCTTACCGTTTTTATCTTCTACAAAATATGATCCAGATTGATGAAAAAAGATAACTTTTACTTTATTAAAATTTTTGTCAATATATTGTTCAAACCCATCATAATGACATTTCTTTTTATTATTTTGAACTCGGCAACCACCTTGTGAAAGACCAACAACAAACGGAGAAATGTTTACTTTAGCAAGAATATTATATAGGTTAGCCGCATGAGAGTCGCCAAGAACAATTACTGCTGGTCCATATTTTGAATAACAAGTATCTATTCTTTTTTCCAAGTCACTCGACATACTCCCAGCCCAAATTTTACACTCCCCATCCTTAACTCTATTAAATTTCGAACTTTCTTTTATCAATAGAAAAGTTTTACGTTGCTCAACATTAAGTCTATTTTCTATAAAATACTTCTCAAACCCATCGGTTTTATGTCCTATTATTCCAATAGTAATAAATATGGCCGAAATAACAATAAAACTTATAACCAACGGTTTTGTTTTCACCCCATTCCCTCGACGAAAAGGGCCCTCTATATATTTCCATGTTAAATATGCAAGAATAAAAGAGACTACAGTTAACGAAGCCATCAACCAAGAAGGCGGCAGTGAAAAAGTTATATACTTTGCAAAGGCAAACATTGGCTGGTGCCATAAATATGCGCTATAACTTACTAACCCAATAAAAACAAATACCTTATTACCCAAAACTCTGTAAACAAAAGTTTTAGGAACAGTAAAAGCGATGACCAAGGTTGCTCCCAAAGTAGGAACTAATGCATAAAAACTTGGAAAAGGTGTTTGCTTATCAAATATAAAAATTGAAAAAACAATACATAAAAACCCAACTAAACTCATTACTTGTGACAATAAAAAGTTTATTTTTATATCTCTAAATCGATTATAGAAAAAAGCTATAAACGAACCCAACAAGATTTCCCAGCCTCTTGTTGGAAGAAGAAAAAATGTAGGCGTTGGGTTAGTATAAGCGCCCCAATGAGCAAGACTTAAACTTGCAACTGCAACTATAATTAATATCCCAATAATCCACTGTTTACCAAATCGCCATGTAAACATCATAAATAACGGGAATAGTACATAATACTGTTCTTCAACAGCCAAACTCCAAGTATGGAGTAATGGTTTTAAGTCAACAGCAGTATCAAAATATCCACTTTCTTTCCAAAATAGAAAGTTTGATGTAAATGTAGGTACAGCAATAAGGCTTTGAGAAAAATCATCAAAGTCTATAGGATTTAACCATAGCCAAGCAAATGGATAACAAACTGTCATTACAAAAAATAATGCCGGTAAAATTCTTCTAGCTCTTCTCTCATAAAAATTAGCCAGACTAAATTTCCCTTTATCCAGCTCTGATAAAATGATAGTTGTAATAAGATAGCCACTAATTACAAAAAAGATATCAACGCCGATAAATCCACCAGCAAACAATTCAAAACCAGCATGAAAGAGAATGACAGGTATTACAGCTAAGGCTCTTAACCCATCAATTTCGGGACGATAATGCAAAGTAGCTCCAATGAAAGTTTTGTTGTATCTACACAATTAACACTCACTTAACCAATGTAGGTTATTGAGTTAGTCAGAATGCGCAGTTACGTTTTTGTTTATGATCAGGAAACGATTTAACTTGCTTTGTTAAATTATTAAATAAAACGTTTCAAAATATACATGGTAGGTAAAATATTTGGCATAATATTCAACAATATGTTCCCAAATAGCAACCTTCTTTAGAATAAGAATTAGCAATACAACAAAAAAATAGCATTTCCTTCTTCGTGAACTTGTTTGAATTTCAGGCGCAGTTATGCATAAAAGGATTGATTATGCCATTAGAAAAACGTTTTAAGATATTGCTACACAACTATCGATATTTAGCCAATAAAGCATTTTACAATCACCCTTCTTTACCAATACTTTTATTTTTGTTGGAAAATTCCTTTTATCCCTAGATTATTACTAAACTGCCAGGAATGGTAAAACTATTTTATGTTTTACGAAGTTTTAATTTTCTTGTATCTCTTTCACCTAGTTCTGAACAAGATGCATACTCATTGATAAAATCATCCCATCCATAATAATCTATTATTTCTCTTTCAAACTTGTTTTTAATTACATGATGCCAGTTTCTAACTCGATGATTAATAGTTAATTTTTTATTAAA
>ENA-OSET01003137-OSET01003137.1-sediment-metagenome-genome-assembly--contig:-NODE-3137-length-15387-cov-15.417309_pt1 | contig 15387 bp, 3 predicted proteins | sample MGYA00237882_ERZ534229 | MGnify/ENA primary metagenome ERZ534229 (study PRJEB26408, sample SAMN06266212) | sediment metagenome | isolation source: Hudson Canyon methane seep mesocosm | place... | reverse complement strand
TTCGATCCTAAAAATATTACTATAGCAGCTGGAGGTAGCGACGCGATATCGACAAATGATGAATTTTCAGAGAATGCACCATCAGATATTTCATTTACTGCATCAGTTATTGTAGATCTACTTGATGACCCAGCAAATGTTACTTTACAGGCCAGTAACGATATAACAATAAATGAAGCAATCAATGTATCTGCAGGTGGAAATGGAGGAGACTTAACATTACAAGCGGGCAATACCATTAATATTAATCAAGCCATTTCAACAGACGGTGGTGATTTCACTGCGGTTGCTAATTCATCAGTAGCCGATGGCACTATAGATCTTCATCGTGATTCAGGTGTTGGAGAGCTCAATGTGTCGGCGTCGATTTCTACATCAGGTGGTGATATTCACTTAGAGGTGAGTGACGGGGCAGGGTTAACTGGGGCAGCGAGAGGTAGTGTAATCATAGACGATGTGATGACCGTTAATTCTGGAGGCGGAGCAATTAATTTTTCTTCAGCTAGGGATATAATTCTACGGTCCAATTCGACTGTTAACTCTGAGGGAGGAGATATAGAGTTTATCGCACGTAGTGGCGTTTCTTTATTTGGCTTAACTGGTGGGGCAACACTCACATCTTCACCCGCTAGCGGCACCGATCCTGGCGGTGATATTCGTATTACAGCAGATCGTTTAGTTTTAGCACCTGGGAGCGAAATTCGTACGGATTTAGGCAATTTAACGATTAATCCTTATAGTACAAATAGAGATATTCAAATTGGTAATGGAGGTGCAACAGCATTAGGGATTGATGCTGACGAGATAAGTAGAATGGTTAACATTGATACTTTAACTATCGGCCGCAGTACCGATACGGGTACCTTAACGGTAGATAACTCTCTAAGTTCCATAGATGTAAATGCTTCTACCTTAGTATTAAATCATCAACATATAGTGACAAATAATGACATTAACTTAAGTGCGGGTGCTGAAAACTTAACGTTAGTCGCATCGGCTACAGTTGATATTAATAATGGCATTAATGCCGGTGCAGGCAAGGTTATAATTGAAGCACCTGTTGCTAGATTTGCACCGATCAATACTTTAAATATTGATAGCTTAACTGCGAATGGTAGTGATGCACCAACGAGGGTTGAGTTCGACGGCACTGGAACAACGTTATTTAAAAGTTCTACCTCGTTAAATAATGTGACTCATACGCTTGGAACGATTGATACGTCTCCCGGACAAATGCTAACAATAAATGGCACTTATAATTGGTCCGGAGGGTCTATTGATGGTGCTGTGACAGCAAATTCAGCTACAACAGTAGCTAGCGTCGTGACGCTCAATGGTTTGTTTAATAACAACGGCACCTTCACGTGGAGTGGAGGGAATATTAATGGGATATTAGGAGCTGGCAGGGTATTTAATAATAACTCTGGCGGTACGCTGAATATTATTAGCGATGGAACTTTTGCACAGCAGTTTACGAATGCGGGTACAGTAACAAAATCGATAAGCACCGGCATAACTACGTTTAATGGTGGTTTGACTACAAATACAGGAACCGTAACTATTAATAGTGGCACTATTGAATTTGATGGTTATACACAAACGGCAGGATTAACTAACCTTGCTGGAGGCAATATCGAGGATACCGGTAGAACATCGAATATTAATGGTGGCACCTTAGCAGGAATAGGAACCTTTACCACAGGAGACTTAAATATAAATGGTGCTACCTTAGCGCCTGGTACTTCACCAGGAACATTGAATATAGTCGGCAATTTGAATTTGGGAGCGGCGGCTACAACAATTATTGAGTTGGGAGGCACAAACCAGGGCGTTGATTATGACTTTATTAATGTGACGGGGAATGTGAATTTAGGTGGCATATTAGATATCAGTATTTTTGGTGGTTATACAGGCGTAACAGGCAATATATTTGATGTAGTACAAAGTGGTGGCGCAATGAATGATTCTTTTGCTAGTGTAAACTCACCTACAGGATATAGTTTTAATACGGGTATTTTTGGTGGTAATTTGTATCGACTAGGTTTATTAGCAGCACCAACAGCACCAACAGCACCACCAGCAGCAACAGCAACAGCAACAACAGATTCGAGATTGACAGAGTCCGACTTCGATTCGTTGCAGAAACAAACAACAAATGAAGTCCTAGTGCTGGAAGAAAACTTTGATGCTTTGGATCTTGAAAGTATCATTTATGGTGACAGAGCAACAGAAGAGAATGACGGTCAAGCTCAAATTTGCTCGTAAGCAAACGATGAAATAAAGGAGTATAGTTAGAGACGGAACACATAAATTGTTTCGACGTTTTAGGTGAATGTATGCATATGCATAAAGCACTCACCATAAAATGGACTTTATGGGTAATAATTTTATTATTATCTGCCGAAAACGTAAGTGCCAATCCCCAAGGTGCTGAAGTTATATCTGGCCAAGCTAGCCTTGCACATCCTTCAGCTACTGCCTTAACCATCACCAATAGTCCTAATGCCATCATCAATTGGCAATCATTTGATATTAATCCCAATGAAATTACCCGGTTTATCCAACAAAATGGTGCCAGTGCGGTATTAAATCGCGTAGTGGGTAATGGTCTCACCGCATCACAAATCATGGGTACCTTAGCCTCTAATGGCAAAGTGTTTCTGATTAACCCTAATGGCATTGTATTTGGCCCTAATTCAGTTGTTGATACCGCCGGTTTAATTGCCTCAAGTTTAAATATCAGTGACCAAGATTTTCTCAATAACAATTTACGCTTTGATGGCAATGCGAGTAACGGTGCTATTGAGAATAAGGGTTATATCAAAGCAGGATTAAATGGCGATGTCTTTCTAATTGCACCTAATATAGAAAACAGCGGCATTATCGAAACGGATGGCGGCCACATTATTTTAGCGGCCGGTGAAAAAGTAAGCTTAGCGAGTTTTGAAAATGAAAATATCATCTTTCAGGTCCAGTCTGCTGATAATAACGTCACTAACCTAGGCAGCATAAATACTAATGGCGGTGCAGCAGAACTATTTGCTGGCACCATTAGCCATTCAGGTTCAATTAATGCTGATAGTGTTTTTGTAGATAAACAAGGACATGTGGTGTTGGCAGCACTTAATGACATAACGATTGATATTGGAAGCATGATAACGGCGAACGGCTTAGAGGGCGGTAATGTTCGTATAGAAAGTGAGCTGGGAGACAGTATCGTGAAGGGCACTGTTAAAGCAAATGGTAGTTCAGGCAAAGGCGGAGCCATTCATGTATTAGGTGAACGAGTTGGCCTATTTAATGATGCTTTAATTACAGCGAATGGTAAAACAGCCGGTGGAGAAATATTAATCGGCGGTGATTTCCAAGGTAAAAACCCAGATGTTAAAAATTCGACTCAAACGTCGGTCGGAGGTGATGCTGTTATCCAAGCGAGAGCGACTGATAATGGTGATGGTGGCAAAGTCATTATTTGGGCTGATGATCATACAAGTTTTCATGGAAAAATTGATGCAAAAGGTGGCGATATTAATGGCGATGGTGGCTTTGTCGAAGTATCAGGTAAAAATACGCTTAGCTATCATGGTGAAATAGACGTAACAGCATTAAATGGTTTAACCGGTACGGTTCTATTTGATCCTAAAAATATAAATATAGTTACTAGTGGACCTGCTACGCCGCTTAGTAGTCATGATCAATTTACTGATAATTCAACAGGTACATCTGATATTGACCCGAATGCAGTCAATACTTTGCTTGATGCAGGGACAACAGTAACGTTACAAGCTAGTAATGACATCACAATCACAGATGCACTTAGTGCTGGCGGTGCTTCGACGGGAGATGGTGGCGATGTAGTATTACAAGCAGGTAGGAGTATTGCTGTAAATGCGAACATTAATACAAATGGTGGCGACTTTACCGCAGTGGCAAACTCACCATTAGCTGATGGTGTAGTTGATGCTGAACGTGATGCAGGTGCTGCTGAGTTTAGGTTGCAAGCTGGAGATGTTATTAGTACTGGGGGCGGTGCAATTTCAATTGAGGTCAGTGATGGAGCAGGTTTAACGAACAGTACTGCAGGTGATATTGTACTTGAGAACGGGGCTGATATATTGGGTGGCAGTATTAGGCTGGAATCACAAGGCAATATAGATCTACAAACAACTAGCATTGTTGACTCAAACGGATCAACGATAGATTTAATTTCTCAAGGAAATATTGATCTCGATAGCGGAGCAAAAGTTGAGTCTAATGGTGGAGCAATAAATGTCACTGCCTCTGGAACGCTGTCACTGAAACAAATTTCAGCCGTTGGATCGTCAATAGATTCAACTGGAGGGACAGGTGGCAATATTGTCATTACGGCAGATGATTTAGATGTACAAACAGGCAGTAGCATAAATACATCTGGTACCTTCGCTGGCAACTTAACTATCCAGCCTTTTTCGACAAACCAAGACATTTCTATAGGCACAGCCGGCTCAGGTACGCCGCTTGAAATCACAGCAGCTGAATTAGCAAGGATGGTCTCAATTGATACCTTAACAATTGGCCGTAGTACAGATACTGGTACCTTAACGATTGCTGAGAATTTAACATCGGCAGGAATTAATGCTTCTACACTGGTTTTACAGCATCAAAGCATAGTGAGTAATAATACGATTGATTTAAGCGCTGGTACAGAAAGTTTAAAACTGGTTGCTGGGGCATTGATTGACATTAACAATGCGGTTGATGCTGCCCTTGTGACGCTTGAAGCCCCCATTGCAACGTTTGCACCACTAACCACTGTAAACATTGATAGTTTCACTATTAATGGAACTGGTTCACCAGTAGCTAGTTTTGATGGAGCAGGTACAACATTATTCAGAAATTCAACGGCTTTAAATACAGTCACACAGTCTGCCGGTACGATTGATACAGTAGCAGGTCAAACAGTAACGATTGGTGGAAGTTACGCATGGACTGGCGGCACGATTGATGGTTCGGTCACGGCAAACTCAGTTACAACAGTGACTAATACGGTCACCTTGAATGGCCTATTTAATAATAATGGGGCTTTTACATGGAGTGGCGGCGATATTAATGGGGCATTAGGAGCCGGTAGTGGTTTTAACAATAATTCGGGTGGTACATTTAATGCCACAGGCAATGGCACATTTGCCCAGACTTTCACAAATGCTGGAAACTTAAGTAAAGCAATTGGTACCGGCACAACCACTTTTAATGGTGACTTGACCACAAATTCAGGAAGCGTAAGTGGTAATAGCGGCACCCTTGAATTTGATGGTTATACTCAAACTGCCGGTATTACTATTCTAAATGGCGGTAACCTAACTGATACATCAGGTGATGGTTTTGATTTTGATGGTGGTACTTTGAAAGGAGTCGGTACGCTGACAACTGATTTTCTTAATATAAATAATGGTGCAACGTTTGCTCCCGGCGCATCGCCCGGAACATTTAACGTGGTGGGTGACCTGACTTTCTCACCTACCAGTACACTTTTGATTGAACTTGGCGGCACGACTCAAGGTACAAATTATGACTTTGTTAATGTCACTGGTGATGTAGCGCTTGATGGCACATTAAACGTGTCATTGTTTGGTGGTTTTACCGGTATTTCTGGAAATCAGTTCGATATTATCAGTAGTGGTACCAATGTAATGACCGGAGCGTTTGCAAATACAATTTTCCCTACAGGTTATACCTTCACACAAGGAATTATCGGTGGTGGGGCGTTTTATCAATTGGGTATGATAACGGTGCCAGTTATACCAACTTCACCTTCACCTGAATTAGAGACCGAGCAGGAACAAACAACTAATGAAGTCCTAGTGCTGGAAGAAAACTTTGATGCTTGGAATCTAGGAAATAGAATTTTTGGTGAAAGAACAACAGAAGAATATGACGATCAGGCATTAATTTGCTCGTAAGCATAACTATGTTATAAAGGTTTGTAGTTAAAAGCGAAATACACAAATAGGTGTTTCGACGTTTTAGGTGAATGTATGCATAAGGCACTCACCATAAAATGGACTTTATGGATAATAACTTTACTATTATCTGCCGAAAACGTAAGTGCTAACCCCCAAGGTGCAAACGTTATATCAGGCCAAGCAAGTCTTGCTCATCCTTCAGCTACTGCCTTAACCATCACCAATAGTCCTAATGCCATCATCAATTGGCAGTCATTTAATATTAACGCTAATGAAATAACCCGATTTATTCAGCAAAACAGTGCTAGTGCAGTATTAAATCGCGTAGTGGGCAATAGTCTCACTGCCTCACAAATCATGGGCACCTTAGCCTCTAACGGCAAAGTGTTTCTCATTAACCCCAATGGCATTGTATTTGGCCCTAATTCAGTTGTTGATACCGTCGGCTTAATTGCCTCAAGTTTAAATATCAGTGACCAAGACTTTCTCAATAATAATTTACGTTTTGATGGTAATGCAGATAATGGTGCTATTGATAATAAAGGCTATATAACAGCAGGCTTAAACGGAGATGTCTTTCTAATCGCCCCGAACATTGAAAACAGCGGCATTATTGAAACAAACGGTGGCCATATTATTTTAGCGGCCGGTGAAAAAGTAAGCCTAGCCAGCTTTGAAAATGAAAACATCATCTTTCAAGTACAGTCGCCCGATAACAAAGTCACTAACCTAGGCAGCATAAATACGAACGGCGGTGCAGCAGAACTATTTGCTGGCACGATTACTCATTCAGGATCCATCAATGCAAATAGTATTTCGGTTAATGATGCAGGTGAAATTACACTGGCGGCAATAAGTGATATTCACATCGAAGCTGATTCAATGGTCACAGCAAACGGACCTATCGGCGGAAATATTCATATTGAAAGTGAAGCCGGAGAATTACTTCAACAAGGTACATTGTCTGCTAACCAAATCCATCTAATAGGCTCAATGGTTAACAATGTAGGACAAACACAAGCAAATAGTTCGGACACGAATACTGCTTCTATTAATATAGAAGGTGACTATGTTCTCCAACAAGGTGTTTTAAAAGCAACTGGCGGTATCATTGATATCCAAGCAAATAGTCTCTACCACTCTGGATTAACTAGCACAGACAACCCAGATGGTAACGGTGGTGATATCAGTATCACTACAACTAGTAGATTTGAGGCAACCGGTAATAGCCTTATGACTGCTCGAGGTGAAACAGGTGGTTCATTACAGTTAGATGGTACTGCAGGCCAGATTATCATGTCGGCAACAATTGATGTTAGAGGTACACAATCCGGTGGCACAGTTGAAGTCACTGCCAATACGGTTGCCTTACTCAATGCAAATATTAAATCTGATGGCGGTGTAACAGGCGGCAATATCCATATTGGTGGTGAATGGCAAGGTAGTGGTGATCTAGACCAGGCTAAAGAAGTTATTGTTGGTGTAGGAACAGAACTATCTGCTACAGGTGAAACGGGCGGTGAAATTGTTATCTGGTCAACTGAATCGACCAGCTTTTATGGCTCGGCAGATACAACAGGCTCACTACTAGGTGGACAAATTGAATTATCTAGTTTAGGTGAACTGGACTGGATGGGGCCTGATTTTGCCCCCATTACTCCAGGTGATGGAGGGTTATTACTGCTTGATCCTAAAAATATTATCGTGACAGACACCCCACCTAGCGGTTTAAGTCTTGCTACCAAACTGGCTGAAGGTTCAAATGTAGGAGCAACTCTTACTATCTCTGACGGCGATGATTTTGGCCGTTCAGTATCTTTAGATGGTGATCTATTAGCTGTAGGGGCTTATTTTTCTGATACAGGTGGTGTTGATCGTGGTGAAGTTTATCTATTTAACGGTGTGGGCACAGATTACAGTGGGCTAACTCTGCAAGACAAGTTGATTCATGGTTGGAGCGACGGTGTTTCAACATTGACTCTTGTAGATAGTGATTTCTTTGGTGCTGCAGTTTCCTTGGATGGTGGTCGACTTGCTGTTGGTGCGTACGGAAACGATACTGGTGGCACCTTGGCGGGTTCAGTATATTTATTTAATGGTGTCGGTACGGACTATACAGGTCTGACTCTCCAAGATCAGTTAGTCAGCGGTTGGACTGATGGTGCTTCAACTCTGACATTACAAATTGGTGATTTGTTTGGTTGGTCACTTTCATTGAACGGTGATTTCCTCGCCATTGGAGCCACCGGTGATGACACCGGCGGTGCACAACGTGGTGCTGTTCATTTATTTAATGGTGTTGGCACAGATTTTAGTGGTCTGACATTGAAAGATAAATTGACGGACGGTTGGACCGATGGAGTCACGACTTTGACACTAGTTGATAATGATAACTTTGGTAATGCCATATCATTAGACGGTGATTTGTTAGCAGTGGGTGCCTACCGCGATGATACCGGCGGTACTAGCCGTGGTGCAGTCTACTTGTTAAATGGCGTGGGTACCGACTACACAGGTTTAACTATTCAGACTAAATTAGTCGCTGGTTGGTCAGATGGTGATTCATCATTACTGCTAGCAAATGGTGATATTTTTGGTGCTTCAGTATCGTTAGATGGCGGCCTCCTAGCAGTTGGAGCTAACGGTGATGATACCGGTGGTACTAATCGCGGGGCCATACATCTGTTTAATAGTGTAGGCACCGATTACAGTGGCCTAAAAATACAAGACAAACTTGCTCATGGCTGGACAGATGGTATTTCTACCCTAACACTGGTGGATAGTGACCAATTTGGTGTTTCTGTATCTCTTGATGGGAACAATCTCGCTGTAGGTGCATTTTTGGATGATACGGGTGGCATAAATCGTGGCGCAATATATCTATTCAATGGAGTAACTGGTGGTGGGGCTGGTTCAGTTGGCGATGCTCTATTTGCAACGAACGCTGCCGATACTCTATATCTCACTTCCTTATCGATTACCAACGTATTAGATACCGGAGCAGATCTAATACTACAAGCTAATAATGACATTACCATTAGCAATGACCTAACCGTAGCGGAAGGTGGTTCTGGCGGCGATTTCACACTACAAGCCGGTCGCAGCATCTTTATTGATGCCAGTATCTTTACCGATAATGGCCTTTTTGCTGCGTATGCTAACCATGGCTCAGCAAACCAAACATACCGTGATGCTGGCGCAGCGACGATTAATGTCAGTAGTGGAGCCTCGATTAACACCGGTTCAGGCGATTTGATACTTGAGCTTAACAGTGGTGTAGGTGGAAACTTAACCAGTGAAATCCAAATTGGTGGAACACTTTCTACTACCAGCGATATGTTAAAACTGCTTAACCGAGGTGTTGGTCAACAAATTAATTTGTTATCTACTGCCACATTAAACAGCGGCACAGGCACCTCTTCCCATCTTTATCTTTTCGCAGATGATTTGAATGTAGATAATGGGCTAACAACAACGGGGTATTCCGTTTACATTACCCCATGGAGTAATAATATTGATATCGGAATCGGAGGTGGGGCTGGCGGTTTAAATATTACTGAAAATGAATTAAACAACTTTAGCTTCTCTAATGATGTGTCTATTTTTAGCAATAATGGTGGTGATATTAATATCGGTAGTTACACTTCTACTAAAAGCAGTAGTTTTTATCGTTTTCAGTCTAATGAGAATCTAACATTAGACACGCAACTAACAACGGCAAACTCAATCGTATATTTATCAGTCGACCAAAATGGAGGTTCAGCTGATACATTAACTATAAACGGTACTATTTCATCACGATATTTAAGCTTGTATGGCTGTAACTTTGGCTGTCCAACAGCTGATGATGTACTTCAACTGCCAAATACAAATAACACTATAACCATTTCTGACAATTCGGCAAATAATACACAATTTGCAACTTTAGTTAGTGATAATATTACTTTATCTCAAACAACTTCAGCCCAACTATACCGCTTTGCCAATCTGTCAGGCGGCACAGGAAATGATGCTTTTGTTATGGACTATTCAGGTACGCCATCAGTAGGCAGTATGTTAAATGGAGGAAATGGTGTAGACACCCTTAATTACTCAAACAATACAACGGGAATTATATTTGATTTAGCGAATTCCACTACAACTGATGTTGGTAATATTTCAAATATTGAAAGTTATATCGGCGGTAGTGGTATCGACCAGTTCCTAATGGGTGACACTAATATTACTGGTACTCTTAATGGTGGAGCTGGAATTGATATATTAAGTTATGCATCTAGAACTACAGCTTCTACTATCTTGCTAAGTAACTCGAACTTAATGAATATTGAAAGCTTTATCGGCAGCCCCCAAAATGATATTTTTAGCTTTGCAGATTCTTCAGGTGGATCGGGTTTTTCCATTGATGCTTTTGATGGTGGTGTAGGTACAGATACTATTATGATTAGTAATGGCACAACAACACTGACTGGCGGGACGGTTGATGCCGACATTAATAACAGTGGCACAATTAATATTACCAGTAATGTACGTATTGATACGATCTTTACCAATTCGGGCACGATGAATATCGGTGCTAATTATTCATCAGATGATGGTAGCTTGATTAACAATGCTACTGTGAATTGGACTGCAGGTGACCTCATAGAATTAGGCGGGTTAGCATCAATCACTAATACTGGAACATTCAATATTAGTGGCAATAATGCAAATGGAATCGATTTTACAAACAGTGGAACTCTAAGTAAAACGGCAGGAGGCGCAACGTCATCTTTTACAGGTAGCTTCACAAATACAGGCACTGTTAATGCTAGTAGTGGTCTACTCGAATTTTCTGGTTATACCCAAACAGCTGGCCTTACTCAATTAAATGGCGGCAATATAAATGAGGTCGGTGGAACAGCTACTATTAATGGCGGTACCTTAGCGGGAATAGGAACATTCACCGCAGGAGACTTAAATATCAACGGTGCTACTTTAGCTCCTGGCGCTTCGCCCGGCACATTGAATATCGTTGGTAATTTGAATTTGGGGTCGACCTCTACAACACTTATTGAGTTGGGTGGCACAAACCAGGGTGTTGATTATGACTTTATTAATGTGACGGGTAATGTGGCGTTAGATGGAATATTAAATATCAGTCTATTTGGTGGATTCACAGGCATTACGGGTAATAGTTTTGATGTGATACAAAGTGGTGGAGTCATGAATGGGGCTTTTGCTACCGTAAATCTACCTACCGGATACAGTTTTAATACGGGTATTTTTGGTGGTAATTTGTATCGACTAGGGTTATTAGTTGTTCCCGTTGCACCAACGCCAACGACTTCAACAGAGTCTGATTTTGACTCCTTACAAGAACAGACTGCTAATGAAGTATTAGTGCTGGAAGAAAACTACGATGCTTGGAATTTTGGCAACAGAATTTTTGGTGAGAGAACAGCAGAAGAGTATGACGATCAAGCTCAAATTTGCACGTAGGCATAACTATGGTATAAATGGTTGTAGTTAAAAACGGAACACATTAGCTGTTTCGATGTTTTAGGTGAATGTATGCATAAGGCACTCACCATAAAATGGACTTTATGGATAATAATTTTATTATTATCTGCCGAAAACGCGAGTGCCAACCCCAAAGGTGCAAACGTTGTATCTGGCCAAGCAAGTCTTGCTCATCCTTCAGCTACCGCCTTAACGATTACCAATAGCCCTAATGCCATCATCAATTGGCAATCATTTGATATTAATCCTAATGAAATTACCCGGTTTATCCAACAAAATGGTACTAGTGCGGTATTAAATCGTGTGGTGGGTAGTGGTCTCACCGCATCACAAATCATGGGCACCTTAGCCTCTAATGGCAAAGTGTTTCTCATTAACCCAAATGGTATTGTTTTTGGTGCTAATTCCGTTGTTGATACCGTCGGCTTAATTGCCTCAAGTTTAAATATCAGCGACCAAGATTTTCTCAATAATAATTTACGATTTGACGGTAATGCGAGTAATGGTGCGATTGATAATAAAGGCTATATAACAGCAGGCTTAAACGGAGATGTCTTTCTAATCGCGCCCAATATAGAAAACAGCGGCATTATAGAAACAGATGGCGGTCATATTATTTTAGCGGCAGGAGAAAAAGTAAGCTTAGCGAGTTTTGAAAATGAAAACATCGTCTTTCAAGTTCAGTCTGCTGATAATAAAGTTACTAATTTAGGCAGCATAAATACTAACGGCGGTGCAGCAGAACTATTTGCAGGCACAATTACTCATTCAGGTTCTATTAATGCTAATAGTATCTCGGTTAATGATGCTGGCCAGATCACACTGGCAGCGATAAGTGATATTAATATTGAAGCTGATTCGGCGATTACAGCCAATGCTGATAACGGTGGTGAGATTCATATTGAGAGTGATCAGGGTACAACATGGGTGTCAGGCACAGTTCAAGCGACAGCTAGTAGTCATTCAGGCGGGAAAATAGAAATCTTAGGTAAGAACGTAGGGTTGATTGATAACGCCTCAATTGATGCTTCAGGTGAAAGCGGAGGTGGTGAGATTCTCATTGGTGGTGATTATCTGGGTAGCAATGCTGACGTTAAGAATGCCAAAGGCACATATATCGGTGAAGATGCAGACATTAAGGCCGATGCAATAACAAATGGTGACGGCGGCAAAGTCATTGTCTGGTCGGATGAAGCAACACGGATGTATGGCAAAATTTTTGCTCGAGGTGGCAGTGAGGGTGGAAATGGTGGTTTTATCGAAACGTCTGGTTCATACCTTGATTTAGGAAGTTACGTACCCGATGCAAGTTCGCCTTTCGGCTTTGGTGGCGAATGGCTCATTGATCCCTACAATTTGACTATCCAAACAGCAGGACCTGATGCAAGTGTGGGAACCACTCCAAATTTTGTGGCGAATGACAATGGAGCGATATTAACCACAGGCTCTATTGAAACAGCCTTAAATCTAGGAACTAGTGTGACTATTGCCACCAATGGTGGGGGATCATCGCCTGGAATTATTTATATTAATGATGATATTGCTAAAACAGCTGGAGGAGATGCAACGCTGTCGTTTAATGCTGACTCTGCAATAATGAGAACGACGGCAGCTAATACAGATGAAACACTAAACATTACATCAACGGTAGGGCAGCTTAATTTAGCCTTTAATGCGACGACGTATTTCACTGGCAGTGGGACAGGGGTTTTATCGCTTAACCTAGATGCAAATGGAGGTGTAATTACATTTCCTAGTTTAAATACGAGTAATGTTGATGCAAGCATTTCAGGTGCGACTACAGTTGGTACTCTAACTACATACTACAGTCTAAATGGACCGGCAGTAGTTACTTTTAATGATAACTTAACAGCAACTGATATGGTGTTGAGTGGTGTTAGTGTTGTAGATCTAAATGGTGCGATAAATACGACCGATAATCTGACTCTATCAGCAGGTTCTCTAGGAGGAACAGGCAAATTGTCCGTTTCAACATTAGTAACTGCAAGTAGCGGTGCCAGTAGTCTTCCAAGTTTGATGGATAGTTTTACGCTTGAAACTCTAGCGGGTTCTACGACAAATATAGCCAATAACTTTACTTGGAACGACTCAAGTGTTTGGAATAATGCGGGAACGATAAATTGGACTGGTGGTTTTCAACCACGGATGTATCTTTACGGCACTAGCATTTTTAATAATCAAATAGGGGGAGTATTCAACGATAATAGCAATCCAGGTTCAGGTCAGTTAACAGGGATCTCTGGTCAGTGGCCAGCTTATGCGTCACAGTTTATTAATGCTGGAACATTTAATAAAAATGGAACTGCAGAGACCTATATCCAAGGACCAAAATTTGTGAATACAGGCACAGTCAATGTTAACGCAGGAACTGTACACGTATATTCACAGAATAATCCGGGCACTAATGACACAGGTGATTATATTGTTACAGGTTCGGCTGTGCTGAATTTTGTAGGGCAAAGAACTTTTTCAGCTAGTTCATCAATAAGTTCAACAACAGCAGTTACTTTAAACCCCGGTACTACTTATACTTTTCCGAGTGGTTCATCCTTTACTGCAGCAGATTTAATTATGGGAGCGGGTAATGTGATCTTTTCTTCTGGTTCTACATTCAATGTTTCAAATTCATTGACCACCAGTGGTGGCAACTTAACCATAAATACGGCCAATTTCACCTTGCCAACGTCACTGACAATTAACACAGGCAGTCTTATTTTTAATTCAGGGATAGCCAACCCAACGGTGTCTAACCTCACCATAACGGGATCATCCTTGAGTGGTACTGATGCGCTAACCGTGACTAACCTTTTAAACTGGTCCGGAGGCACTATTGATACCAATATTAACAACACTGGCACAACTAATATTACCGGTAATGCACGTATTGATACGATATTTACCAATTCTGGCACGCTGAATATCGGTGCTGATTATTCATCAGATGATGGTAGTTTGATTAACGATGCTACGGTGAATTGGACTGCGGGTGATCTTATAGAATTAGGCGGGTTAGCATCAATCACTAATAATGGAACGTTCAATATTAGTGGTAATAATGCAAATGGTATTGATTTCACTAATAATGGAACTCTCAGCAAAACTGCAGGCGTCGCAACGTCATCTTTTACCGGTAGCTTCACAAATACAGGCTCTGTCAATGCCAGTAGTGGCCTATTAGAATTTAATGGGTTTACTCAAACAGCTGGGTTAACGAATTTAAATGGCGGCAATATTAGTGAGACTGGTGGTACCGCAAGTTTCAATGGAGGCACACTAAGTGGAATTGGCACGTTTACAGCCGGTGATCTAAATATTAATGCTGCAACACTTTCTCCTGGTGCTTCTCCTGGTACCTTAAATATTGTAGGTAATCTGAATTTAGGATCAACTTCGACAACACTTATTGAATTAGGTGGCACAAATCAAGGTGTGGATTATGATTTTATTAATGTGACAGGCAACGTGAATTTAGATGGCATATTAGATATTAGTCTTTTTGGTGGGTTTACCGGTGTGACAGGCAATATGTTTGATGTGATACAAAGTGGTGGTGCAATGAATGGAACATTTGCTAGCGTAAACCTGCCAACTGGTTACAGTTTTAATACAGGTATTTTTGGTGGTAACTTGTATCGACTAGGATTATTAGTTGTTCCAGTAACATCAACAGCGCTGGAAGAGGAAGAGTCAGAAAAATTGGTTGAAAAAACGACAAATGAAGTCCTTGTTCTAGAGGAAAACTTCGATGCTTGGAATTATGAAAATATTTTTGGTGAAAGAACAACAGAAGAATATGATGATCAAGCTCAAATTTGCACGTAGGTTATTTTGATTTGTGAGTAAAAACTCCATCCCAATCAGCTTCAGGTGGTTTAAGTAAGTATTCATCAATACGTGTTATATAAAGTTTGAAAAGTTGTTTTTC
>ENA-OSET01003136-OSET01003136.1-sediment-metagenome-genome-assembly--contig:-NODE-3136-length-15394-cov-3.074949_pt1 | contig 15394 bp, 17 predicted proteins | sample MGYA00237882_ERZ534229 | MGnify/ENA primary metagenome ERZ534229 (study PRJEB26408, sample SAMN06266212) | sediment metagenome | isolation source: Hudson Canyon methane seep mesocosm | place... | reverse complement strand
GGTTTTACTATCTCTTCAAATGCAACAGTATTAGTAAAGTCATTTGTTTGGCAACGAACTGATATCCTCGGAGTATTTTCTACAAAACCCTCTAATCTTTGTAATCTTTCATCGTCACCTATAAAAACTTTAGCTTCACTGTGCGTAATTCCATAGTCAAGCTCTTCTCCTTGCCACCAAGAATTAAGCGGAACTGCCACACATCCTATAGAGGTCACAGCCATGTAACTGTAGATCCACTCTGGATAGTTCCTCATTGAAAAAGCTACGGCATCCCCTTTTTTTAACCCATACTTATCTACCAGAATGTGGGCTAATCCAGCTGCATTATTTAGAACCTCTTGGTACTTATAAGATTCATCTTCATAAGCCAAAAAATCCCATTCACCATGAATTAGAGCAAATTGAAAATATTCATAGAGATTTTGAGGAACATTTACAAAGACATTGTATTCATTGCCCCGAATGGTTTTTTTTTGTAATTCAAACATGCCCTCTTTGGACATTTCTGATGCCAGTGCTTCCCTTCCTTCTTGCTTGGTGAATTCATCTACATGCATCTTTACTTCCCTGTAAAATTAGGCTCCCTTTTTTCAACAAAGTGAGCTACGCCTTCTTTAAAATCTTCAGTATCAAAACTGTCTACCATTGCTTGCATTGAGCTCTTCAGATTTTCTTCAATACTCTCAGCTTGCGCATTGTATATTTGTTCTTTCATCACTCTTACTGATCTCGGTGAAACCAACGTAGCTAACTCCTTAGCGTAATCAAACACGGCTGATTCAAACTCTTCTTCAGGAAAAGTTTTATTAACTATTCCCATGGTCTCTGCTTCGTCAGCAGTGAATTTCCTAGATGAAAAAAGAATGTCATTAGCTCGGGCAATGCCCACCAATCTTGGTAAAATCCAACCGACTCCCCATTCAGCTATTAACCCTCTTTTAGAAAAAGCACTAGAAAAAACTGCTCCTTCTTTTGCAAACCTAATATCGCAGTAAAGTGCCATAATAAAACCCACTCCAGCAGCAGGACCATTTATAGCTGCAATTATCGGCTTGGGCAAAGTAGGAAAGTAGCTAAAGCCTCCATCAAAACCTTTTACGTTATTAGCTGCATAGTTCCTTTCTTCTGCTTCTACTTGGCCTCCTTGAGATTTACCTTCACTGGTAGCTGCTAAACCATCCATATCTGCACCTGCGCAAAAACCCCTACCTGCTCCAGTCACAATAATGACTTTAACTTCATCATCCTTACAAGCGTCATCTAACTTTTCTCTCAAGCCTGCTCTGATTTCATCATTTACTGCATTCAAACGATCCGGTCTATTAAGGGTGACTGTAGCCACTCCTTCTCTTTTTTCAAACAATACTGCTTCACTCATTTTCATCTCCTACGATGTTGACCCACCATCAATTACTAAAGTGTGTCCATTAACAAAACTTCCAGCACTGGAAGCTAAAAATACAGCTGCCCCACCTATCTCATCGGGTTCCCCAATTCTTTTTAAAGGACAAGAGGCTGTTGATTGTTTAAGTATGTCTGGATTTTCCCAAAGGGCTTTTGCGAAATCTGTTCTAAATAACCCAGGCGCTATCGCATTAGTTCTTACATTGTGAGGACCAAACTCTATGGCAAGGTTTTTCACTAACATTATGTCTGCTGCCTTAGATATATCATAAGCTCCAAGTACCGAACTACCTCTTAATCCACCGACCGAAGATACTATAATAATATTTCCATCTTTCCTCTCTATCATTTCTGGAAGTACCATATTACAAAGCAAATGATTACTTTTGATATTGTTATTCATGACCTTGTCAAAAGCCTCTTCTGGTATATCTAAAAGAGAACCAAAGAAGGGATTAGTTGCAGCGTTACAGACTAAAATATCAACCTTGCCAAATTGATTCCTAGTTTCATCCACAAGCATTTGCATAGCTGCCTTGTCAGAAATATTACAAGGAATAACTATAGCTTCTCCATCTTTACCTTCACAGGCAGCGTTTATTTCTTTGGCTGTTTCTTCACAAACATCTACCTTTCGACTTGAAACTACTACCTTAGCTCCTTGTAAAGCCATCTGCATGGCAATGGATTTACCTATCCCTTTGGAAGAACCGGTAATGATGGCACTTTTTCCAGTTAAATCGAACATCTCTCCTCCTGTATGTTGAAAAACCAGTTTACCTTAGTTAAATAAAGGAAAGAATACCCTTTTGAATTTGTCTTTTTATTAAAGCACTACAGTTGAATCAGGTTCATCAATAACTTTATTTTCTATGTACCCTAATTCAGCTATTGATATTTTAATAACATCTCCCTTTTTTAAAAATTTTCCAGCAACCACGCCCACGCCTCCTGGCGTTCCAGTTAAAACTAAGTCACCTGGTTCAAGAGTAAATGCTGTTGAAAGATGCTCCACTAAGTCAAAACAATTAAAAATTAAATGTTTTGTATTTGATGACTGTCTTTGTTCGCCATTAACTTCCGTGAATAAGTCTAAATTATGAGGATCAGCAATTTCATCCGGGGTGACAATGGCTGGTCCGAATGGACAATGTGTATCAAAAGATTTACCTATCGTAAAGGTAGGAACTCTTAGCTGCCAATCACGAACACTTAAATCATTTGCAATGGTATAACCTGCAATAACTTCATGGGCTTTTTCTTTTGGAACGTGTCGACATTTCTTTCCAATAACAAAAGTTAGTTCACCTTCAAAATCTAACATTTCCGAAACTTTTGGATCATGTACGTCTTCAAAAGGTCCAGTAGCTGACAATGATTGTTTATTGAATATCATTGGTACAACCGGAGTCTCCATCTCTCTTCCTGCAGCCCTCACTTCTTCTAGGTGATCAGCGTAATTTAATCCAATAGCAATTATTTTAGGTGGGCGAGAAATTGGTGCTAACAACTCAACATCTGATAAAGAAATCTTACTTTTAGGGTTTTTACACAAAGCTACAGCTTTATTTACAGCGCGCTCTCCAGCCTCTAAAAAAGAGAGCATATCCGTTGGTAGAGAAGGATCATCCCCAAATGGAACAATTTCATCTAGTTCCAATGAACCTATGCCCTCATTATCATCTGATTTGTATGTAATTAATTTCATGCCAGCAATTATACTGGAGATTAAAATCTAGTCAGATTAATATGTTGATTGAAATTTCACCAATTTATTATTGATTTAGTTTTATGAAACTTGAATGGTCACATACAGTATTGAACATAAAAGATTCAGTAAAAATACTGGAGTTTTATACAAAAACACTTGGTTTTAACCTAAGTGATAGAGGTCCTGTAACGGAAAATGGCCCTGAAATAATTTTTGTTAGTCAAGATTCCGACGAACATCATCAATTAGCTTTTATGGTTGAAAGAGAAGATGTAGATAAACCTACTTCATTGAATCACCTTTCCTTTAGAGTGAAAACTTTTGATGAAGTACAAGAAGTAAAAGAAAGACTAGATTCTATTGATGTCCAGTATTTACCATTATGTCATGGCAATGCCCTCTCTCTTTACTTTAATGACCCGGAAGGAAATGGTATTGAAGTTTTTTTTGATACCCCTTGGGATGTAGCGCAACCTCAAGGAGTTGTTTGGGACACAAACCTTACTGAGAAAGAAGCCTTAGAATGGGTAGAAAGAACTTTTGAAAATGAACCAACATTTGCAAAAAGAGAGGAGAGTGCTAGAGAGTTCGTTAATCGCAAATAAAAATAATTTAATCTATATAAATTTAATTTAAGTATTAATATAAAAGGCCTATAGAGACTTAAGGAGAAAACATGCCTAAATCAGAAAAACCTGTAGCAATAGTAACTGGAGGAAGTAGAGGTGTTGGTGAGGCTACAGCAAAACTACTGGCTTCCAAGGGGTGGAATGTAACTATTACATGTACTTCAACAATCGCGGATGCCAATGGAGTGGTTGATGATTGTAAAAAATTAGGTGTTGAGGGTCTTGTAATTAAAGCAGATGTTTCTGATGACCAAGCATGTAGAGAAACTATTGAAGAAACGGTAGCTAAATGGGGTCGAATAGACTGCCTAGTCAATAATGCTGGTACCACCAAGTTTGTATTTGACCACTCGAACTTAGAAGGTTTAGACGCAGAAGATTTTCTTCATATATACAAAGTAAATGTAGTGGGACCATTTCAAATGGTTAGAGCCTGTAAAGAACATTTACTAAAAAGTGATAATCCTAGCGTAGTAAATATCTCTTCTATAGCTGGAATTAAAGGTATAGGTAGCTCAATGGCATATGCCTCTTCAAAAGGAGCTCTAAATACTATGACTAAATCCATGGCTAGAAATTTAGGTCCTATTCGAGTTAATGCCGTGTGTCCCGGATTTATTCAGGGAGAATGGTTAAAAAAAGGACTTGGAGATGATATCTATAATGCTTCTTTAAAGAATGTAGAGAATAGCACTCCTCTTGGTTTAGCTGTTACTCCAGAACAGGTAGCGGACGTTATCTATAATTTTATAGATATCTCAAAAACTGTAACCGGTGAAACCTTTCTTGTTGATGGTGGATATCATTTAACTATCTAATTTAGATGAAGATTTAATTATTTGATAAGTAAGTTTATTTTCCTCTCCTCTATATGAAAACTGATTATGATGTAACCGTCATAGGCTTAGGTCCAGCCGGGACGTTGACTTCTTTACTGCTCAGTGATTCTTCAGTGAATGTTATAGGTATAGATAAGGAAAAGGATATTTATAGCCTTCCAAGAGCAGTAACTATAGACGATGAAGGTTTAAGGATTCTGCAAAGACTAAACCTCGAGCATATCTATTTAGATAATGCCACAGCTATAGAGGGAGCTTATTTTTTAGATGATAAGCTTCAAAAATTAAGTGGTATGGATATCCCTTCAGGTCACTTAACGAGTAATGGATGGGCACCTACTATGTTGTTTCACCAGCCTTACACTGATGCCCTCCTTAGAGAAGAGCTTTTAAAATCTACTTGCTCTATCAAATTAGAGACTGAACTAGTAGATCTTATTCCTAAAGGAAATCATTACATTGTAAAGACACAAAATCTTGCCAACGGTGAAGAAAAATCTTTTTCAACTCAATATGTAGTGGGAGCAGATGGGGCTTCCAGTAAAGTTAGAAATATTATGGAGTTTGATCAAGAGGACCTTGATTACGATAAAAACTGGTTGGTTGTTGATGTGAAGTTGAATGTTGAAAATACTTTGCCTCGTTTTGCTGCACAAATCTGTGATCCAAAGAGGATTTGTACATATATTCCATCCCATTTACCTTTCAGAAGATGGGAATTTATTCTGCTAGAGGGAGAATCAAAAGATGACATGCTTAAAGAAAAGAAAATTCAAGAACTTGTTTCTCCATGGCTTAAACCTGAAGAGTACGACATCATCAGGGCAGCTGTGTATCGATTTCATTCACTGATGACAAAAGATTTTAGGAAAGATAATTGTTTCCTTATTGGTGATGCAGCCCACCAGAGCCCTCCTTTTATGGGCCAGGGAATGATGTCGGGTTACAGGGATTCTCTTAATTTAAGCTGGAAATTAATAAGTGTCATAAAAAATTCTTTTCCATCAAAGCTGTTAGATAGTTTTGAAGAGGAGAGAAAACCTCACAGCAGATTTGTGGTAGATGGCTCAGCTGCTATTGGAAAACTTATGTCAGCTTATGCAGATGCAGTAGGAAGAAATCAGCCTTCTGATGTCCCACAGGAGTTAATCGATAGAGGTTATGGTTCTTTTGCTCTTCCTCCTTTACAAAATGGGATTTTATATAAAGGAAAGTCTGATAGAACTAGCATGGCGGGGTCTATCTTTCCTCAACCACTCCGAATGGAAGGGATGGAATGCAGCGAAAGGTTAGATGCCCTTTTAGGTAAGGGCTTTTGCATAGTCTCCAAAAAAGAGATTGATTTAAATTCTGAGCAAAAAGAGTTCTATGAAAAGATTAACTCTAAATTTATTGTACTTGAAGAAAGTATTTTGAATAGCAGTCCTTTAGTTAAAGAGGTAATGAAGAAAAATGATGTTTACATTCTGAGACCAGATCGTCACATTTTTGGTTCTACTTCGGATAAGATAACTTTTGACAATTTAACTGAAGATCTAAAAGAAAGATTAAACTTTTAAAATGGACTTAGGTATACAAGGAAAAAAAGCAATAGTTTGTGCTTCGTCTAAAGGACTCGGAAAGGCTTGTGCTTTATCTCTGGTTCAAGAAGGTGTCGATGTCATAATTAATTCAAGAAACGAAGAGGATCTTAAAAAAGTTAAAACAGAACTTTCTGCATTAAAATCAGGAAAAGTGGATTATGTGGTTGCTGACCTTAACTCTGAAGAAGGAAGAGAAAATCTAGTTTCCCGCTGCCCAGAAGCTGATATTTTGATCAACAATAATGGAGGTCCTCCTCCCGGAAATTTCCTTGAAATGGAAAAAGAACAATGGCTTGAGGCGCTAGAATCAAATCTTTTGTCTGCAATAATGTTGATGAAAGCATTTTTACCTGGAATGCAAGAAAGGAAGTTTGGCAGAATCATCAATATTACTTCTGCAATGGTTAAATCACCTCATCCTTTGATGGGTCTTTCTACTTCAGCAAGAGCTGGACTGACTGCTTTCTCTAAGGGAATATCTAAACAGGTAGCTGTAGACAATGTGACTATAAACAATCTCTTACCAGAAAGGTTTGATACTGACCGACAGACTTTCATGACTAAAATGCTAATGGATACGAAAAAGATAAGTCGAGATGAAGCTAGAGCAGAAATAACTTCTACCATTGCTGCTAAAAGATTTGGAGACCCTGAAGAATTTGGAGCTACCTGTGCATTTCTCTGTAGCCAGCACGCCGGCTTTATTTCCGGACAAAATATCCAGTTAGATGGTGGTTCTTACGAAGGTTTAGTCTGAATAAATTGGATCACATTCATAGACTAGTAAATAACATTCCTCTTCTGATTTAGTTACTTGACCCCAAAGCCTGCAATATTTAACTCCATCAGATCTAGTTTCAAATTCAATCTGGGTGACTTCTAAACGGTCTATTAGAACACTAGTCTCACCTTTTAGTACTTCGTAGAAGCTACCTATAAAAGCAGTTTTTCCTGAAACTTCTGTAGCGTAGTGCATTCTCATTTCATTTTCAGTAACAAACATGAAATCAGAATCTCCTGTCCATTTAGCTCCAATAATATCTTGTTGACTTGAGCAAGCTGTAAAGAAAAAAACTCCAACAAATAAGAGCTTATTTTTTCTTTTTAGAAGTTCTGTAATCACCAAATTTTGAATCCCTTTTAGTAAGAGCTTGAGTTAATCCTTCAGACAGTTCTTTTAGATGGTCTCTAGTGGCTTTTGAATGCATGGCTAATGCCTGTATTTCAGTACCAGTCCTAATCCCTGCTCTCATGCCCATTACTTCCATCTGTCTGTGCACTGCTCGTTTATTCATGGCTTGAAGTTCTGCAGGAACTCTAGCCACTTTCTCTGCAATCTTAAGTACTTCCTTTTCCAAATTCTCTGAATTAAAACATTTATTTGCAAATCCCTTTTCCACAGCTTCTATACCGGAAATCGACTCACCTGTAAGCATCATCTCCATGGCATTTCTCAAACCCATCAACCACGGGAAAAATTGATTATCAGGAGGACTCATTGACCTTACCACTGGGTAACCTATTTCTGCATCTTTAGAAACATAGACCAAATCACAAGAAGTAGCTAACTCAGTACCTCCTGCCAAGCAGTATCCATGAACTTGAGCTATAACAGGTTTAGACAAGTCCCAAATCTTAAAAGCACCTTCAACTACATGCCTTGGCCAAAAACCATCTGTTTTACCAGTATGATAAGGAAGTTCAGACGAAACATCTGAAGATAAATCATAACCTGAACTGAAACAGGTTCCAGCTCCGCTAATAATTATTACTCTTACCGTTGGATCGTTATCAGCTTCTTCTAAAGAAGAAAATAATTCTTGTCGAAGCAAATTTGATAATGCGTTCCTCTTGTCTGGCCTATTTAGAACTACCCTTCTTATTCCTTCAGGTAAATCTTCTTTGAGTATGTATTGTTCTTTCTTAGTCATAAAATTTTTATCTTTGAAATAAATTAATCATACACAGCTTTAGATAATTTAAAAATAAAGTGACTAAGCATCAGGATTTTTAACACTAACTGAGGTTCCTTCAATCTTAAGTTTAAAAGTTTGCAAGTCTTCAAAGGCAGGAGGAGCCATTACTTCACCTGTTTTTAAATCAAATACAGCACCATGCAAAGGACAGCTAATTAAAGTTCCTTGTATAAATCCTCCGCAAAGAGGAATTAGAGCGTGGGTGCACATATCTTGAACAGCAAAAAAGCCTTCTTCTGTATTACAAATCAAGATCTGAGTTCCATTAACGTTCACCGAAACTGAGTTCCCTAATTCAATGTCAGTTGTATCAGAAACTTGAATGTATTCTTCTGGATTATTCACTTCAAATTTTTGCTGACTTAGCCGCTTTGTATCCGACAAAAGATAAAAGGACTGCAACTGGAAGAGCTGCAAAAGCAATAGAGCCTATGGCTAAACCAAATACAGTCAATATTGTCACAGATTGACCCCCTAAATAATCGCCTGTTCGGGCTACAAATGTGTCCATCATTACAGTTGATTTATAACGATCTTGTTTACTTAGACTGGTAAAAATAGTTTCTCTTGTAGGTTTATTAAACCCGTATTCAAAAACCCTTATTAAAACTGTTAGTACTAACACTGCTGTAATTGTTGGATAGGTTGCATAAGTTCCAAAGGCAACTAAAAGGAAAACTCCGTAGAGAGTCAATATAGGGATTATTCCTAATGTTCTTAATAAGTATGAGGTAAAGAAAATCTGCATGATTAAAGTTAAAGGAGTCACAATTTGCTCTATTTGGGCAAAAAAAGCAGTTCTCTCACAGGGATCACTAGACCAATCCTGAATAATTGTTAACGAAATCATCCAAGCAGCTGTTGAAAGTCCAGTCCATAACAGTATGTACAAGGCCATGAATCTTACGGGTATATTTTTTAAGGTATTTTTAAAGGCCTCCAAACTAGAGCCCCCAATGATTTCATTATCATTCATTTCTTTATTCGAAGCATTTGATGAGGTAAGGGTTCTCGAGATAAGAATCGCAATCAAAAGACATGAAATAGAAAAAATAATTAGAGAGATTGGGCCTAAATCAGATATAGAACTTTTGCCGCATATTTCTGAGGAAAAATATCTAGCGGTAGTAGAGCCAAAAAAAGCTCCTAATGACCCACCAGCGCTAACAACTCCAAATACCCTCTTGGCATCTGAAGTACTAAAATAGTTTATTACTGTGACCCAAAAAATTGAAACCACAAAGAAAGAATATACATTACACCAAATATAAAAAGCTCTGCCAGTCCATTGTCTGCCGACTTCTCCAAAAAAAGACCAGCACAATAAAAAAATTATGAGGTTTAAAATAAAAAAAGAATAACAATAAATTACTATCCGACTGGTCTTTATCTTTGAAACTAACCAAGAGTAAACAGGGTTGATTAAGCCCATAACAATCACTATGGCCAGGAGAATATAAGGTAAATTAAAGATACCTCCTTGTATTGCCATTTCATTCCTAACCGGTCTCAGCGCATACCATGAGGCCAGAACGAAAAAAAAGAACGCGAAAGATTTCAATAAGGGAAAGAATTCTTCTTTTTTTACAGAAGGGAAAAAGCTTTCACTTACTTGACTCATAAAACTATTTATAAACTAATATAATATTAGAAAAGATTGCCATCTTAAGAAACTACTGAAACTAATGGAAGCAGAACCATTTATTCTTTTTGGAAAAGACCACATACTAGCCATAATTACTGTTATTTTAATTTCGGTTATTCTTCCTACTTATCTAAAAAAGACTTCTACTAAAACTAAAAATTGGTTCGGTTACACACTAGCCTCTGCTTTAATTTTAAATGAGCTAGTTAAACCTTATTATCACACTCAGTTTTTTGGTTATGATCTATTGTTAGTTCTTCCCCTCCACATGTGTGCTTTTTCAGCTTTTTCCATTTCATTCTTTCTGTTTACTAATAAAAGAATTTTTTATGAAGTGGCATTTTTCTGGGGAATAGGAGGAGGTTTGATGGCTCTTTTACAGCCAGATACTCCGTTGGATTTTCCAGACCCTGTCTTTATTATCTTCTACTTAAGCCATGGAAGCATGTTGTTAGCTATAGGGTACGCTTCTATTGCTTTAGAAAACAGACCTCAAATTAATTCTCTTAAAAGAGTAATCATAGTTTCCCTAATCGTCATGGCATTAATTTATCTTATAAATCTACTTCTCGGTCCACCGGCTAACTTTTGGTATTTAGGGGCTAGGCCGGAAGCTACTACTATCATGGATCTGATGCCAGAACCGCCTCGCCACATTCCTATAGTTATTACTTTAGGCTTAATAATGTTTAGTATTATGTACTTACCTTATTGGATCTATGATCGTATAAAGGTTAAAGGTGCTGAATAAATAGTGTAGGAATGTTACAAGTATGAGATTTAACGGTAGCTACTAAAGTATTAGGTTTTCTGCCATCTTTCACCTCAGAGACTTCTACCCCTGCTGAAGTTAAACGATCGTAAGTAGCTTTTATATCTTTAACTACCCAAGCTAACCCCCACAAGGAATCATGCGGCTCTTTGCTATCCTCCTTTCCAATTATTTCCAAGGTTGTATGGTTTAACCTAAAAAATAACATTCTGCCGCCCCATTTTTCTACTGTTTGATCTAAGGCAAGTCTAATGCCATAAGTATCTCTATAGAGAGATATGAGGCCATCTGGATCATTAGTATTAATCACGACATGATCTAATCTATTTACTTGAGAATCGATCTTCTCTTTGTGGGTTGGAAGAGAGCCTTCCTCATGTTGTATCAAAAAAGTAAATACTCCTCTCGTTAATGAAAAAGGGAGAAATAGATTCTTCCATGTTCTTATTTCCCTTGAATCTTCATCTTTACCCTCACCAGCAATTAAATTACCAACATCAATTTCCATCCCAACTAATTTGTTTTTAGCCGCTTGTATATCAGAAGTACCAAGGGCGATCCCGGAAAGCCCTTCCCCATTAAGTTCCAAAAAACTCTTAATCATATCTGAACCAGCCCCTTCGCCATTAGAAGCCAGTAGTTCAACGTACAGGTTGTCCAAAGGAAACAGAGCATTTTCTGTACCTTGACCAGGATGCACGCCTCTCCAGGTCGGTGGAAAGCCTAAAAGTTTTGTGTAGTTTTCAATGGCAATAGAAAGATCTTCCACTGCAATAATTATGTGATCTAAGGAGTCGAGCAATTTTGAGTTGGTTTTTTAAGAAGCTAGTTGATGAAATTCTTTTATCACTGAATCCGTATTGCCGTGATTTTTTAAAGTGTCTTCTAGTATCTCAATTCTTTGGTCTTTAAGTTCGTGATGGATATCTTCACCATGCCATTTAACCATCTTATTCCAATGAGAATCTATAAAGTCAGAACCTAAAATTTCTCCCGTTTCTGTCTTAAAAGTAAAAGCCCTAAGTTCAGAGACTATGAGATTTAGATATGCAACGTGAACAGCTTCGTCTTGACGAATTCTTCTAACCATCTCGGCAGCTAACAAAGCATCTTCTCTTCTGTCTTTAAACAAGTCCTCGCAAGCAGCAATATTCATAGAAAATTGGAAGAAGCACTCAGCTCTTACTTCAATCATCAAAACATTCATTAGGAAATCAACTATTCCAGCGTATTCCATAGGAATTGGCCATTTATCTTCTTCCTCAACCGGCCTACCTATGTTATCCGGAACCTCTGGAATAGGGTAAGCATCTTTTCCAAATAATAAGTCTCTGGCCGCAAACCACATTTGATCATGAGCTCCTTGATCGCTATCTGGATTTCCACCTTCATCGTAACCATGAGCAACAAAAAGTCCTTTGTTCATGTGTCCAGTTGCGGTTTCTGATATGTCTTCTTTAATGATCTTTTGAAAATCTGGAGCTGTGATTTCAGCTAAAGCTCTACCTCTTGCTTCAATTACGCCTGTGATAGTTAAGCTGTTCCATAAAAAAGTCCCCTCACCTAAACTTAAGAGGTACTTAGCTTGATCAAAATTAGGATAATTTCCGTATTTAAGAATTTGCACTGAACAATCCAAAAGAGGATGACCTTGTTCAGTTAAATTCTGACTCCATTGATTAATGGCATCCCATCTAATCTTTGTTCTAGGAGAAATGTACTTTCCTTCTTGGTCTAACCCACCATGTAATAAATAACCAGCCATTTCATTAGCTGAACTGTATTCATGTTCACTCATTATCTCTTCGAAGGTGTAGATCATTTTTGTCTCCAAATCTTTCTTTTAGTTACATTATATAATTCTTTTGTCTTTTCGATAATTTCTGGACCTAATAATAACAAACCTAAATACCAAGGAGGAATACTTGCTGCATATAATCCGCCAGCTACAGCAAAATTTCTAGTTATACCGAAAATATCACCAAAAGAGGGAATTACAACTAAAGCACCTAAGATCATTAAAAGAATAGACAAAGCAATAAGAGACCAACCAGTAGCCTTTCTAACTTTTAAAAAAAATGTTTTCACGTCTTATAACAGTACTTGTAGACTTATCTGCAAAATCTAAATACAGTATTTAATAGTATATGAAAAAATTAAGCACCCTTATTTTACTTACCCTTTTTGTTTTTGGTTGCTCAAACACACCGGAGGACTCAATGAACCCATTTTTTGAAGATTATGACACTCCTTATCAAATCCCTCCTTTTGAAAAGATAAAAGAAGCCCATTACATGCCAGCATTCAATCAAGGTATGGAAGAGCAGCTTGACGAAATAGATGTCATCACAGGCAACCCCAATTCTCCTACTTTTGAAAACACCATAGTGGAACTTGAAAGGACTGGAAAAACCTTGAATAAGGTAGCGGATGTCTTTTTTAATTTATTGAGCTCTAATACCAATGATGAGATGGATGCTATCGCGGCTGAAATATCTCCTAAATTATCTGCTCATAGTGATGCCATTTCGCTCAATAAAAAACTTTTCAATAGAGTCCATGAAGTATTTGAACAAAGAAATGAATTAAGGCTGAACACAGAGCAGAAGAGGCTGGTTGAAGAGACCCATAAAGGTTTCATTAGATCCGGAGTACAGCTTGATGAACCCTCTATGGAAAAACTAACTCAAATTAACCAAGAATTATCCTCTCTATCAGTTCAGTTTGATCAAAACCTATTAAAAGAAACGAATGAAGGTTTCAGTTTAATTGTTGAAGATGAAAAGCAACTGGATGGCTTGCCAGAAGATTTCAGAGACCAAGCAGCAAATCTAGCAGAAGAAAATGGCCAAACAGGTAAATGGATGTTCAAACCAACACGGGTAAGCATGTATCCTTTTTTGACCTACTCTACGCAAAGAGATCTTCGAGAAAAACTGTATAACTCTTATATCAAAAGAGGAGATAACGACAATGAAAAGGATAATAAAGATCTCGCCATCAAAATGGCAGATCTACGTCTACAAAGATCAAATATATTAGGCTATAAAACTCATGCTGATTTTGTGCTTGAAGACACCATGGCCAAAAATACCGGTCGAGTAAAGGACTTATTGGATCAAGTCTGGAAGCCCGGCTTGGCAAGAGCAAAAATTGAAGCTGAAGAAATGCAGGAATTAATTCAACAAGAAGGAGGAAATTTTAAATTGGCAGCTTGGGATTGGTGGCATTATTCAGAAAAAATAAGGCAGTTAAAATACGATTTTTCTGAGGAAGAAATTAAACCCTACTTTAGTGAAACCAAAGTACTCCAAGGTGCGTTTGACGTAGCCACTAAGTTATTTGATATAACTTTCCATGAAAGATTTGATTTACCAAAGTATCGAGACAACATCAGAACCTTTGAAGTAAAAGATTTGGATAGTAATGTTATAGGCATCTTTTATACGGATTATACGATTAGATCTAATAAGGGTGGTGGAGCTTGGATGAATACTTTCGGGACTCAAAGTAAGTTTGATGGTGTGAAGATACCTCTGGTGATGAATACTTGTAACTTTCCTCCACCCAATGAAGATGGATTTTCCCTCTTGTCTTTTGAACAAGTAACTACCCTCTTCCATGAATTTGGACATGCTCTTCATGGCTTATTATCAGATGCAACTTATCCAAGTTTGTCTGGAACCAGAGTAACCAGAGACTATGTGGAATTTCCTTCTCAAATGATGGAGAACTGGGCCAGAGAACCAGAAGTGATAGCTGAGTATGCAAAGCATCACGAAACTAATGAACCTATACCTCTTGAACTTCTGGAAAAAATTTCTAAGGCTTCCAAATTTAATCAAGGCTTTGCTACAACAGAATACGTTGCTGCTTCTTATTTAGACATGGCTTGGCACACACTTGATGATCAAGTAGAGGATGCCAATGTCTTTGAAAAGAAAACTCTCGATGAAATAGGCCTTATTCCAGAAATTGCCAGTAGATATAGAAGCACATACTTTGCTCATATTTTTGCCGGTGGCTATTCAATGGGTTACTACAGCTATCTCTGGACGGAAGTGCTAGAGGCTGATGCTTTTGAACCCTTTAAACAAAAAGGAATCTTCGATAAAGAAACTGCAGATAAACTAAAAAAATATGTGTATTCCGCCGGTAATACTGATGACTTAATGACTCAATATGTTAGATATAGAGGTTCTGAGCCTAAAATTGAACCTCTCTTGGAAAAAAGAGGTTTAGACGAGTTTTGAGATTACCTATTCACACTCCGTACAAAAATGGTGAGGGGGGTGTAAAAGTTGGTTTAGAACCAATCAAAGAATCTGATTGGTTAGAAATAGATGATCTTTTCAATTCTGAAATAGAGCTTAAAAAGGAACTTTATGATTCTCATTTCAATGATATACACCAAGAAGTAAAAGAATCTTTTGAATCTCAAGTTGAATTATTAGATGTGTTAAAGGCTCATCTAGAACAATATCATCCGAATCACAAAATTACTTCAGTTGCTGATTCATTACCCTTAAAGAATGCCTCTTTGATGGTTCAAGAAGATTTAGTCTTAATGCTTCCAAGGGGAGAAGAATATTTTCTTGGAGCTGCTTCTTTGTGTGCACCTTCTAATTGGTCTCTAAAAGAAAAGTTTAAAAATTCTTTACTTGGAACAACCAATGCAACTAAATAATTTTTTTTATCTCCATAAACCATGCATTGATCAATCTCTATTGTATTATTAATTATATTTTCAATTTTTGCTGGCGAAATGTTATCTCCCCCTGCACTAACAATAATGTCTTTCTTTCTGTCAGTAATTTTAAGATAACCATCTT
>ENA-OSET01003134-OSET01003134.1-sediment-metagenome-genome-assembly--contig:-NODE-3134-length-15396-cov-3.696716_pt1 | contig 15396 bp, 12 predicted proteins | sample MGYA00237882_ERZ534229 | MGnify/ENA primary metagenome ERZ534229 (study PRJEB26408, sample SAMN06266212) | sediment metagenome | isolation source: Hudson Canyon methane seep mesocosm | place... | reverse complement strand
TTGCCACCTTCAAAAGGAAACGGCTTAGTCACAACAGCAACAGTCAAAATACCTAGCTCTCTAGCTACTTCTGCCACAATAGGGGCGCCACCTGTTCCTGTTCCTCCACCCATTCCAGCAGTGATGAACACCATATCTGCACCTTTCAGCGCTTCTGCAATTCGCTCTCTATCTTCAAGTGCTGCTTGGCGGCCAATCTCTGGATTTGCACCGGCACCTAGTCCTTTTGTAATAGTGCTACCTAATTGGATAACTGACTTGTTTTCCAAATCCTTCAAAGCTTGTGAGTCTGTGTTGGCACAAATAAACTCAACTCCATTCACATCACCTGTCAGCATATGTCGAACAGCATTACCACCACCGCCACCAACACCAACAACTTTAATTACTGCATTTTGTGAAACATTCTCTACGAGTTCAAACATCACCCTTCTCCTAATTTTATAATTTCAATCTGCTAATTTCTGCTAGTTGTATTACTTTAATAATTATTTTCGAACTAAAAATTACCGGTAAACCATGTTTTTATTTTTTCCATTATTCCTTCGCTTCCATTCGGTCTCATCATCGGCTCTGACTCCATTGTTTGCTGCTTTAACCCATACATCAGTAAGCCCACACCTGTTGCATACATGGGATTATTAACAACATCTGCCAATCCAGACACCCCTTGCGGTGAGGCAAGGCGTACCGGCATATGAAATATCTCTTCAGCTAACTCAACAACACCTTCCATTTTTGATGTTCCGCCTGTGAGTACGATTCCTGCTGCGATGAGCTCTTCAAAGCCACTGCGCCTTAACTCAGATTGAATCAAGGTAAATAACTCTTCGTAACGGGGCTCTACTACTTCAGCCAAAGCCTGTCTTGAGAGATCTCTTGGTGGTCTATCTCCAACACTTGGAACCTTGATAGTTTCTTCAGCACCAGCCAGTTGTGTCAGAGCACAAGCATATTTAATCTTTATTTCTTCTGCATTTTGCGTAGGCGTACGTAACGCCATTGCGATATCATTAGTTACCTGATCTCCGGCAATTGGAATCACCGCTGTATGCCTAATAGCGCCGCCAGTAAATATGGCTATATCTGTCGTCCCCCCACCAATATCAACAACACACACGCCTAGTTCTTTTTCGTCCTCAGTTAATACTGAGTAACTGGAAGCTAGTTGCTCTAAAATAATGTCATCAACTTCTAAACCGCACTTTTGCACACACTTTTCTATATTTTGAGCGGCATTGACGGCGCATGTGACTAAATGTACTTTTGCTTCTAAACGAACGCCTGACATACCTAGCGGCTCTTTGATACCCTCCTGGCTATCAATGACATACTCTTGAGGTAAAATGTGCAGTACCTTCTGGTCTGCTGGGATCGCTACAGCTTGAGCAGCATCAATTACTCTGTCTATATCAGCTTGTGCAACTTCGCGCTCTCTTACCGCAACAATGCCATGAGAATTCATACTTCTTATATGACTACCTGCAATGCCCGCATAAACCGAATGAATCTGACAGCCAGCCATCAGCTCAGCTTCTTCAATCGCTCTTTGAATAGCGTTAACAGTGACTTCTATATTGACAACAACCCCTCGTTTTAATCCACGAGACTGATGAGATCCAATACCCACTATTTCGACTTGCCCATCACTGGTCTGTTTACCAACAATGGCAACCACCTTTGAGGTGCCTATATCTAAGCCTACCGTTAATTCATTTTCTTTTGAGCCAGCCATTCTGGTGTTCCCAAGTTACTTTTACTGTCAATCTAAGTGTGTACTGCCATTATCTTGTGGCGTTAGCACCTGCCACTAGTGATACTTTTTTCCATTTAATCGCGACACCATTAGGGTAGCGCGCATCAATTTTTTCTATTTGATCAAGCTCTATTCTTTGGCCATTTGTAAATATTTTGCCTACTCGTTCTAGCTTGTCATTTAATTTTTTATCCTGACGGTTATCTATCCCATGAATCACGCCAAGGGCAACTTGGATATTATTATTTAACTGCGCTTCCCATACTCCACGAGGTTTTAATTCGAGCTCTTTAACACGCACACCATAGTGCTTAATTTCGGAGTTTATATGCTCAAGTACATTCAACATTTCAATTCTTCGCGCTGAATGAAGCTCAGTTACACCGATTAGCTTTGGTAATTTAAGATTTAAATCTAAGACCTCAGGGGTAAAAGTGTGCCCCAGTGCATTCAAAAAGCTACTTTGATTCCAATAACTCACAGGCACTTGTTCTTGGACTGTCAATTGTATTTCTCCCGGCCATACTCGTTTAACCATCGCACTTTGAACCCAGGGTATCTGCTCTACTCTTGCTTTTATCTGAGCTAAGTCAACCATCAGGAATCCTGCCCCAATTACGCCATTTAAAGAGTCTCTTACCTGTTCAACCTTTAACGATTTAAATTCACCCTCTACTTTTAATTGAGAAATAGGATGATCGATTAATTGTATTAACGTGTTTTTTTGGTTCATTAATATCAATAAAACAGAGAGGACCAACACCGAAAACATTACCCGCTTCAATAATTTCATTGATTCAGCACGGTATAGTTGATCCGTACTAACTCCCTGACTTACTGATCTGATCGCTGCTTCGTGAATCATTTGTTGCTCCGTATAGTCTCTTGTTATTGTTTCTGTTCAGCTATTAAGTGTTAGCGTTCAACATTGTTTGATCCAATATTGAAACTAATAAAGCTTCAAAACTTAAACCAGCCGCTTTAGCTGACATAGGTACTAAACTATGACTTGTCATTCCTGGAATGGTATTAACTTCCAAAAGCCAAAACCGCCCTTTACTATCTCGCATCACATCTACTCGCCCCCAGCCTGTACATCCAAGTGCTGAAAACGCTCTCTCGGCTAAATTTCCGAGACTTTTCTCTTCTTCGTCAGTTAAACCACTGGGTAACAAATACTGCGTACTATCTGATTCATATTTTGCTTCATAATCATAGAAAATATGATCTGTTTTTAGACAGATTACCGGCAATGGTTCACCATTCAGGATACTAACTGTATACTCACTTCCTTCTACCCATTGCTCTAGTAATACTTGCTCATCCATTCCCAGCGCAGCGCTAACGGCAGCTTCTAGCTGCGTCATACTATTTACTTTATAGACACCAATCGATGAACCTTCTTTTGAGGGTTTAACGGCTAAAGGAAACCCCATCAGGGAAACCAACTGCGTTAACAAATCAATATTTAACTCTTCTACATATGAAAATTTAGGCGTGGGTATATTCATGCCTTGCCATAAATATTTACTACGCATTTTATCCATTGCAATGGCGGACCCCATCACACCACTTCCGGTATAAGGAATCTTTAATGTGTCCAGTACGCCCTGAATAGTTCCGTCTTCGCCACCTCGCCCATGTAGAGCTAAAAACGCTCTATCAAACTTTTCTGAGGATGTTAATAAATCAATATCGCCATTAAAGTCGATACCGACCGCATCAACACCAGCTCGTAGTAGACCGTCAAGAACCGCTTGCCCACTTTTCAATGAGACATCCCGTTCTGCTGAACAACCTCCCATGATGACGGCTACACGCCCAAAGTCCTTCACGCTATGACTCATAACACCCCTACACTTAAATAGTGATCGGCCAATTTCGTCGCAATTTGTCCAACGTTTCCAGCGCCTTGCGTGAGCAGTAGGTCACCTTCTTGTAGGACATTATTTAATATCGTCTCGATATTATTCATTACATCTTCTACTTGCTGCCCACCATCAACAAAAATTGGTTCAGATACACCTCTCAGCCGAATACTTCGACATAAAGCACGACTATCTGCACCCGGAATGGCCGCTTCACCTGCTGGATACACATCCATTAACAGCAAAACATCTACCTCTGCCAGGACTTTTACGAAATCTTCATACAGGTCATTTGTCCTGCTATAACGATGTGGCTGAAATACCATCACAACTCTTTTTTCTGGCCAGCCTGTTCGAATTGCTTGTAAGGTAGCCGCCACTTCACTAGGGTGATGTCCATAATCATCCACCAGCATGAATTTACCCAATCCACTATCAACTTTAGAAACAAGATAATCCCCGTGGATTTCAAATCGACGTCCCACACCCTGAAATTCACATAGGGCACGCTTTATTGCTGCATCGTCCACACCTTCATCGCTTGCCACCGCGACTGCTGCCAGTGCATTTAGTACGTTATGATGCCCAGGCATACGCAATGAAATATCTATATCACCCATTTCAGCAATGCGTTTAACTGTAAAGTTGTTAATCAACCCTTCTTGTCTGATATTAACCGCTCGATAATCTGCATCCTCACTGACACCATAGGTCAAGATCGCCCTCGATACAGATGGAATTAACTCCCTTACAACAGGGTCATCAATACACATCACAGCGGCGCCATAAAAAGGTAAGTTATGTAAAAAGTCGATAAACGTCTGCTTCAATACCGAAAAATCACCGCCATAAGTGTGCATATGGTCAGCTTCTATGTTTGTCACGACTGAAATCATCGGCGTTAGGTGCAGGAATGAGGCGTCACTTTCATCGGCTTCTGCAACTAAGTAGCGAGAACCACCTAAACTGGCATTTTTACCTGCGCTATTTAGCTTGCCTCCTATGACATACGTAGGGTCCAAACCTGCTTCGGCCAGAATTGAGGAAATCAAACTAGTTGTCGTTGTCTTCCCATGTGTTCCTGCGATAGCAATACCATGCCTATAGCGCATAATTTCTGCTAGCATTTCTGCCCGTGGCACAATCGGTGTTCTATGAGCACGTGCAGCTTCAATTTCTGGGTTTGATTCATCTATAGCACTAGAAACAACAACAACATCTGCATTTTCGACATTTCCTTCAGCATGACCAATAAAGATATCTATCCCTAGTGTTTGAAGCCTTGCGGTAACTGGACTTACGAAAAGATCTGAGCCTGAAATTTTATACCCTTGGTTATTTAACACTTCCGCAATACCACACATACCAGCACCGCCAATACCCACAAAATGAATTTGGCTTATTCGCCTCATTTCGGGTACTTCACTTATCATGCTACCTGCATGTTTGAGTAACGGAGCCTTCTTTTTAGGCATTGCACACTCTCCTGCATTCATTAACGACGTTCTCTGTCGCGTCTGCATGCGCTATTTTATGTGCTGCTTTTGACAAAATAGATATTCGCTCTTTTTTAAGTAATAGGGGTTTTAAAATTTCTGACAATGACTCAGCATTTAAGTCTTCTTGTGGAAGTAACCAGGCTGCACCTTCTTCTGTCATCATCTGTGCATTTCGTGTTTGATGATCATCAACCGCGAAAGGGTAGGGAACCAAGATAGCGCCAAGCCCAACAGTACACAGTTCAGAAATCGTCAGTGCACCAGCTCTGCATATCACGAAATCTGCCCAAGCATAGGCCTCTGCCATATCGCTAATAAAGGCTGTTATTTTTGCTTCAACTGCTAATTTTTTATAGCTTTCAGCTGCCCGTATATCTTTATCTTTACCTGTTTGATGCCAAATATCAGGCCTAATATTTTCATCTAACAAAGCCATTGCTTCGGGTACATTGTCATTTAAACTTGCCGCGCCAAGGCTTCCTCCTAGTACAAGCAAACGCATGTTACGATCATTCACAACATCTTTAACAGGCTGATAATGTAAGTCACAAATCTCATTACGAAGTGGATTTCCTGTCAGTTTGACATTAACGGATTCATCAAACGCACCAGGAAATGCGGTCATAACGATTGTTGCTACTTTTGACAGTAATCGATTAGTTAAGCCCGCCACTGCGTTTTGCTCATGAATTAAAAGTGGCTTACCCAGCACTCTTGCTGCGACACCACCGGGCCCTGATGCGAATCCGCCCATTCCCAACACGGCATCAGGCTTAACTGTAAATATAATCTTTAAGGATTGAATCACGGCATAACCCACCTTAATGGGAGCTACAAGCTGTTTCAGTAAGCCCTTCCCTCTAAAACCTTTCACTGAGATGCCGTAAAAAGGAATGCCCGCATTCTTAACTAGACTTTCCTCCATACCACCAGCAGATCCCAGCCAAATCACCTTATCATTCTGTTCCAATAATTTTTGAGCTGTTGCTAGGGCTGGAAACACGTGTCCTCCAGTTCCACCTGCCATAATCAAAAAGGTTTTGTCACGCATTGGAACCTCCTGCGTCACCGACACTCTCAGGTATATCTAAGTCTCGATAGATTCTTGCGAGTACACCGATACACATACAGCTGACAATCAAACTACTACCGCCATAACTGACAAGTGGTAGGGTTAAACCTTTTGTTGGCAGCAGCCCCATATTCACGCCCATATTGATAAAGGATTGAGCGCCCAGCAGTATCCCAATACCATAGGCAAAATATGCGTTAAAGAGTTGTTGCTTTTTCTCTGCCAGGTAACCAATTCTCAAGGCGCGATAGACCAAAACTGAGAACAAACCAACCACCATAAGTGTACCTATCAACCCAAACTCTTCAGCCAAAATTGCAAAAACAAAGTCTGTATGCGCTTCAGGTAAGTAAAATTGCTTTTGAATACTATTACCCAAACCAACACCGGCCCAATCTCCACGACCAAAAGCGATTAATGATTGAGTAAGTTGGTACCCTGAACCAAACTGATCTGCCCACGGGTCCGTGTAGCCGATAAATCGTTGCAGCCTATATGGCTGAGAATACACCAAGCCAATGGCACCACACAGACAACCAATAATAAGAACAATAAATTGCCCCAAACGCGCGCCACTCAGAAATATCATGCCTAAAAATGCCGCGCCAATAACAACCGTTGCACCAAAATCAGGTTCAGCTAATAGCAGTACGGCGGCTACCCCAAGCACAATCATAGGCTTAGCAAACCCCCACCAACTTGTCATGACTTCTTCACGCCTTCGTACCAAGTAACCCGCAAGGTAAGAAACGAGTAGTAATTTAGTTAATTCTGAAGGTTGTATATTTAAGCTACCCAACGATATCCAACGAGTACTACCATTGACTGTTTTTCCTATACCCGGTAATAGCACAACGACCAACATAAGTAGAGATATACATAAGGCTAACCAACCCATTTTCTGCCACCAACTTGAAGGAAGCTGATAGGCCATCAGACCTGCAATCACACCTAGTATCACAAAAATCCCATGGCGAATCATATAGTGAAACGGATTGCCATTTCTGACATCTGCTATATCTATTGATGCTGATGCAATCATGACCAAGCCGATCACTAACAACATGGCTGTAACCATAAGTAGAGTCGAATCAAATCGACTAGATATGACCTTAGACTCTTGATTTGATAAGCCTATTGTTTGCGTCATAGTGAGGCTCATAACTTAAGAACCTCTTCAATAAACATGTCACCGCGGTGCTCATAGTTTTCAAACATATCAAAGCTGGCACATGCTGGGGACAATAAGACAATATCGCCCTCTTTAGCTTGTTGATAGGCTTCTACTAGTGCTGCCGCCAAAGTTGAAGCCTTTGTGTTTGAAATTATTCCTTTGAATATTTCTACAAATAAATCCGCATCACTTCCAATTAGTACGGCTGACTTACCGAATTGATTCATTACTTTCTTTAGTGGAGAAAGGTCCGCTTGCTTACTTTCGCCTCCAGCTATCAAAATAATTTTGCCAGAACACGATTTACCTAAGCTATTAATAGCTGTTGCAACCGCCCCTGGATTGGTCGCTTTTGAATCATTAATAAACTCAATGCCATTTATTTTTCTAACAAATTGGCATCGATGCGCTAAACCTTCAAAGGTTCTCAATGCGCCTAAGACAGCATCCTGTGATAGGCCGACGGTAGACGCTAATGCCATCGCCGCCAAACAATTACTCAAATTGTGTTCACCTTTTACTTTTAATTCTTTGATATTGAGTAAAGTGTCATAGCCCTTAGCAAGATATCGCTCCCCAGACGCCTCAATCACGGAGAACGTACTCTGCTCTGCGTCACCTAAACCAAAATGGGTCAACTTCATAACGCTAGCAGCGACAGGATTGCTTAGCACTTCGTCATCATTGACAACAACGTGCTTAGCGCCACGAAATATTCGTTGCTTGGCTTGTAAGTATGAAATTTTCTCTGGGTAACGGTCCATATGATCTTCTGAAATATTCAGAATTATCGCGCTATGCGCAGCCAATTTCTCGGTCGTTTCAAGTTGAAAACTGGACAGTTCAAGAATGTAAAGCTGTCGTTCATTTGCTAATAAATCCAGGGCAGGGACACCTAAATTTCCACCAACACCAACATCCCAACCAGCTTGTTTCGCCATATCACCCAGTAAAGTAGTGACAGTACTTTTACCATTTGAGCCAGTTATGGCGATAATTGGTGCATTTGCGACTTCAGCAAAAAGGTCAATATCACCTCTTACCTTAACCCCCTTTTTCTTCGCCTCTTGAATAGCACCATTACTGAGAGGCACGCCGGGGCTTAAGATTATTTCATCTGCTTGGCACAGGATATCCTTATCAAACGCCCCTAATACAAACTTTACGGCCGGAAACAGTTCCTTAAGATCAGCAACGCCTGGTGGCGTTGGCCGACTATCCATCACCATAATTTCATTATTGGACTGGTGTAAATGCCGCGCACATGACAACCCGGTTTTGCCTAAACCGACAATCACTATTTTCTTTCGTGTGATTATATTTTGTGTCATGTGTGTCTTCATAATTTAGTTGTTATCTGATTTTTAAGGTCGCTAAACCAATTAAAACGAGAACCACCGTTATAATCCAAAACCGTACTATTACTCGCGGTTCTGGCCACCCCTTTAATTCAAAGTGATGATGCAAAGGCGCCATTCTAAATATTCTTCTGCCCGTTAATTTGAAAGAGGCCACTTGCAAAATAACGGATACGGTTTCCATCACAAATACACCGCCCATAATAAAAAGCACCAATTCCTGACGAACAATCACTGCCACAACACCTAGCGCAGCACCTAAAGCCAAAGCTCCTACATCCCCCATAAACACTTGAGCGGGATAAGTATTAAACCAAAGAAACCCCAACCCGGAACCCAGTAACGCACCACAGAAAACAATTAATTCACCTGCCCCAGGAATAAATGGAATATGTAGGTACTGGGCAAACACACTGTTTCCAGATACATAAGCAAAAATACCCAGCGCACCTGCGACTAACACTGTCGGCATGATAGCCAATCCATCTAAACCATCGGTTAAATTCACCGCATTACTAGTCCCGACAATGACGAAATATGTCAATACAATAAACATTGGCCCCATTTCAAAAATAACGTCTTTGAATATCGGAACAATTAAATTTGTTTCTTGTGGCAATGTTGCACTGAGATACAGCATCAATGCGGCTGCAATACCACAGACCGATTGCCAAAAATATTTGTACTTAGCTGGCAGACCCTTAGAGTTTTTTTCTACAATCTTTTTATAATCATCGACCCAACCTATTGCGCCAAAGGACAAAGTGACAAATAAGGTAATCCATATATATCTATTATTTAGATCGCCCCAAAGTAAACTACTCACCGCAACCGCAACAATTATTAGTGCGCCTCCCATGGTAGGGGTTCCTGCTTTACTAAGATGAGACTGTGGACCGTCTTCTCTAACGAATTGTCCAATCTGTTTATTGCTTAATTTTTTTATCAACTTAGGTCCAAGCCATAGCGATATAAATAAGGCAGTTAATACGCCTAATATCCCCCGCAAGGTCAAATATTGAAATACCGACAAAACGCCAACTGAGTCAGATAAGTAGGTAGACAGCCAATACAACATCTATGCAAACCTACCTTTTAGTAAGTTAACGATTTCATCCATTCCTGCACTTCTAGAACCTTTCACCAAAATTGTTTCTTCTCCTGTTAACTCAGCACATAAATGATCGAAAATTTCTTGCTTACTACTAAAGGTCTTTCCACGCCCGTCCAATTTCAGAGCCATGTCCTCTGCGTGAGGACCTATTAGTAAAAACTGTTCTATAGATGTCCTTGATCCGTATTCAGCCACTTCCAAATGAAGATCTAATGCGTGTTTTCCTAGCTCTCCCATCTCACCTAATACCGCGACCTTTAAACCATTTCGGAGTGCCAACACATCTAACGATGCTTTCACTGAAGCAGGATTTGCATTATAGCTATCGTCAATAACGCTTATATTTTGTTGTAAGCAGGTAGTATTAAGCCTGCCCGAAGTCGGCTTCAATTTTGCCAAGCCATTAGCAATATTTTGTAATTCGAACCCTATCGCAAGCGCTGCTGCAGTTGCTGCCAAGGAATTAAGTACATTATGCTCACCAGGTATTGGTAAATTTATTTTCTGCACTTCACCTGCATAATTTAAATTAAAAACGCTACCGTTTACTTCACAAGAGGTCTCGCTTGCATAAACATCAGCATTTATATCGGCTAAAGAAAAACTTAAAGTCCTTTTACCCTCCGTTAATTTTTCCCACTTCGCTATTGCCGGGTCATCAACATTAATAATGGCAACACCTTCATCACTCAGTGACTCAAAAATTTCACCCTTGGCTTCCACAATATGCTGATAACTTCCAAATATATCTATGTGGGACGAACCCGCGTTTAATAGTATTGCGACATCAGGCCTGACAAAATTCGCTAAATAACAAATATCACCTTTGCTACGTGCGCCCATCTCGATTACTGCATAGGAATGACTTGCATCAATATTTAATAAGGTGAGTGGTACGCCTATTTCATTATTGAAATTACCCTCTGTAGCACAGGTTTTCCCCTTCTCATTCAAAATAGCTGCAAGCATATTCTTTGTGCTTGTTTTCCCCGATGACCCGGTTATACCAAATACGGTTCCAGAAAATGACTGCCGATTTAAAGATGCTACTTCACCCAAGGCTTTTTGTGTGTCGTTTACATACAAATATGGTTTGGATTTCTTTTGCTCGACACGCACAGTATTTGCCGCATTAAGTTTCACAGAATCATTGATAACAAGTGCACAACAGCCTGCATTTATCGCTTGCTTTATATAATGATGTCCATCAAATGACTCACCTTTAATCGCAATAAATAAATCACCTTCATTTATTGTTCTTGTATCGATAGATATGGAACCAAAACTAAGCTCTTCTCCTGAAAGCTTTCCATTTGTTTGATCTGCTAATTTAGTTAATGAGATCGGGCTAATCATGCACGACCTCTTCGCTAGGCGTTAAAGGGGGACATAAGTCAAAATGGCGACGCACTTCTTCTATATCACTAAAGAAATGTCGCTTACCGTTAATTTCCTGCCATGTCTCATGCCCTTTACCGGCAATCAACACCAAATCATTTTCATTCGAAAGCGACAAAGCACACTCAATTGCTTTTTTACGATCATGCTCTACATTTATTGAATCTGAAGCACTAAACCCTGCCAAAATATCATTAGTAATAGCTACAGGGTCTTCATTTCTAGGGTTGTCATTAGTTACCCATATCTCATTTGCAAACGCCTCGGCAACTTCTGCCATTTCCGGTCGTTTTCCTTGATCCCTATCCCCACCACAACCAAAAACCAAAAAGATTCGTCCTTCACAATGCGATTTCAAAGCCACCAATACACTTTTTAGAGCATCTGGTGTGTGCGCATAATCAATCACTACTAACGGTTTCCCATTCTCGCGCAGCACTTCCATTCGGCCTTTCACAGCACTTATATTTTTCACCCGGTCTTGACAACGACTTAAATCATTTTTGGCGCTTGCCACCGCGATCACTGCCAGTAAATTACTCAGATTGAACCTTCCCAGTAATGTCGATTTAATACTTAGCTCTTGTTTTGAGGTGACGACTGTTGAAGAAATAGACTTCGTATTATATTTACTCTTGGTAGCATAGATGTCTGCTGGAACATCTATTCCATAGGTGACGACATTCACCTCGGAATTAATAACTGATTTTATTTCAGCTGCATAAATATCATCGTTATTTATAACCGCAAATTTCAATTGAGGTGTTTTGAACAAAGTGCGCTTGCACTCACCATAAGCAGCCATTGTTCCGTGATAGTCGAGGTGATCTCGAGTTAAGTTTGTAAATACAGCACCGTCAAATGCAACACCATCAACACGCCCCTGACTTAAACCATGCGATGAGACTTCCATAACAACAACCTCTGCACCACAATCTCTTAAGGTAGCTAAGAATCGGTGAACTTCGACAACATTAGGCGTAGTGTGATCTGTAGGAGTGAAACGACTATCTTCTAGGCCAACCAATCCATAGCCCAAAGTACCAATCAAGCCACTTTTAACACCACCTAATGAAAAATAGTCCGCTAAGTAACTTGCTACAGAAGTTTTACCGTTTGTTCCTGTGACGCCAATTACACACATATCATGGCTTGGGGAACAAAAAAACCTGTCAGCTATGGTGCCGGCTTTATGTTTTAAATCATCAACAAATAATTCAACAGCAGTACCATCTTCAAATACACGGCCATCAAACAACCCCCCTTCAGCAACAATCGCATTAGCACCACGCTCAATTGCTTCAACAATATGATCTGTTGACTTAGACCTACAGCCAGAAAGCGCAAGAAACAAATCACCCTTTTGCACTAATCGACTATCTACACGCAAGCCTGAAACAGAGGTATCCAAGGCAGAAGGTACATGACAAATCCCCTTTAATAGATAAGCTAAATTACTAGCATAGGATTGCTTTGATTTCACCTACCCTCTCCCTTGCTTTAATAGATGAGTCTCTGTGTTAGCTACTTCTTTATCTCGCTCAACATTATCGGGGCGGATATCAAGTAATCTCATAGCACCGGTGACAACGCGTGAGAATACTGGCGCAGCAACCTCACCACCGTAATACTCAGCACCAGCTGGCGCATCAATCACAACAACAATGGCTATTTCAGGGTTTTCTATTGGAGCCACGCCTGCAAAAAGAGCTTTATACTCATTCTTTTTATATCCAGACTCCCCCACACTGTGCACGGTCCCCGTCTTACCACCCACTTGGTATAAGGGAACCTGGGCTCGCTGCCCCGTCCCGCCCTTAGACACTACCGCTTTCATAGCCTGCCTTAATGAACGTGACACCGAACTAGAAAGAACTTGTTCACCGACATCATCTTGATCTCTTTTAATCAGACCTAATGGGTATTTAACGCCGCCATTACCTAGAATCATATAGGCTTGAGCTAGTTGTAGGGCTGTCGCATTCAAACCGTAGCCATATGACATGGAAGCAACCTCAACGGGCTTCCAATGTGACGAGTCGGGCAGATACCCAATACTCTCTCCTGGAAACCCTATCCCAGTTCCCTGCCCAAAACCCAAGCGGTAAAACATATCCCAAACCACATCACCAGAAAGATTTAAAGCAATTCTACTGACACCTACATTGCTGGATTTAGCCACCACATTAAGCACACTTATTTCACCATAGTTGCGGTGATCTCTTATAGAGTTACGCCCAAAACGAATGTAACCCGGAGAGGTGTCCAAGATAGTATTTAAGGTATACTTTTTTGACTCCAATGCAGCCGACACTGTCGCCAACTTCATTGTTGAACCAGGCTCAAATACATCTGTTATTGCTCTATTCCTTAAATGAGACACATTAATATTTGATCGGTTGTTTGGATTATAAGACGGCTGATTAGCCATCGCTAATACATCACCTGTGTCGATATCTAAAATGACGATAGACCCTGATTTTGCATGATGTGTATCAACTGCTGATTTAAGTTCTCGATATGCTAAATACTGAATCCTTAGATCTAAACTTAGTCGAATATCCTTACCTGGCTGTGCGACTTCAGTCGGACCAAAATCTTTAATAACCCTAGCTTTTCTGTCTTTTAAAACACGTTTCTTTCCGGATGAACCACTAAGCCAATCATCATAAGAAAGCTCTATACCTTCTTGTCCATGCTTATCTATGTTTGTAAACCCAACGACATGAGCCGCGACTTCGCCGGCAGGATAATATCGTTTATATTCTCTGCGGCTATAGATTCCGTCCAAATTAAGCGCAAGCACCTTTTCTACTTCAAATGGAGCCATCTTACGTTTCAGATAAATAAAGTGTTTTTCACTATTTCTTTCAATTTTACGAGATAACCAATCTAAACTTACTCCCAATGATTCTGCCAAGTTCCCCATCTGGTTAAGCGTTAAATCTAAGTGCCTTGGGTCTGCATAGACCGTCTCTACAGGTGCACTTATTGCTAAGGGTTCTCCATTCCTGTCGGTAATCAAGCCACGATGAGCATCCAAGGTTTCAAAACGTATGGTTCTTGCATCCCCTTGCCCAGCAAGGAATGCCTGTTCAAAGACGTGCAAATCAATTGCACGATAAAATAAAGCAGAAGCACATAACGACAAAAAGCCCAGCAGAAACCAATACCGCCAGGCAAATTTTGTTACTTGTTCTAAGTCAGGATGAGCCATTTCCGCCATCTCAATAAATTAGTTGAATATCAGATGCATTCGGTGCTTTCATCTTAAGTTTGTCACTTGCTACACTTTCAATTCTATTCGGGGAGCTCCATGCGCTTTGCTCCAACAACAGTTGCGCCCATTCGAGCTGCATTTGATCATTTCGTTCAAGCAATACGGCTTGCTCTGCAAAAAGCTGACGACTCAAATGAGATGAATACACCACACCTATTGCTGACATTAAAACTAGCAATAACAACAGACTGGTCATCACGACACCTCTGACAGATAGATATCGAATCATGGTCGCAAAAGAATCAATAACATCAAAAATTTTACTAACAAGAAAGGACTCTTTCTTTGGAACCAAGCCCGAATCAATCTTATGCATAGGGCATTTCTTGTCTGAAAAATCTGCTTTAAGCATTACACTTTTTTTAATCATCAGAAATTTTCTCCAAGACTCTCATCACAGCACTACGAGAACGCACGTTCCTCTCAACTTCTTCATGGCTTGGCTTAAACGCTTTACCTAATAATTTGAAGTTACGCACTATATCTTTCTCAAAAACAGGTATCCCTGGAGGTGGCGTAACGCCTTTAGCTTTATCTCTCATGAAACGCTTCACTATCCTATCTTCTAGTGAGTGAAAGCTGATAACCACTAAACGCCCCCCCACGACCAATAGATTAGAGGCTTCTTCTAAAAACGTCTCTAAGTCACCTAATTCATTATTCACTTTAATTCTGATCGCTTGAAATGTACGCGTTGCTGGATGCTTACTCTTTTCCCAAGAAGGATTTGCTTCGGATACTATTTTCGCTAATTGTAATGTTGTCGTTATCGCTTGCTTCTCACCCGCCTCTACGATAGCTCTTGCAATTCGACCAGGGTACTTCTCTTCACCGTACTCTTTTAATACTTTTGTTAACTCTTCAATTGAAACAGATG
>ENA-OSET01003130-OSET01003130.1-sediment-metagenome-genome-assembly--contig:-NODE-3130-length-15411-cov-2.428851_pt1 | contig 15411 bp, 13 predicted proteins | sample MGYA00237882_ERZ534229 | MGnify/ENA primary metagenome ERZ534229 (study PRJEB26408, sample SAMN06266212) | sediment metagenome | isolation source: Hudson Canyon methane seep mesocosm | place... | reverse complement strand
CACTGAATCTTCACAATCCATAATGGTAGTGAGTGCAGATTCCATCACAACATCATTAATACCCGCAGCATCAGTCGAACCCACGGGAGTCGTAGGGTCGATTTGAATTTCTAAATGAAGGCCGTTGTTCTTAAGCAGGAACGAATCAGGCGAAGCCACATCACCGGTATAACCAACAAATTTTGCTTCATCTTTAAGCAAGGAAGTAGAGCCATCTTTCAAGCTAACCACTAACTTGCCGGCATCAATGGCATACGCAACGCTATCCGCATGCGAGCCCGTTGCCAAAGGTGCTGCCGTATCTAAAACACCGCGTGCATAAGCGATGACCTTATCTCCGCGTACAACGTTGTAACCAGGGCCTTTTTGAGCGCCATTGTCTTCTGAAATTACGGTCGTGCCATACAACGCGTCGTACAAAGAACCCCAGCGCGCGTTAGTAGCATTCAAGGCAAAACGCGCATTCATCACGGGAACAACTAACTGTGGACCCGCCATATCAGCGATTTCAGGTTCGACGTTAACCGTTGTAGCGGCAAAGTCAGAGCCGGACTCGACCAGATAACCAATCTCTTGCAAGAAAGCTTTGTAGTCAGCAAAGTTGTGAGGCTGCCCCTGCCGCTCAGTATGATAAGTATCGATTTGAGCTTGTAGCTCGTCTCGTCTTGCTAACAAGACTTTATTACGTGGCGCTAAGTCGGCCACAAGCGCACCAAATCCAGCCCAAAATTCAGCTTGATCTACGCCTGTACCAGGAATTGCTTTGTCGTTTACGAAATCGTACAGCTCTTTTGCGACTTGTAGGCCGCCAGCTTGGATACGTTCTGTCATGTTGTATCAGCCTCAACGCTAATGAATAAACACATGTATCGCCTCAAAATGATTAAAAGATCATCACTAAGAGGGTGAAAAGGCGCAAGATTTTACACGAAAAATCGACAAACCCCAAACATCCCAATGGTGCAAAACAATCCGATGCAATGTCCCCCACTTGTTTTCAAGCCCACAACATTTTCCAACGTGGTCTATACTTTTAAGCAACTTCCACAAAAACTAAAATAATCATTTACATATTAGTAGGTTAGGTATGTCAGGAATTACTATCACCTTCGCTATCATCACGCTGATATCGTTAAGTATGATAGGGATATATGTGTTACAAGCAAGGGAACGTGCACGCATCGAAAAGATTCAAAAGATCAATAATTTTACCGATCGTTATCAACGTCTGAAAAGACTACTACAGGAACTCCCTCCACAGTACTTAACCGACGAACTCCGTCAAATGGTCGCTCAAGAGATAGGCGATACGCTGACAAAACTAGTCGAACTTCATCCATCAAAGCAAAGCATTGAAGCCCTAGAGGCAAATAAAGACTACTTTAAACAGCTACAAAACAAGACGCTCGATATTAAGCCCATACCCGTACGGGATCCGCAGCAAGTTAAGGAAGTATGCGGCTTACTAAAAGCGCTTTATCATTTTGTACAGCAACGCCTCAAGCTCAAGCAACTGGATATCCCGCGTGCCACACAATATTTAACTCAAATTAGTTTCGCCTCTAGCCGAGCACAAGCAGATCTATTCGTTAGTAGAGCACAAAAAGCGGTCAGGGAAAGTAAGCCAAGACCCGCTATTCATGCCTACCACAAAGCTATTGAAGCCTATAAACCACTCCCTTCTCACCCCAAAGCCCTTCAAGCAGTCACCAGCTATCGAGAACAAATCAGAGCACTTGAACAAGCCGCCAACCAACATAATCAAGAGGTCAAGCTTAAAGCCCAATCGAAGATGGATGATAACGAAGAATGGAGTGAGTTTTTAACTGACGATCAGGAATGGAAAAAGAAAAACAGCTACGACGACTAGCCCACAGAGCCGAGTTTACGATCACTCTATAGGTCGGGTTTTAACCCGACACTTAAGTTTGCCAACATACTGAGTATCGAAATACCCAAAGCATCCACGTTGCTCTAGGGGCAGACCCTAAGCTAATAAAGCCTTAATATCGTCTGCAATATCTTTCGGCTCAGTATTCGGCGCATAACGTTGCAAGACCTTACCGTTTTGGTCAACCAAAAATTTAGTGAAATTCCATTTAATTTTTTGCGAACCTAATACACCTTTTGCTTCAGACTTGAGATGCTCAAACAGAGGATGTGTATCGGGGCCATTAACGTCAATCTTGGAATACATCGGGAAACTAACGCCATAATTAAGTGAGCAAAACTCACTAATTTCGCTATCACTTGCGGGGTCTTGCTTTAAAAATTGATTGCACGGGAAGCCCAAGATTTCCAAGCCTTGGCCCTTATAGTCTTCATACAATTTTTCTAAGCCTTTAAACTGCGGCGTAAAGCCGCATTTACTTGCCGTGTTTACAATAAGCAGAGCCTTACCGCGAAACGCTTCTAGTGTGGTCTGTTCGCCTTTAATCGTCGTCACAGGAATATCAAAAATATTGCTCACGTATGCTGTCCTCGTAGGTGTTTATTGTAGAAATTAAATTTGCCACACTCGCACTGATCTAGCACAGCATGTTAACGCGTTGCTTTCAAGGATTCTATTCTTAAGAAAAACTTACCCCAAGCGATCGAACAAAGATATTGAAGTAATCTGTGCATAAGAAGAGTAAGCAGCTTGCAAGGTGAATTGCTGTACTGACAGTAAACTCACCGCTTCCGCATAATCTACAGATTCCAGCCCGGTCAGAATTTCCTGTGTCAAAATCTCAACATCTTTCAGCTGCTCATCCGTAGTTTCAATGGCATTAAGGCGAGCGCCAATCTGCCCTCGCGCCTCTAATATAGATGTTTCCGCATTGTCCAAATTCGCAATCGTTGTTGCCAGTAAATCATTGAAGCTATCGCGTCCAACATCCGAATCATCAAAATTTTGCAAACCATAAACAAATTTTTCAACCGTCGTCAGGAGACCCTGCTTTTGTGTAGATTCCACCGTAAATGAGTCACCAGCAATGGGGCTGCCTGCAATTTCAAATTGAACGCCATTAACCACAATAGCTTGATTCGATTGGTAGGGGGCATTCGCCAGTATCGTGCGCCCGGTAGAGGTTTCCGTGACATTAAAATCTGTGGCTGAATTAAATACTATGGTTAAGTCTTCGGGGTAAAACGCGTCATATAAATCTTGATCAATAACTTGACCTACGGTGATCTGTGCCGGCGGATTAGCCTGGTTGCTCGCGTTAGCGACGGTGAAAAAGGTATTTTTGACCGAGGCCACGTCCTGAAAAATATCTTTGCCGTTGGAGGTAGATACGATAGATACGCTGGCATCTATTTGTACGAAGCGTTTTCCTTCATCTGCTTCATATTCGTATGCACCTGAGGTATTTAATTGAAAGGGTTGAGTATTCCCCTGATATCCCGCGAACATAAAGCCGCCACTGGCATCTTTCGAGTTCAGTAATCCTGCAAGCTGATCCAAACGCTCATCGATTTCAGCCGCTATCGAGTTCAAGTCTTCGGCAGAAAAAGTGCCATTCCCTGCTGATACCGTAAGTTCCCGTATGCGCTGCACGACATCATTAATACCACCGAGCGTGTTATCTTGATATTTCAAGCTACCATCAACCAATTCAATGTTGCGTTGAAACTGGTTATTCAGCACCAATTCCTGATTCAATTCCAAAATACGTGTCGACGCCACCGGATCATCAGCGGGAGTCAATACCTTCTTGCCAGTCGCAAGCTGCAACTGGGTTTTTTGTTGTTGCGCCGTAACGTCTTGAATCTGTTGCAAGCCACGATCGAAAAGTTGCTGTGTTGATATTCTCATAATCGTTCTTCACTTCGATGTCGTTTCATCGGGTTTATCTAAATGCCGCCAATAAAGTATCGAACAATTCACGTGCGACCTTTACCACTTGCGCCGATGCATTATATGCTGCTTGATACTGGATCAAACGCCCGGCTTCTTCGTCCAAATTAACACCCGAGATTGAGTCCCGGGTATTCTGTGATTGATCCAATAAGGCCTTTGCCGCGTCTTCATCCAGACGCGCTCTATTCGTCACGGTGCCGACTTCCTCAACAATTTGGGAGTAGGCTTCGCCATAACTGACAATACCGCCCGCGACCAAACCCCGACCTTCCAACTCTGAAATAGCCAAGGCGTTTCGGTTATCAGAAATACCGTCGGTATTATATTCAATGGTAAAACTATCGCCCTTGACCGTCTCACCTTGAATCTCAAACTGAAAACCTAGATAAGTCGATAATGCCAAAGGCGCTTGCTCGAAGACACTCACAACGTCAGCCGTCATGCTGACGCCGTCACTCATAGACACATCAATCATACCGGCGACAACAACGCCTTGGCCGGAGATGACAGTTTGCGTGCTCAATACTGGCGAACCAATGGTATACGGATCCAATTTGGAGACATCAATACTATCGCCTGCACCAGTGACCACCACTTCGATATCGCCGCCGACAAAAGACCGGATATTCAAATTGGTACCATCACTCACCGCAAACATGCCTTGTGCTTCAAGCGTTGGATTCGCGTTGATAAGGTCTGCTAAAGCGTCTGGACCAAACACATCCGGCGCAACCACAGTTAACACTTCACCATTAATTTCCAGGCCCAATGCTGTGGGGTCGCCATCATCAACAAAATTACTCAAACTCACTTCGGTGTAAGCATTTGCACTCACACCAGAAAGTGCTGTTAAGCTACCCGCAATCGTCTCAGCTGAACTATTCGCCGCCACGGCAACTGTTTGCGAGGTCACTATACCTGTAGCTGTATCTCTCGAAAGAAAAGTCAGGTTTTGCGCCCCATAACCATTAACAAGCACCCCAGCACTTGGGGCCGGAGCAGGAATAACCAAGGTATCCGTACCTTGAGCAGATACCATGGTCGCACCCGGATCAGTGGAGAAAATATCGTTACTCAAACCTTGAGAGTAACGTTGATTGTTCATCGGAGGGCTCAATGGGGTCGGGTTCGAAGGGTTAGATAAGTCGAGCACTTCGTAGTAGTCGTCACTGATAAAACGAATTCCCAAAGGCGGAGATAATTGCCCAGGTGTCGCGAAAATTGATAGCGGCTGGTTAGTAATCGGATTCGTCACATCCAACATTTTCCCCAATGTGATGGATGCGTTGCCAACATTACCTAAGCTTGCTTCAGAACGAATTGGCGATGCAAATGCGAGCTCTTCTACCCTATCTACTGCTGTCCCAATATCATTCGCGCCATTTCGTGTTGGCATAACTGTAAAATAATCACCCACCTTAAATGTGCCACTTTCAAATTGCAGATCAAAACCATCAATCTCGACCGTTGCAGGGAAGATTCCGGGCAAAGAAGATTGAATCGCAGTGGAGCTGTCGCTCATACGAATAACGACAAAGTCATCATCATTTGGGCCATCAAAGCGAACTTCGTAGTTATCGGTGGTGAGTTGCGATGAATTAATAATATCAACTCTTAGGACCTGATCTGCAGGTGGCTGGTTGTTGCTATTAGCCATCACACGGTTTCGGGCGACGGTGTCTGAGTTTATATCGTTAAAAAAAAGTCCCCCTAGGTTATTCTCTAGGTCCATACCTAAACCATGCTGCTCATTAACCGTATCGGCCAGCACGATCGCTATGCGCCCCATGCTATTGATCGCTTCTTGAAGTTCATTATCACGAAACTCAATCAAAGCACCAATAGTACCCCCCGTAAGCCCTTCGGTAATGATCTGTTCAGCGCCATTAGCAACCAAAGCAACATCCAGCTTGTTAGTATTACCCGGGCTAGCGGGGGTCGTCAGCAAGGTTGCGGAATCGCCAATAACCAAAGGCTGCCCATTGCCAATAAATACATTTACCTGTCCGGTACCCCCTTGATCTATCGAGGTCACCGTTACCAGTTCAGATAGCTGCCTTAGCGTTTCATCACGGGCATCCAATAACTGGTTTGGTTCATTGCCCTGTGATGCCGAGGAGCTCGCCAAAGCGATGGCGCGATTAATTTCAACCAGACCCTGAGCCAAACTATTGATAGAAGAAACCGCAGCCTCTAACGACTGATCAATATTCGCCGATTGCGTACTTAAACTCTGATCCAAAGACTGGAAGCGCGACACTAAGCCTTCAGTTTGTGTTAGCAGAAGTTGTCGTTGTGGTACCGAGGTTGGGTCATCCGCTGCGCCCTGAAACGCTTCAAAAAAACGACTCAGCGAGGGCGTTAGTCCAGTGGTTGTACTGGCCAATAGATTATCAATACTTTGTGCTTGCTCAAGAGTTGTTTGGCGTTGGTTATACACCGTGGTATCGGAGCGTAATTGATCCACTACAAAACCTTGAGAGATGCGGCGAATATTATCAATATTGACACCCTGGCCAACAAACCCAGAACCGGTCAAAGCTGATGGGTTATCCCCGAATATAGCTTGCTGGCGGCTATAACCTTGAGTGTTGGTATTAGCAACGTTATTGCCAGTAACCGATAGTGCTATCTGGTGTGATTTTAGCCCGGTAAGTCCAATTCCAATTAAATCAGCCATGATTTCCCCCGGTTACTCCTTATGTCCGAGCGACGTATCAACGTCGGTTCGTCCAAGAATATATTGATCCAAAATACGGCCAATTTTCGAGCCATATTGAGGGTCCGTCGCATAGCCCGAAGCCTGCAAAGCATTAGCAAATGCTTTGGGGTTTTCGCTATGTGCCATGGCAGGCTCATAACGCTCATTACTTTTCAAAAATTTTGCGTAATCCATAAAGCTGTCACCATAGGAGTCATAAGTTCTGAACTCGGCGCGCTCTTTCATTGGCACACCTTGGCGATATTCCGTTGTCGTTACTTCCGCTTTATTTCCCTGCCAGCCAGGCTGCGCCTTAATGCCGAATAGATTGAAGCTTGGCTCCCCCGTATCCGTCATGATTTGGTGCTTCCCCCATCCTGTTTCCAAAGCGGATTGCGCCAACATAAGGCGCGCATCAATGCCCGTTTCCAGCTCAACTTGTTTCGCATAAGGCAGCAATGATTCAATAAACGCGTCAGGGCTAGAAAAATCAATCGCGTTGGTTGGCGCTCCTGCTCGCGACATGTCATCACTCTGCACAGGTAAGTTTTCAATACGTTCGGTAATTTTCGCCAAGGCCGCTTTCATTTTCTCAGGATCTTGTTGCCTTGAAAAAAACGTGCGTTCATAGCTATCAAGCGAATAGTTTTGCTTAGGTCTGAGTACTTCTGAGCTGCCCCCTTTAAGCTCAGCACCTTCAAGACCAGCCCCCTTCGATAACTGCCGTTTAATCACATCCGCCAAGCCAAGGCCTTTACTGGTCGACAAGGTCACCGCCAATTGGCTATCAAACATTTGTTGATAAAAGTCCGATTGAGAACTTTGCAGCATATTGCCTTCGGAAAATGCCTTATTGGCGTCACGCATACCTTTTAACATCATCGAGACAAATACCGATTCAAACTGTTTGGCAACGGCATCCAGTCGATCATCCTGATTCGTGCCATCTTTCAACTTTATCGATTGAAGCGCATTGATATCGTTATAATTCCCGAGCTGGGAATAGTTGTTAAGTTGCGACAGATCAGGCGTATTCATACACCACCTATATCACGATCAAGTCGGCTTTAAGCGCGCCGGCCTGCTTCAAGGCTTCCAACACCGCCATAATATCGCCAGGTGCAGCACCCACCTGATTCACTGCCTGAACAATGTCACTTAAGCTGGTGGTTGGCCCAAACTGGAACATTCGCCCAGACTGTTGTGCGATATCAACTTCTGAACGAGGCACCACAACCGTTTCGCCATCGCCAAAAGCATTGGGCTGGCTCACGGCAGTATTTTCAGAAATAGTGACCGTTAAACTGCCATGTGTGACGGCAGCCGGTAGTACTTTAACGTTTTGCCCCACCACAATAGTGCCAGTCCGTGAGTTAATAATGACCTTCGCTGCGGTTTCGCCAGATTCAACATTTAAGTTCTCCAGCATCGACAGAAAGCTCACCCGCTGGGAGGCATCTCGTGGCGCTTTAACTGAAATTGAGCCACCGTCTTGCGCATACGCGGTATCAGGACCCAAAAGGTCGTTAATACGCTCAGCAACATTCATTGCCGTGGTAAAGTCAGGCTGATGTAAATCAAAGGTTAGGGTATCGCCGCGATGAAAAGGCGATGGAATACTCTGCTCAACGGTTGCGCCATTGGGTATACGTCCAACACTGGGAATATTGACGGTAATTGAAGAGCCATCTGCGCCCTCTGAACCAAAACCACCCACCACCAAGCTCCCTTGAGACATGGCATAAATGCGGCCATCAGCACCTTTTAATGGTGTCATCAACAAACTGCCACCACGTAGGGACTTGGAATCGCCTAATGAGGACACGGTAATGTCAATTTTTTGTCCTGGTTTTGAAAACGGCGGCAACTCTGCATGCACCGCAACCGCCGCAACATTTTTGGCTTTGGGGTCAACACCCGCAGGAATTGTAATACCAAATTTATCCATCAAGTTACGAAAGGTTTGGCTGGTAAAGGGCGTGTTGTCGCCGGTACCACCTAAACCCACAACGAGGCCATAGCCTACAAGCTGATTGCTTCTGACACCTTGAACACTGGAAATATCTTTAAGGCGATCCGCCTGCGCACCAAGAGCCACCATCGTGATGATGATAAGCAGAAAAACCTTCATTACTGAACGTGTATCGATCACATGAACCACCATTCACTGTTAAAGAACCGGGTTAACCAACCTTGTCGATTCACATCATCAAACTCACCAGTACCGCCATAGGCAATACGAGCATCCGCAATCTTCGATGACGGAATGGTATTGTCGGTATCAATGTCTTGCGGCCGGATCAAACCCGTCAATCGAATGTACTCATCTCCCTGATTCAGCTTCAGCCATTTCTCTCCTTGAACGCGCAAGATGCCGTTGGACAACACTTCAGAAACCGTCACCGAAATACTGCCCCGTAAGCTATTGCTTTGATCGCTTGAAGCACTACCATCGAAGGCGCGCTCCATACTTGGGTTCGTGAGCAGGCTCATCCCTTTAAAGCTGATATTGTTCCCAAGAATAGTGGCTTCGTTTAAGGTGACTTCATCATCTTTATCGTAAGTGGTATCGGCAGACTTTGAGGAGGTGGTTTGTTCCTGTAATACCACCGTCAAAATATCGCCAACATTCAAAGCCACTTGATCGCCGTAAAAGCTAAAATTTCGCGCAGGCTGATAAATCGACCCCGTTACCATCATGCCTTGCTGAAGACGTTCTGCAGCAACTGGCGCAAAACGTGGATCATCGGGCATCGGTCGCTCCCGCGTCATCACCGTGCACGCGGACATCAACACCATCAGCATAATCAGTATCAGATTTTTTAAGGTATCAGTGATCAGCTTCATACTCATCAACTCTCGCATACTTTTGTGCTTACAGATTCGATTACACAGCTTCATCAAATTACAGATTCTGGGAAAGAAATTGCAACATTTGATCCGCTGTGGAAACGACCTTTGAGTTCATTTCATAAGCGCGTTGGGTCGAAATCATATTGACAAGCTCTTCGACAACATCAACATTCGAGGTTTCTAACATGCCTTGATTCACGGAACCCAAACCATTCAAGCCGGGTGTACCAATGATAGGGTTACCACTCGCCTCGGTTTCACGAAACAAGTTGTTCCCGATGGCTTTCAAACCTTGCGGATTAATGAAGTCGGCAAGATCTATTTGCCCTAATTGCGTCGTGGTGGTCTCACCAGAAACAGTACCTGAGACTATGCCGTCGGAGCCAATTGTGACCGTAGACATATTTTCGGGAACCGTAATTGCGGGCTCTAAAGCATGTCCATTTGCCGTAACGACCAAACCATCTGAATTCACTTGAAATTGACCGTCGCGGGTATATGCGGTCGTGCCATCAGGCTGCAATATCTGAAATAAACCGCGACCCTGCACCGCCATATCCAAGCCTCTTTCCGTCACTTGCATGGCGCCTTGGGTAAATTGCTTAGTAGTACCGGCAACTCTGACGCCTGTACCTAGTTGTAGACCAGAAGGCAATTGAGAGTCCTGCGATGAGGCAGCACCGGGCTCACGTTTGATTTGATAGAGCAAATCCTGAAACACTGCGTTGTCGCGCTTGTAGCCGATAGTGCCTACGTTTGCCAGGTTGTTCGAGATTGTCGTTAACGCGGTATCCTGAGCACTTAAGCCAGTCTTACTCACATAAAGGGCGGAATGCATAGAAGTTCTCCCAAATAGAAATACAGCAACGCGTCAATTTTTGACCTCGCAATAGCAGCAAAAAAATGCCGCTTTTGACGTTGTTTTTAGTCTTTCTAAGAGAATTGCAACAAGCGTGCCGATGCTTCACTATTTTGCTCGACATGCGTCATTAATTTTACTTGGATTTCATATTGGCGGGATAAAGCGAGGATATCGGTCAACTCACTGACCGCATTAACATTGGATCCTTCAAGGAACCCTGACTGTAGACGAATAGCACCATCTACTTGTACTGCAGGCGCGTCTTCTTTAACGTAAACCAAACCATCAGCACGCTTCTCTAAGTTTTCTGGCGCCGGATTGACCAACTTGATCCGATCAATTTGCGCCAAGCCAACGCCACCTTCAGCTAAAACAGAAACCGTGCCATCAGCACCGATTTCAACTGTAGTCGATGGAGGAACAACCAAAGGCCCGCCCTCACCTAATACCGGCAAACCAGAGCCGGTTCGAACCTGACCATTGACATCAACATGCATATTTCCAGCGCGCGTATAAGCCTCATCACCCGTAGCGGATTGCACGGCAATCCAACCCTCACCTTTTAAGGCAACATCCAACTTATTACCCGTTTGAATCAGGGGGCCCTGTTGGAAATCTGTTCCGGGCCGCTCCGTCATCGCATAGGTACGGGTATCGTAATGAGGGTGATCAGCGAAAACTTGCATACTTCGTGCTTGCGCAAAATCCTGCTTAAAACCGGTGGTATTAATATTGGCAAGATTGTTCGCATGTGCCTGCTGAGCAAGCATTATCTGCTTAGCCCCTGTCATCGCAACATATAAAGCCTTATCCATTACCCACCCCTAACACGCTAAAGAAAACATATACCAAGCAAAGATTGAGCCACAATCATATTATGAGACCTCTCAATGAAGCCTCACTATAAAACCAGAGACGTCTTATATATTCAAAATAGTCTGCTGAATGGTATCTGCAGTTTCGATGGTCTTGGAGTTAGCCTGATAGTTTCGCTGTGCGATAATCAAATTTACCAACTCATTGGATAAATCGACGTTGGACTGCTCCACCGCCGAGGCCGTCAAGAGCCCTAATGATGCCGTACCTGGTGCACCGATTACCGCGTCGCCGGAGGCGAACGTTCCAACCCATACGCTATCGCCTACCGGAGACAAACCTTCAACATCCCGAAAGCTGGCAAGCGCAACCTGGCCAATGGCCAAGGACTCACCATTCGAAAATCGAGACTGGATCACGCCCGAGGAATCGACATCCAGACCAACTAACCGACCCGTGGTAAAGCCATTCTGGCTTAAGTCATTGACTGCAAACGGGCTACCGTACTGCGTCAATGTGGCCACGTCGATTTCGAAATTGGAGTCAGTGTTGTCAACATCAATTGGTAATGCACCGCCGTTGACTACATTTAACGGACCTTGAGCCCCGGTTGGATTGCCATCCTCATCCATTGGAATCCAGTTAGAGATAAGCACCTCGTCTGTTAAAGCTTGATTCACCGTACCATCATCATTAAAGACAACGTTATAGGTCGCTTGAGAGGCCGCATTGCCAATCAATGGATCACCGACATCAGCACCATCGATTTGCACCTGCATCTGCCAAGTATTTGCCACCGTTGAGGCATTCTGCTCCTGCTTAACAAAGTACATACTCAATATATGCGAATTACCTAGGCTGTCATAAATTGTGGTGGAGGTCGCGTGATTATATGTACCTGGGTCAACTGCATTAAATTGGTTGTTCACAAACGGAACACCGGTAAAAGTAGCGACAAGTGAAGTTGATGCCGCCCCATTCGCAAAGCTAACATCATCATCCAAAATAAAATTAACACTACCGCCAATTGCGCCTTGGGGTGTACCGGCATTGATGGTTAAGTTCGTCGGCCCCGCTGCGTCAGAGCCCACAATCTCAAAGCTATCGCCCGCTCCGCCTGCAAACCCAAAAATCATGTCAGCGCCTTGATCCTGAATAATGCGCAGATCATTGGTGGCCGGATCTATTACCGCCGTCACACCCACTAAAGCAGACTGGTTAATTTTGTTGCCCAAGTCAGCCAACTGCTCAGCAACAGTCGCCCCTGTTGGCTGAAAATTAATGCCGTTAACGGTAACATTCATCGAAGTCGATGCATTAGTAAAGCTGGCCGCAAGAATGGTTGACTCCGTCCTTGCCGTTGCATCAACCCCTTCAAGCGCACCAAACTGAGCAGCAACAGCGCCGGCCGTTGCGTTAGCCGCGGTAACGAGTTGGACTGTTGAACCATCCGCCAAGGTGACGTCAATAGTCTGCGTAGCATAACCATTTGTCGTCCCTGCTGTTGCAATACCAATCGCAGAACCATCTGAAGCGACAGTTGAGCCACTATCCGCTAGCACCAACTCTGATGAGTCCAAATTCAACAAGGTACCTACCTGCGTGGTTCTTCTTGGCGCCAGATCATTGGTCTCCACCGTCAAGTCACCCAAGACGCCTGAAACAGTTCCTTCGGCATCAGCCTGAAAGCCCTGAACTCGCATCCCGGTGTTATTCACTAAAAAACCATTTCGATCAACACCAAACTGACCGGCACGAGAGTACTTACGCTCATCACCGTCATTAACAACAAAATAACCATTACCCGTGATCGCCAAATCTAGTCCACTGTCGGTAAAACTGACATTTCCCTGGCTATGTAGTTGCCGGACCTTCTGCACGGTTACGCCGTCACCTACATCTGTACCACCACCAAAAAAGCTATTGGAATAAATATCGCCAAATTCTGCCCGTGAACGCTTGAAACCAACGGTACTCGCGTTAGCAATGTTGTTACCCGTTACTTCCAAGTCTGTGGCTGCCGCCCTCAATCCACTTAGCGCTACGTTAAATGTCATGACACACCTCTACTGATTATTAATTAGTTAATTTCACGAATTTCTTCTAAAGGAATAGAGCCCATTCCATTTAGGTTCAGTGTGATCGCACCACTTTGTGCGATCGATACGCTATTCACATTCGACGAGAGCAAAGTACCAACTTGCTGAGACCCACCACTATTCGTGGCTTCAGCCTTAATCGAATAGTCATCGTAGGGCATTAATTCACCCTCAGCATTGGTACCGTCCCAGGTAAAGGGAATCATACCGGCAGCTTGTTGCCCCAAATTCCAACTATTGACCAACTCACCTGAAGCGTTATAAATACCTACTTTGAGATTTCCGGTACTTTCAGGCAGCTCAACAACCCCACTCAGTGTGCCATCAGCTGCCAAAGGTGCTTCCGAACCAGGCACTAACACGGTACGCCCCACCATTGCGGATGCCTGCAAGGCTTGTGTCGATTGAAACTGGGTCGCAAAACTATTGACGGTATCGTTTAATTGCTGCGTCTCTTCCAAGTTCAGCTCCGCATAGCATCATAGTGGTATATGTTCCTGCTGTAATGTTATTATCCATCAAAAATTTTTTAAATTAGTTTTCTGATTCTAATTCTGATGGAGTAATGCTTGCCGCGTGGTGACCTTTTGGTCCTGCATTTAGTTCATAGTTTACGTCTTGACCAGCTTTTAAAGTACGGTATCCTTCCATTTGAATTGTAGAGTAATGAGCAAATATATCTTCACCACCTTCCTCTGGACGAATAAAACCGAACCCTTTTGCATTATTAAACCACTTCACTGTACCGTGAGCCATACTTCAACTTCCTTCTAAAATCATCGGTAATTAGGTATGCTTTCCCTAAAGCATGAGTTTTTCATAGAAGTGGACAAAAAACGCCCACTAAAGTAAATCGTAGATAATAAATTAGAATAGTCAAGTGCTAAATGCGATAAAATGATTGTTCGCCTTATTATTTTTAAAATCTTTAAGCAAAATTTGACTGACAGACTAATATAGAATTATGAGTAAATGGAAAGAGTTAATAGATGAGCAAGCGGTTCTTGATGATGAGGTTATTGAAAAATATCAGAAACCACCCATGTATAATGTAGTACTGCTAAATGATGACTATACGCCAATGGATTTTGTTATCGATGTGCTATGTAAGTTTTTTAATATGAACTCAGAACAAGCAACTGACGTAATGTTAGCTGTGCATTATAAAGGAAAGGGGCGATGTGGAACCTATACTGCTGAGGTAGCAGAAACTAAAGTTGATCAAGTGTTAAATTACGCGTTAAGTAACGAGCATCCGCTTAAATGTACAATGGAAAAAGCGTAATTACGCGAGATTTAAATTGGAGTAACCTATGCTAAATAAAGATTTAGAAGTATCGTTAAATATGGCTTTTCGTCAGGCTAAAGAGTCTCGCCATGAATTTATGACGGTTGAACATTTATTGTTGGCGCTTTTGGACAACCCTTCATCTATAGATGCTCTGCACGCTTGTGGCGCAGATATGACTAAACTACGAAAAGAGTTGCTTGCCTTTATTGCTGATACAACACCAGTTATTCCTACGGGTGAAGAAGAAAGAGAAACACAGCCAACATTAGGGTTCCAGCGAGTATTGCAACGAGCAGTTTTTCATGTGCAATCATCAGGAAAAAGTGAAGTAAATGGCTCTAATGTTTTAGTCGCAATTTTTAGTGAACAAGAGTCACAAGCGGCTTATTTTTTGAAAAAGTCAGACATTAGTCGATTAGACATTGTTAACTTTATTTCTCATGGTATTGCGAAAATAGAGCAAGGTAATACCAATAATGAAGAACAGGTACAAACTGGTGAAGAAGAGCCTCGCACGATAGAAAACTTCGCTACTAACCTTAATGAAGAAGCGCTGAAAGGCAATATTGACCCGCTTATTGGGCGAGATAGTGAGCTTGAGCGTACTTTACAAGTATTGAGCCGTCGTCGTAAGAATAACCCGTTATATGTTGGTGAAGCTGGTGTTGGTAAAACAGCAATCGCTGAAGGTTTAGCAAATTTGGCTATCTCTGAAGATGCGCCTGAATTTTTAAGTAACGCGACTATATATTCGCTTGATATGGGCGCATTGCTTGCAGGTACTAAATATCGAGGCGACTTTGAAAAACGCTTTAAAGGTCTGTTAAAAGAGTTAGAAGAAGATGGCAATGCGATTTTATTTATTGATGAAATTCACACCATAATAGGTGCTGGAGCGGCATCTGGTGGCATGATGGATGCCTCGAATTTACTAAAACCACT
>ENA-OSET01003129-OSET01003129.1-sediment-metagenome-genome-assembly--contig:-NODE-3129-length-15412-cov-3.338572_pt1 | contig 15412 bp, 15 predicted proteins | sample MGYA00237882_ERZ534229 | MGnify/ENA primary metagenome ERZ534229 (study PRJEB26408, sample SAMN06266212) | sediment metagenome | isolation source: Hudson Canyon methane seep mesocosm | place... | reverse complement strand
ATTAAAACATGCAAAGTCAGATGCCATTGTAATGCACCCCGGCCCCATTAATAGAGGTGTAGAAATTGAGTCTGAAGTGGCCGATGGTGAACAATCTGTTATTTTGGATCAAGTTACTAATGGGATAGCCATTAGAATGGCTGTAATGTCTATGGCGATGAGTGGTCAAACAGAAGAAAAGAATCGTCTCCAAGTACGTACGCAAGAAGAGAATGCGAAATGAAAATAGAAATATCTAATGGAAAGCTATTCTCTTCAAAAAATGATCATAGTAAACAATGGAAAAGTGTTGAAAAGATTCAAATTACTAACGGCATTATCGCGGATATCAATCCAGAAAATAGTACATTTAAAGCAGATATATCAATAGACGCTAAAGGCTGTTATATCATCCCCGGGCTAATAGACTTAAATGTATCTTTGCGTGAACCGGGATACACTAGCAAAGGATCAATAGCATCCGAGACTAGAGCAGCTGCAGCTGGAGGTGTTACAACACTATGCTGCACCCCTGATACAAAACCCATAAATGACTCAAAAGCCGTCACTAAGTTAATTGAAGAACTTTCCTCAAATAGTCAACATTGCCAAGTACTACCTCTCGGCGCACTAACCAAAGGTTTGTTGGGCGAACAACTATCTGAATATGCTGCTCTTAAAGATGCACGCTGTGTAGGCCTAAGTAATGCCTATAACCCCGTTAAAAATTTAGCCATCACTAAGCGCTGCTTTGAATATGCCAAAACACACGAGTTAAGTGTTTTTATTAACCCTATCGAACCATCACTCCATGACGGCGTGATGCACGAAAATTATGTCAGTACCACCATTGGTCTACAGGGAATTTCTAGCTTGGCTGAAACAATAGCCGTTTCCCAATTAATTCAATTAGCGCAAGCTACAGGTGTACATTTACATTTATCTCAGCTCTCTGCAGCTGACTCGGTAAAGCAACTTGCTGCTGCAAAAAGTGAAGGTGTTTTAGTGACGGCCGATACAGCCATTCAAAATCTGCTCTATACCGATGAGCAAGTAGAGAATTTTAATAGCGTATTTCATTGCTTGCCGCCCTTACGTTCTCACATAGATCGTGATGCATTAATAGAAGGTATTAATTCTGGTGTCATTGATGCCATCACAAGTGCACATAAACCTCACGAAGCAGCCGCTAAGCAAATGCCTTTCGCCGAAACCGAGCCGGGAATGAGTAGTATAGAGTTTTTGCTACCGATGGCAATACAACTACAAAACCAAAATATATCAACTACTTGCCTAGATTTTTCAAGGTTTGTTCAGGCAATGACAGAAGGGCCAGCAAGCGTTCTGAAAATGAAAAAACCCACGCTAGAAAAGGGGTCTCAAGCTAATATCTGTATATTTGACCCATCAAAGCCTTATCGGGTAGACCAAAGCACCATTTTATCTACAGGAAAAAATACACCACTTATTAACCAGACTTTGAAGGGAAGAGTAATAGCAACGATCTTTGAGGGGAACATATCTTATCAACTACAACAATAAATAAGAATTTAATTCGGGCCATATCTAAAAAAAGGAGCAGATGCCCCTTTTTTATATTCTATAATTAAGTATTAACGCTCTCTTTCAAAGATTTTCCCGCTTTAAAACCTACACTTTTACTCGCCGGAATTTGAAGCGCTTCTCCCGTTTGTGGGTTCTTCCCAGTACGTGCACTTCTCTCCCTTCTGGAAAAAGTACCAAAACCAATCAGAGTGACTGGGTCATTTTTACGCATTGCTTCTGTTATTTCATCCGTAAATATATTAATTATTTCCCCTGCTTTCTCTTTTGTGACATCTGCGTGTAATGCAATTGCAGCTGCTAATTCTGGTTTTTTCATAGCTAGAGCCTTTTCCGGTTTGTTATATTTATGTTATCGCTCTTAAAGATAGCCCAGAAAAGACAGATTGGCATTCTCAAAAGGTAAAAAGTTGTCATATTCAATACTTTATCCTCACCTACTGCTTCAATATGCGTATAATTCACCCACATTTTTTTATCTTTGTGCCATCGATCTCACAAAAAATTGACCAAGTCATAGATAATTCATCGATTATGGTAAGTATCTGAATCATTTTTAGGAGTTTAGAGTGAATTTAAATCACTGTCGTACATATGCTAAGTGGCTAGTCGTGTCATTATTACTCACCACATTCTTAGGGGGCTGTAAAGCAATCAACCAATTTCTGGTTAAGCCCTTGATTAAACCGACTGGTGATGCGATAACATTATTAGGTGAAGCACATATCGTCCCCCAACTACTCACATCAGACGATCTAGACGCAGGGTGTACCGGAGCAGAGGCCCTTGGTGGAATGATCGACGCCATTGGACGCATTACAGAAGAACCTACTGAGCTTAAAGTATTATTAGGGCTTGGTTCAGGGGGCTGTGAAGAAACAAGAGCCTTCGAAAGTGAACTAGCTTACTTAAGATATATACGAGCGCAACAACCCGATATGGCTCAGGATGCACTTATATCTCAGAAACTACACCATGTAAAAGCCGCCAAACGCTATTATAAAGGTTGGTTGTCTTTGATTGACTTTAATGGAGGTAAAGAAATTGGTGGCGAATGCCCTGATCTGGAACAAGAATTCCACCAATTAGTCTGGATGGCGGGCATCATTAACGGTCTGCAATCTCTGAATCACGATATTCTATCAAGTATCGGAACAGGTGTTCCCAAAAACATTGCAGCACAAGCAGAACGTGGTGTCGGCTGCCTTGATAACAAAAAATGGTTTGGCGTGCCTCTAGCGCTGAAAGCAGCCGTTTGGGCACTATTGCCTGGCGCGCTTCCTGAAGGAGAGAATGCTTGGGAACGGCTAGAAGAAGCAGACCTCATCGGCGAAGCCGCTCATATAAGACTAACTCATGTATTCCATATTATATCGGCTTATTCTAAAGGTGATATGGAGCGTGTTAGGACTGTCATCAAACGTCACGCCGAACAAATAGAAAAACATAAACCCAACGCTCAGTACAAACTTCTCGATGCAGCAGCCACTGAAGCCATCACTCGAGTCTCTGATCGAATGTGGACAGAAGCTGTTGGTTACCGAACCCCCCTAGGCCAATTAGGTTCTTTTTGGGATGAGAACGCAGCAGATGATATTGAAACTGTTGATTTAGACGATCTATTTTAAATAAATGTGACGCTGTTCACTTAAAATGGCTTGCCGGAGTTCTTTTCCTCTGTATTTAGGAAAAAGAAAATCAATCCCATAGCTAGTCTGTGTGTATAAAGTGTCGGTATAATCTACCGGCATTTTTGTTATGCGAACTACAAACCGATTAACATCCTTTGGGGGAAGAAAATCCGTGGCTTCCAACACACTATACAACCGCTCACCCGTTGAGTGGTTATCTTCATTTCCAGCCTGCATACTTTTATTACTCGTTGTAATATTTAGTACCAGCAGTGATATACATAACCAAATTCTTCAAGTTGGCGAGCACTATTGGCCAAGCTACTACAAATTAAGAGTTGACCCCACTGTTCCTAGTTGTGATCTAAAAGTTAATGTAGAAGAAAAACTACAAGAACGGTTAGCTCAGAGTCAGGTAGATGATGGGTTTGGTCTTGATTTATTTGAAGCTGCACCGCTCAATCCAGACCTCATACGCCAATCTATAGAGAATTCCCGTGCAGATTGTATCCAGAAATTCGCGTCTTATGACGAAGTAAAAGCACGAATTACACCCGCCGTTGAACGGTTTAGAAGCGTTGAGCTATTTGTGTCTAAAGCGATCGGTGTTGGCCTCGTGTCTCAAAAGTTCATTCTCGTGATGTTAATCATGCTCTGTGCAATGACGGCAACCATAAAACGACACCACATAGCCATGAGGCCTGTTGTGTCGATACTGGACCATTATGTGGCAGGTGTTAGCCAAATTATTGCAAACGGTATATTACTGACGTCTTCATTAGCATTTCAAACATTAGTGCATTCCGATGGCACAATTTTAGCCCCAGAGATAGCATTTCTGCATCAAGTTTGGGTAACCGGATTTGGCATGTTGCTGCTTGTTAGCATCGTTAACCTATTTCGGCCGAGTAAAGACCTAGAACCAGGCGGGAACTTTGGTCGAGCAGGATTGGCTGTTCCTCTTTACTGTTCAATGGCAATAATTACCGGCATATACTTTTTCTCTTCTGGCCATACTGCGGGCATTGGTATTTATCTAGATAAACTGATGGACCTTGCGGATATGTTCCTCAACGTTGGGTTATTTGTCTGGGTTGGCATGCTACTTAAGCAAACACGATTTGCAACACTAGTACTAGCATTGTTTAAACCCTGGAAAATGCCTCCAGAAATGCTAGCCGTTTTCGTTGTTATATTAGCCGCGGTTCCTACAGCTTACACTGGTGGTTCGGGTGTTTTCGTTATAGCCGCTGGCGCCGTTATATATCATGAATTAAGGTCTGCCGGTGCCAGACGTAGCTTAGCACTCGCTGCTACTGCAATGTCAGGCAGTATGGGTGTGGTGCTTCGTCCGTGTATTTTGGTGGTTGTTATTGCTTTTATGAACAGAGAAGTGACCACCGATCAGTTGTTTGGTTGGGGTGTATGGGTTTTTGTACTTAGTGCAGTCATGTTTTTTATTGTTGCTATGGTTGCCAACCGCCAAAGCAAAATTGAACTTGCACCTATTTCAATAGCGTTACCTCAAATGCTTAGTCAGGTACGACCACTGATACCCTATGTCCTCTGTATTGCGGGCGTAATTTTGTTCTACCGTTTCGCTGTTAATGTGAAATTAGATGAGTTTTCTGCTGCTCGCATCCTACCAATAATGATGCTTGCCATCATTGCATATGAGCACTTCACTAAAAAGGCATCTGTTAGTGCTGACGGCTTAACTACTGAACCACATAAGGGCCTAGAACATTGTATTCGAAGCGCTACCAACCAGACAACGGCTGAAATTGGCGCCTTATTACTACTAGTAAGTTGTAGTATTTGCCTCGGAGGCATGATTGAACGTAGCGGCGTAATTGAATTCTTCCCGCATGAATTTAGCAGCATTTGGGGAGCAATGGCCTTACTAGTGTGCGCGCTTGTTTTAATGGGTATGATTATGGAGGCATTTGGTGCCGTCATATTAGTCAGCCAAACTATCGCAGCAATTGCTTATCAAAGCGGTATAGACCCAATACATTTTTGGATGGTGGTTCTGGTTGCCTTCGAATTAGGTTATTTAAGTCCGCCTGTTGCGCTTAACCATCTACTAGCAAGACAAGTAGTTGGAGAAGAAGAAGTACTAAAAGCGACCGTTACAGAAGGTACTTTCTACCAAAGGCATGAGAAGATATTAATGCCAATGGTAACAATGGGCTCTGTACTAATACTTGTTGCATTTGGGCCTTTGATAATAGGTTACTAATTTTCAGGTTTCAAAAAGTCCTCGCTCTTGCGGGGATTTTTTTGCATAAAAAAAGCCCTGTAATTCAGGGCTTTTAGATTGCATATCTTCTTAGAGTGTACGATTAACCAAATACTAGCGTTACAGTTTGCATGGACGGTCCAGTTTCAAAAATTTTCTGCTATCAATGTTCAGATTAATGCGTTGCACCTAAATCAAATAATTGATTAATATCATCCCGGCCAAAGTCATAATGCTCGCCACAGAATTGACAATCTACCGAAATAGAAGCTTCACTTTCAAGTATTTCTAGGGCCTCCTCTTTCCCTAACGTTTTTATCGAAGCCATGGTTCGCTCATTAGAACATGAACATTCAAATTTAACCGACTCAAGCTCATAAGGCAGTAGTTTTTCCTCATGAAACAACCTAAAAAGAAGAGTCTCATTGTCGTTAGATGCGAGTTCATCGATAGAGAGTGTTTTAGCTAACTGGATGATACGATTCCAACCATCTTGATCTTCAACCATCTCATTACCTGGCATTTTTTGGAGCATAAGACCATATGCACCTTTCTCATCTGCACCTAACAACATAAAAGTATCTAGCTGTTCAGATAACTCAAAATAATGTGCAATGCAGTCGCTTAGTGTTTCTCGCTCAAGGGGGACAATACCTTGATAACGCGCACCTTTCTCAGGGTCTATCGTAATCGCTAGTTGTGCACTGCCCAACATTTCACCTACAGAGGCATTTTCTTCAACGGTACCTGACCAGTTAGCGGTCGCTCTAAATTTTCGTTGATCAGTCGCTTCTGCCATCAAGAGCTGTAATGGCCCCTCTCCCCGGGCATGAATCGATAATCGCCCCGAAAACTTGAGCATGCCTGTTAACAATAATGAAGCTGCAATAGTTTGCCCCAGCATATTTTTTATTGACGGGGGATAATTCTGCGTTTTAGTCGCATCAAGATAACTATTACTCAAGCGAACTAACTCACCCCGAACGTCTAATTCATCCAACATAAATCGTTGAAATACATCACCTTTAATCATTTAAAATTCCATTAAATATCTTATTCATTGTTAATATTTTTGAAACGATGAATATGTCGCCTTTCTCGTTTATTTGGCCTTTTAACTGGCGCGATATTATCACCCATCATCTGTTTTCGCTGTAAAAGCGCTTGCTCTCTTTTCTCAATACTATCTGGCGTTTCTTGATACATTTCCTGAGCCAAAGTAGCATTTTTACGTTTGCCACTAAGTCTTTCGACCGTCACAACTTTATCAAACCAGCCCTGTCTAATAGTGAGCTTCGCCTCTAATTCTACTGTTTTCCCGGGCTTACAATGCTGCTCGTTATATTTAACTTTCCCACCATCGACGGCCTCTTTTGCAAGACTACGCGTTTTATAGAACCTAGCCGCCCACAACCATTTATCAAGACGGACTTTTTCGTTTTTTTCCATATTAGTCACTTATATTCAGAAAAAGTCAGAAAAATTTCGAACCATTTTAAACTCTTTTTCAATATTGGCTTGTTTCTTACTATCCGGTTTTTCGATTGAGAATAGCTGGGATATTCCAAAGTCTTTAGCAGCACTAAGTACATTTTCATTATCATCAAAAAAAATGGTTTTTTCTCGATTAAAGGGCCTCTTTTCATGTAAAGCATCCCAGAATCGAACGGACTCTTTTTCTATTCCATAATCATGTGAGCAAATAATTTCATCAAAATAATTAGCCAAATCTGTATGCTTTAGCTTTAAATTAATACTACCCTGATGCGCATTTGTCACGATCGCAAGGTCTATGTCCATAACTTGGAGTTGGGCCAGAAATTTTTGCACGTAAGGCCGATAAGAAATTTTTGAGCTTACTTCTTCCTTCAAAGCAATAATATCGATATCAAGTTCGTTGGACCAAAAATCAAGACAATACCAATTAAGGGAACCTTGATGAGCCTCAAACATACCATGTAGCCTTATGTTTGTTTCTTCAAAGCTTGTATTTTTTATTTCAGAAAACCGTTTTGGTAAATGCTCTAGCCAAAAGAAGTTATCAAAATGAAGGTCCAACAGGGTGCCGTCCATATCAAAAAATGCGGTCTCAACTTTATGCCAATCAATCATGTAACTCTCTATACTTTATCTAAAAAAAGTCTTATGTTACCGTTCTCAGTTAAGCCATACAATCCAGTTATATCACTACTACAAAGAAATCTTTATGCCTGATTTGAAAACATTCCTTGCACCTTTAAAGAAAATTTCCATTGATGCGGGCGCTGCTATTCTCGAAGTATACAATTCAGCCTCTCCAATAGAAATCAAAAACAAATCTGATAATTCACCCGTTACTCAAGCAGATTATGCTGCTCACCTCATTATTGAAGAAGGTTTGCGTAATCTCACCACCAAATACCCAATATTATCTGAAGAAGGAGGGCTGCCCGATTATGCAGAGCGCTCATCCTGGAATCGATATTGGCTAGTTGACCCTTTAGATGGAACCAAAGAGTTCATCAACAAAAATGATGAATTTACCGTCAATATTGCGCTTATCGAGGGCAATGAAGCTATTTTAGGCATGGTATATGTCCCCGTGACAGGAGTTCTTTATTATGGCGCCAAAGGCTGCCAAGCATGGAAGGAAATAGCTGGAAATATCAAAGAGTTACACGTAAAGCCTGTATCTTACGGTCAAGACTTAGCAGTGGTAGGCAGCCGACGTCATGGCGCTGAGGCACTTGATGCCATGTTGAAATCAATAGAAGACAAGTTTAGCGCGATTAATTTAGTCAGTATGGGGAGTTCACTTAAAATATGTGCGATTGCGGAAGGAGAAGCGGATTGGTACCCGCGTTTAGCGTTAACGTGTGAATGGGATACCGCCGCAGCACATGCTGTCTTAAATGCAGCGGGTGGACGAATTATCAACGCGAATCTATCGACACTGACCTATAATCAAAAAGATGAAATGTTGAATCCTTACTTTCATGCTATTGGTGACAATAACTTTGATTGGGAAGAGTTAATAAGAAGCGCTTTATAGTATGCGCTGTCAGCACACAATAGTAGCTGTAGCTATTATGTGCTTATATTTTATTCAGCTGGTTGATCAACCGACTTGATCACCGTACTGACTTTACGCCCATTCATTGTACAGCCTAAACAACGCACAAGCGCGGTAGAAAAAGGCCGGCTCACGAGCTGTTCCCATGACTCAGCAATATTTCCACCCAAAAGTGCAAAGGGGGAAGAAACCAAAAAGATAGCACCGCCTATGACTGTTGTTACTATCATAACAGGCCGCACAAAAAGCGCATCTCCAGTCATAGCTAAAGCAGAAGGCTTTTCTTCGACCGTATTCGACCAAGCCAAATTTGGCAGCGCTAGCACTACACTTATGAATATAACCTTACAGAGTTTGAACAGCGTTGCGTGCATTGAGCCTTTCTCCTGGAAATTTTATCGACAATTTCTACAAATAATTTATATGTTATTTCATTATAGCCCGATTATTAATCCTGTCGAATCAACAAACTAATAAAGTCTCATGGTGTGATTTCGATAGTATTTCTTAGACTTAGAATGGCTGCTATGCCACAACATTTATTTTTGGCAAACCTTACAATACACCGTTGAACGGTTGTTTTGCCTAATTTCCAACAAGGTATTTTCACATTGATAACAGGCCTTTCCTGACCGACCATAAACCAATAACTGTTGTTGAAAGTACCCAGGCTTACCATCGCTTCCGACAAAATCTTTTAATGTCGTTCCTCCCTGTTCAATAGCCTGCGCTAGCACCCCTTTAATTTTCTCAACCATCAAGACCATTTTTCGCTTAGAAACAGTACCAGTAACTCTTTCCGGGTGAATTCCCGCTAAAAATAACGCTTCGTTTGCATATATATTACCAACACCAACAACAATTTTACTATTCATAATAAATTGCTTGATAGCTAGTTTTTTGCCTTTACCTGCTTGAAACAAATAAGTTGCTGTAAAATCACTTGTCAGGGGCTCAACGCCTAAACTACTTATCAGTTTGTGATCTTGCCAGTTATCCGCCCATAAAACACAGCCAAAACGCCTAGGGTCATTAAATCGAATCGTTTTACCAGAGCCTAAGACAAAGTCAACATGGTCATGTTTTTTCGGAAGTTTTAATGACTCAACAACCCTTAAACTGCCTGACATACCTAAGTGAATCAAGATACTCCCCGTAGATAGGCACAATATTATATATTTACCCCGCCTTAAAACATCATGAACATCAGCATTTTTAATCGCATAAAGTTGTTCAGATACCGGCCAGCGTAAAGACTTTTGCCTAATCACGACTCTTTGTATTTTTTGCTTGCAAAGAAATGGTGTAATTCCATTCCGAGTGGTTTCAACTTCAGGTAATTCAGGCAAAATAGATTCTCAGAAAAATTAATCAAAAAGGAACAAGCGTGCCATCGCCAAACACACAAATAAATCCAACTTTAGCCGGTAATAAAGAACTCAAAATACTCGGTATCGATGCTGGCGGGACATTTACCGACTTTGTTTTGATAGAAAATGGAATATGGCGAATACATAAGGTTCTTTCTACACCAGATAACCCTGCTAAGGCAATACTTGTTGGAATAGAAGAGCTGCAATTATCTGATGACATTTTGAATGGCTCTCTCTGTATCATTCATGGAAGTACAGTCGCTACCAACACGGCTCTTGAAAATAAGGGTGCCAAAACAGTTTATATCGCCAACAAGGGTTTTAAAGATATTTTAACGATTGGTCGCCAAGCCCGAAAAGAACTTTACAATCTGAACCCCAAACCACCCACACCACCCGTACCGTCAGACCATTGTTTAGAAATTGATTGTAGAAGAGATGCACAAGGAAATGTTATTGAAGCACTTACTGATGAGAAAATTTCCAAACTCTGTGAGCAGCTAGCTGCAATTGCACCAGAGGCGGTGGCAATTAATTTACTATTTTCTTTTCTAAATGATTCTGATGAGCAAAAAATTCAATCCACACTGGATACCAAATACTTTGTTTCGCGGTCGTCATATGTATTACCAAAGTATAAAGAGTATGAAAGAGGCATAGCAACCTGGTTAAATTCATCTCTTGGTCCGAAAGTAAGTGCTTACATGCAATATTTAATGACTGAATTGAGTGCCTGTTCAATATCCGTCATGCAATCATCCGGTGGAACGATCGCACTAGAGCAAGCTGCAAATAGGGCGGTAAACCTGCTTTTATCAGGTCCAGCCGGTGGACTTTCAGCGGTAACAACCATTGGTAAGCAAACAGGTATCAGCAAAATCATCAGCTTTGACATGGGAGGAACCTCGACAGATGTTGCATTGATGGATGGCCATTTTCAACTAACGGATGAAGGCAGAATTAATGATTGGCCGATAGCTATTCCGATGTTGGATATAGAAACCATCGGCGCAGGAGGCGGCTCAATTGCTTGGTTAGATGAAGGTAAGATGCTTCATGTAGGCCCGCAATCTTCAGGTGCAAAGCCAGGCCCTGCTTGCTATGGGTTTGGAGGTATAGACCCTACGGTTAGTGATGCAAACCTAGTATTAGGCCGCCTAAGGCCTGAAGCTTTTCTTGGCGGTGAGATGTCTCTCAATACCGAAGCAGCAGATAAGGCGATATCCGCTCTATCGTCTCAACTGAACATGCACCAGCTAAAAGTAGCAGAAGGCATCATTCTAATCGCTGAACAACAAATGATTCGGGCACTCCAAAGTATCTCTATTCAAAAAGGGCATGACCCCAGTCAATTTACCTTATGCTGCTTTGGAGGCGCAGGTGGTTTACATATTTGCTCTCTAGCTGAACAAATAAATATTACCAAGGCAATCATTCCATCTAATAGCGGCGTCTTATCTGCATACGGCATGCTCACAGCATCGAGACAACGACAGTTAAGTAAAACGTATTTAAACGATTGGAAGACGATTGATTTTAATTCATTAACCAAAGCTTTTGAGCATATGGAGCTGTCCGCTCGCCTTGAACTTTTGAATGAAAATGTGCCAGAGAATGACATTCAAGCTATTCGTAGTGTTGATTTACGATTTAAAGGGCAAAGCTTCACCCTCAACACTGCATTTTCAATACATTCTGATCAAGAATTTATTCACCAGCATATACAACGCTACGGGCATAAACTGAATGAAGACGTCGAATTAGTAAATATTTGTGTCACGCTTAATGCCCCGGGTAAATCACTGAAGCCCATTTTACTTAGGCATAAACCCACAGCTACACCTTTGAATGTTGTGAAACTACCAACTGAAGAACTCCCTGTGAGCATTTACCACCGAAGCGACTTGGGCTTAAATTCTATTATTACTGGCCCAGCAATTATTCTAGAAAAGGTATCAACAACGTGGCTGAAGTCAGGCTGGACTCTTCGAGTAGATGAATTCTCCCACCTACATTTGTCTAAATGTAAATTGTAAACTGCCTTTTACACTTCATACAATTGATAACTCACTTGGCCCGCTTTTTTTTCTTTTAACAAATGCCAGGATGTTGGGATAACGATATCATGGGCTTCTTTTTCCCGCTCCAAATACACTATCGACCCCTTTCTTACGACATTATTTTGTTCTAGTAAACCAAGACAATCATTAACAATGCCTTTACGAAATGGCGGGTCAACAAAAACCACATCAAATTTCTCATTTAAAGGCACTTTATCAAATGAAGATAACCAAGCTAATGCATCTATATTGACTACGTACTTTTCTATATTTTCTGTATTACTCAATAACTTATAGTTTTCGAATATGGCGATCGCAGCCTGTTTGTCTTTTTCAATAAATGTTACAGATTTCACTCCACGAGATAAGGCTTCTATTCCTAGTGCACCACTTCCCGCAAATAAATCTAATACCTTAGCATCTGGTAAATATGCTACTAACCAATTAAAAACAGTTTCTTTCACACGGCCTGTTGTTGGTCTTAAACCTTCTATTACTGGAAACGTTAATCGACGACTTCGCCATGTACCGCCAATGACCCTAAATGAACCGGTTTGAGGCTTTGAATATCGACTTTTTTCAGTTGTCCGATTCGGTTTATGCATTTTTTGGGATTTTTTCGAATGCGATGTCATTAAAATTTCCTGTTATCTAGTACACCTTCGTGATAGAAAGGGGGGAGCTTAAAGAGCAGTATTTTAGTCTCCGCACAAAAAGTATCAATGCGCGTAGCTAATTCTGTATGAATTCAGTTAAAAAATTTAGATTATTTATGCAACCACATATTTTATACCCCTTATTGGCTCTCACGTTTATTGCGTTAGTGATTGCAATTGACCTGTTTAAAGCTAAACAACGTCAAAGTAAAGCCAAGCAAGTCGAACAAATCCCTCATTCTGTATCTCAAGAGGTTAAAGCCTCAAATAGTGAGGTAATATCAAGCGACCTGCTAACCGAAACTAAAAAAGAGCCCGAACCTAAAAACTTTTTCACTCGAATTAAATCGGGTTTAGGCCGAACACGAAATCAATTATCAGGCAGCCTAAGCCAGTTATTTCTTGGCAAAAAACAAATTAATGAAGAGCTGCTAGAAGAGATAGAAACTCAATTACTAGTCGCAGATGTGGGAATTGCAGCGACCACACAAATAATTGAAAGTATTACCGAAAGATCAGAACGGAATGAGCTTAAAGATACGGATAGTGTTTACGCCGCTCTTAAATCAGAGTTAAGCGACATTCTTCAGCATAGCCATTCACCGCTAGACATAAAAACGGACAAACAACCTTATGTCATTCTAGTTGTCGGCGTAAATGGCGTCGGTAAAACAACCACTATAGGCAAAATGGCCAAACGTTTTCAAGGCTTAGGTCATTCCGTCATGTTGGCTGCTGGAGATACATTTCGTGCAGCAGCAGTCGAACAATTGCAAGTTTGGGGTGAAAGAAATGATATCCCTGTAATTGCACAGCATACTGGTGCTGATAGTGCATCAGTTGTATTTGATGCGTTAGAAGCTGCAAGAGCACGTAAAGTAGATGTTTTAATTGCAGATACCGCTGGGCGTTTACAAAATAAAGACCACTTAATGGTAGAGCTTGAAAAAATATCACGCGTTATGAAAAAGCTAGATCCTAATGCGCCACATGAAGTCATGCTTACCCTTGATGCAGGTACAGGTCAAAACGCCTTAAGTCAAACCAAACTATTTGATGAAGCGGTTGGCTTAACCGGTTTAACCTTAACTAAGCTTGATGGAACTGCCAAAGGTGGTGTTGTGTTTGCAGTTGCTGATAAGCATCAAATCCCTATTCGTTATTTAGGTGTTGGTGAAGGGATCGATGATTTAAGACCATTTAATGCAGATGACTTCATTGAAGCACTTTTTAGTAAGGTAGAAGACTAAATAAAATTAAGTAAGCAGAATAATTATGTTAAGTTATTCTGCTTGCATCCAAATAAATAATAATAAAAATGACATATTGCTACTCCATAACCAGCTATGCCTCTAAACAAATCCAGGCTTGAGATATTACTCGTGTTGATATTCATTTGTCAGCATCAAATGTATGCCAAAGCCCCAGTCGGGGTTTTGTTTTGCGATATTGGCAATGTGCTGTAATGCTTTATCATTGTTACCGTTGACGATGACACTAGTCGATCTTACTAATCCAACTGGCATTACAGCCAAAATTCCATAGGTAAAAGTAGGGTGCGCTCCGGTATCATCACTGTTTACTATCAGTAACTTTGTATCTTTAGCAAAGCCCAGCTCTTGGGCTAAGTTGTTACCATTAGGTCCTACTGGCGCAGGGTCCATGCGCCAAATTACCTGCTGAAGTAATCCTGTATAGGGCAGTGACAAGATCAATGCAGCGAGTAGTAAGCTTGTGCTGAATAGAATTTTTTTCATAATTGGCTACTTTATAATTAGTATAAACAACTGCAGCTTGGATAGTACTTAAGTAATACTAATATTATTAGTGTTTAGCATTACAGTATAGGTGAGTTAGTACTGAGTCACCTTCCTGCCAATAGCTGTAGAAACATTCATGGTGGTTTTAATCAATTTGTTTTAACCTAAATTCTACTAACTAACTAACTAACTAACTAACTAACTAATCTGGGAACAATTGTTATGGAACACGAATTCGAATTTTGCCTGTTAGAGAAAAGAGACCATATCTGGGTTGTAACCATCAACCGCCCCGAGGCGATGAATTCGCTGCATCCTGCGGCTAACTTTGAACTTGAAACGATATTTAATGATTTTTCTGAAGATGAAAAGGATGCCATACTTGACTCGGTAGAAACTCTAGGCTATGAAGATGGAAAAAATTATCGAGAACAGGAGTTTTCAGAAAAAACACTTAAACTAGAGTTTTTTGATAAATCATTTAAAGCTAGAAAGTTCCGTCGCAAACTTTCTAAGGAACTCAAAAAACTTAATATTTCATTTGTAACGCAAGAATGTATTTCTAGTCGCTGTGTCTTTAAAAAGAAATAGTATCGCAATATTACGTATATATTAGAAAGTATTAAAATTAAAATTAAAATTAAAATGACAAATAAACTAATTATTATAATATGCATGCTTTTGACTTTTTCACAGTTTTCTTTAGCAGCAAGTAAAGAATGTGATCAATTTCTTTCTAATCCTAAAGGTAAATCCGCCCAAATAGGACTCAATAAACTTGTAAAAAAACTGTCGGAAAAAAAGTTAGCACATTATCAAGGTTTAGTGAAAGACTTTTTGAAAAAATGCAAAACCAAAGGTAAATCTCCTTATTATTGTTTGGGTAATAAAAAAAAGAAAACTAAATATTGTTTAGTAGATAAGTTGAGAGTATTTATTGCGATTGAAGATATAAAGCGAAAACAAAAAAAAAGTAAAGATAAAGAACGTGAACAGCTTGCTAATAATAAGCGAACAAAACCAAACACTCCCTCTGTTTCTACCGGAAATGACATGGAAAAACTAGGAAGATTATTATTAAAATCAAACTATATAA
>ENA-OSET01003125-OSET01003125.1-sediment-metagenome-genome-assembly--contig:-NODE-3125-length-15422-cov-15.486999_pt1 | contig 15422 bp, 13 predicted proteins | sample MGYA00237882_ERZ534229 | MGnify/ENA primary metagenome ERZ534229 (study PRJEB26408, sample SAMN06266212) | sediment metagenome | isolation source: Hudson Canyon methane seep mesocosm | place... | reverse complement strand
CAAAAGCATTTTGATATCCGAATAGATCACCACTGAAGATCGACTGTATTGTCCCACCTGCTGAACGCATATGAGTTTGGCTGGTATTATTGGTTGCCAACTTAAAGCCATCTTCGCCAATGTCATTTGACCCATCAATATATGTTGGAAAAATATCGGTTATAACAAAGCTTGATCCTGAAACACTTTCCACATCATCATCTTCTTCATCACATAAATCACCTGCACTAATTGTACATTCCTGATAATCAGCATCATCGCCATTAAAAGTTTTAATCCGATTTTGACGAAAATAAGCATTACCATTTAACTGAATATTTTCTGTGACATCAAACAATCCTTGCAATTCTGCAAAGAACATCCGGGTTACGGTTTGATCAGGATGGGTAAAAATAGCTTTTTCATGCTCTTGATGCAATTGAATCGGCACCGCACCATTACCGCGCATATTATTATCATTGGCTCCCAGCGTTAAATCCAGCTCAGCACCATCCCCACGCCAGCTTAAAGTTCCAAAAACCTGATTCGCTTCAGTCGGAGAAAAATCACGCCAGCCTTCTTCTTCAAAATGATGCAGATCAATAAAATAACCCCAGGTGCCGTTATTCCAGCCACTGGTCAATTCTTCTGAATGCCTTTCCCAGGAACCACCAGACACTTCCAGCTGATGACCCGGTGCAGAGAAACCTGTTTTAGTTTTGACTGAAATAGCGCCGCCCAAGGTGTTTAAACCAAATAATGGGTTAGAACCCGGCATCAAGGTCATTTGATCAATTGCGCCTTGTGGAATTAAGTCCCAGTTGACCGAATCACCAAAAGGTTCGTTAAAGCGTACGCCATTAACATAAACCGACAGGCCTTGCGGTAAGCCTAATAAAGGCGAAGCCACAAACCCTCGATAATAGACATCTGGTTGCAATGGGTTATTTTGCGCTTCATTAATATGAACGCTACCCATATAACGGTTCATATAATCCGCCAGCGAAGTCGTTTGACCATCTTCCAGTTGCTCAGCAGTCACTCTTTGCACATGCGCAGGGATTTTATCCCATGCAACGCCTCTGCCAGATAAAGGCGTCACCCCAAGCACTTCCACAGGATCAAACACCAGAGTAGTTTCTTCCGCAGCAATTGATGCACTTGCCAGCATTAAACATAATAGAGGAACACTTCCTTTTACAACTTTACTCATCGACACTCACGATCATATTAAACAAAACACTATGATAATTAAACTAATGCCGAGAAAACAGGGCTGACAACAAAAAAGGAATTTTTCCTAAACCTGAAAAAAAGTTTTGGAATTTTTTATAGGCCAAGAAATTCACGCTACCTAAATGACCATCGTTTATGTCCAATGTAACTGGTAAACACGGGTACCGCTACGCCAGTTGCATGTTCCATTTCTTGCTCATACAACGTTATCCCCATCGATGGTAAAAGGTAGCTCGCCAAACCCATACTAATACCTCAGGTTTGTAATGTGGCAACCAGATTCACAAGAATAAAGCAGATCGTCGCACCGATTGTTGGCTTTCCTTAAATACAAATAATTTGGCTAGCACAAAAGCTGTAATCATCCCTGTAATATAGGCAAGAATCACTGCTGATGAAAAACCCAAGTGCTAACTGTAGAAAATCCTTAAGCTAAAGTATATGACTGTTGCAGTTCCGCCAGTCAGCAAAAAAACATTAACTGTTTTGAGAGAAAGTGCTTAATCACACCGACGCTTCTTGGGCCATTTTCCTCCCAAAAGCAATACTCTCCGATATACCTCTGTCTTCCGGATAATAGCACGAAGTATCAGCGACCCATAAGCCTTTAACTGGCAGCGCAACTGAAGGCAGCTTATCTATTGAGCGGTTTTAGAGCAACTATAAAAAACTGTTTACCAAAAAACTTCCAAACAAAGGGTATCTTCAGATAAGCCCAAACTAACCAAGGGTGAGTGGGTAGTGCACCCTGCGTGGTAAATGGCAAGAAGCGATCAATGCAGGTTTGTATGCTAAACCCTTTTAGCTGCAAAGCCTCGCTTAATGATAAATGAGTCAGTCCCAAATGATGATCATAGAAGTCCCAGTATTGACCAGGTAAATAACGCAAATTAGGTCCTAGAATAAGATATTTCCCTCCTGGTTTTAATGCAAGCATTACTTGATCTAAGAACTCATCCAGCGTTTTTTTATCAGCTAAATGTTCCAAAAAATTAGAGGTAAATACTACGTCTGCCTCCTCTATAATTATCGAACCTAAATCTGTAGCTTTACACTGATGAAATTCAACATTAGGGCTTAAAAACTTAAATGCATCGGGATTCAAGTCCACCGCAATTTTTCTATTTGCCGAAATGTTGTTAAGGAACTCGCCATAACCACACGCCACATCAACGACGGCATCCGATGTTTCTACAAAACCCTGAATAAAATCTCGACAGATCACTTGCCAAATAGCGTTTTTTCGTGGCAATTCATTCTGTGTAAAACGAATTTTATACAGCTCGGATAATTCATTGCTGTTCATGGTTTTTTTCCTTGAAAGTAAAAAATTTATATATCAAAAAAGTTGCCAGCATAGGTAGAGGAATAGCAATAGCATGTGCCAACTCTTCAGAGTGCCGCATCATTCCAATGATTTTTAACCAATTATTAACGTGTATCGAAGTCAACCAGACTAATGGTAAAAATGATAAATTTACCAAGACAAAATCTCGCGCTTGTATGCGCCTTGTTTTTTTTGATTTTGGAAAAACAAAAAAGCTGTTTAACAGAAAGGCTACAAGCATTCCAATGCCATAGGCAATAATAACAGCCGAAGAAAAGGGTAACCAAACACTCAACAATAGCCGCGATAACCAATGCAAAAGTGCTGCTAACCCTCCAACAACAAGAAACCCCATAAACTGTTTAGTGAAAAAATATTTGATCACATCGTCGCGTCCATGGCTATTTTTCTCCCAAAAGCAATGCTCTCAGATATACCTCTGTCTTCCGGATAATAGTAAGAAGTATCAGCGACCCATAAACCTTTAATTGGCAACGCAACTGGTGGCAGTTTATCAAGAAAACCTGGATCACAAATCGGTTGTGCGTAACGGTAACGACTTGCGTGCATATCAATGAAATCATCATCGTTTAACGCCGGATTTATTTTTTTCAAGTAGTCGCGTACTTTGTTAAGGAAAGCTTGATCCGGTTCAGAAAATTTTGCGTGCTCACCTGGCATATAGAAAGGAACATAAACAATATGCTGACCCAAGGGCCTCAAGTTACTGTATTCCACCAGGCCAGGGATATCCATTTCAGGGTCATTGGTGTTTAACCAGAAGTTTCCCGTCAACGCTTTGCGTAATTTGACGATTACACAAACCACCGCAATATTATGAATAGATCGGAAACGACCTAGGATGTCGGTTGGTAAATCGGGTATCAGTCTTGGCACATAGGGCAATGGAATGGTACTGATCACCTTGTCGAAGGCTTCGAACTGTCCAGCTACCTCCACGCCTCGCACTTCCCCTGCTTCTATGACAACTGTTCTAACCGGAGATTGTAGACGAATTTCGCCACCGTTGCCCTCAATGTCAGCACGCATAGCCTGCAACAGTGTTTCCGATCCACCCTCAAGGTAGCCTAGCTTTTCTCGAAATAGGCTGTAGCGCGACTTGCCAATACGTCGAATCCGACTCCAGATCCACGCAGCTGACAAGTTGTCAGTGTAATCATAGAACTTGTAGTCAAACAGTCGCCGCCACAAAACCTCGTATGCTTCCTTACCCACCCAGCGCTTAATCCAGCCAGTCGCTTCGACATGGTCCAATGGTTTCCAGTCGTTACGTTTGGTGCATAGGAAAGCGTGGAGACCATAGCGAAACTTAGCCGTCAGGCTCAATCCTCGAAACTTGAGCAGTGCAACCGGATTGCCCCATGGCTGTAGTTGACCCTGAAACCAGTAACCCATTTTTGTTACTACCCAGTGCATCTTGTCAGACAAGCCTAATTCATCCAATATCGACAAGAAAGCATGGTCGGAGATGCAATGAAAATGGTAGTAGCGCTCAATAGATAAGCCGGAGAAATCAAATGCAGCCGTCATACCACCCACTCGGTCATCCGCTTCAAATATGATGGGGTGATGCCCTTCGCGGGCCAATTGATAAGCGACAGCCAAGCCCATAGGGCCGGCACCAAGAACGGCTATACGTTGTTTCATAGTCAAAACTCCAAAACAACTTTGCTGTACTCGGGATCGTTAAAGGTTTCATCAATAGCTTGGGCGAAAGGCGTACAAGGTACACCAAAAATATTAGGCCAATCGATCACTTCAAATTCATCTTTAGTGCTTAGTGCAGCCAGTTGTTGGGTAGTGAACGGTGGTTTTTTATCGAAACGTCCCCAGACCCAAATCAAGCAATAGAACAAACTGTATGGAATCTTTATGATTAGCGCTTTTGCATCAGTCGCTCGCTTTATCTCACGAATAATATCGATGTAATCAACCTTCTCGTGACCGGAAATATTGTAAATACCATCGGCAACTCTATTTTCTATACAACTAATGATGATATTGCAGAAGTCCCCCACATAAAGGGGCTGACGCATGTAACGACCATGCCCTGGTATCGGGAAAACAGGCACCTTCTTCATGAAGCGAGATAGCCAGCCCAGGTGCTTACGATCAAACCAGCCGAACATCAAGGTCGGGCGCAATATCGGGCAAGGAATACTACTGTCCAACACCGTACGCTCCTGCTCTTTCTTGGTATTAGTGTAGAAATCATCAGCGACCGATTCTACTACTGAGGAACTGATGTGAACTAGATACGGAACGTTGTTGGTTTTGATAGCATCAAGGATCAGACGAGTGGAATCCAGGTTGTTGCGGACAAACTCTTGATAATCATTGCCGCCGATTTGTGCCTGTAACCCTACGACCACTTCAGCAGTTTCGAAATGCCGTTGCCAGGCTCCTGGTTCTGCTAGATCGGCATACTCAGTAGTAATGCCCGGATGAACCTGTTTTAGGGCAGCCAAATTAGCTTGGTGCTTGTCGATGACGACGATGTTGGTATAACCCTTTGCTTTAAGTCGAGCGACAAGGTTTTGACCAACAAGGCCCGCTCCGCCAGGTAAAACTATCTTATCTTTTTCCATAAAAATTACTCTATGAATTGTTGAAGGAATTTATAGCTGTGAGGTATTTTCCACTTAACAAATCTAACATTATAGAAAAGTTATAAAAATTACCAACAAGTATCCATGTATCACATTTGTGTTAAATCAAAAGTTGTACATATAAATAATAAATTAGACCATTAATAACTAAACATAAGTTATTCAAAACTGCGTTTCCATACTAATATCCGTCCAAAGTTTTGAGCTAGTTTATATTTTCTCCGGATATATTCATCGAGAATTGTTATTCCACTGCTATTAGCGCTCTCATTTGGTTCGTTAACCTTATCCCAAGTTGATTCCAGCCAAATATAGCGAGGCTTATTTTGCTCTAAATCATCAATTATTTTAGACTGGATCTCAACGCTAGATTGGAGGCCCGGGTCAAAATGGTGCCATTTTGTTGCCGGTAAGCGATTTGTCTGAAAGTAGCTGGAAACATCATTAATAAAAACCTTATCATGCCTAGTTAGTCCTATGAAAATACGTTCATCTGGGGCAGTATTCCGCACAATAAAACTGATTGCAGCATCTCGATCTCGACTCACAAAAAACGCCGATTTCCTTTGTATTGTGGATGAACCGTCAGACTCAACATCAACTTTTAAATTTGATATAAGTTTATAAAACCCAGAAAAATCAGAAAGTACAAGGTCCTTTCTATCGATTATTTTTTCATAACCAGAAGTCAGTGCTGTGACAAAAGAAATTGTAGCAACTATCACAATAATAGCTCTAAACCATTTCGTATTACTTATAGCAATTTCCATCAGCAGCGCGATAACCATCAGTGAAGGTATTAATGCAAGCTGCATATGTTCTACACTGACACGCACTAAGCCTTTCATATAAAAGATTGCGGTCAATAATGAAAAAACTATCAGAAATTCAACGCCATTATTACGAGCAAACACCTCTCTTATAGATAACTTATAATATGTTTTAAATAGTTTAATATTTTCAATAAAAAAAAGAAGCATCACAGTACAAATGATAACTATTGGAAGATATATAACTCCATTTTTTGTATGTGTAATGTTATAAAAACCAGGAAATGGAAGGCTTCGTGTGCGATTATAATATTCACTAGGAAATAAAATAACATCATGAATAAATGGGTAAAGCGCTTCGTTGAACCAATACCAAATTAAAACTGCCACAACGGGAAAGCCAGTTGCAATAATATAGGGAAAGAAGTTGTGCAAAATACAACGGATCTTGTTATTTTGGTAATACTTAGTTTGTAAAGTAATTATACTTACGGAAAGAATATGTGCAATAAATGCAAAAAAACCAACATCATACCTAAATAAAGCTGACAAACCAGTTAGTAGTCCAGCAATTAATTGATATGAAATCGAAGTGCTACGCGTAAGTATCTTAAGCACCATCATTGAACTACCAATTGTCAACAGTAAGACAGAGTATATTGGGTAACCATGATTACCAACAGTGCAAAGCCAAAGCGCACAAATGACTATCACAAATATCACAATTGTTTGCCTGCAATACAAGATAAGAGATGCATATACAATAGTTATTATTCCAGCGCGCACAACCAAGTCAAATATTCTTTCAACAACTATTCGTTGACCAAACACATCGAACAACCATGACAATAAGTAGAACTCTGCAGGCCCATAATTAGCATAAAAGTCTCGGTGTGGAATATCTCCAGCAGTGATACGTATCGCACCAGTAAGCATAATTCCTTCGTCATAGATATTTATTGTCCGGTCCATACTCAAGAATAGAACCAGAAAAGACACAACAAAAACAGAAACAATCGCTATTATGGTTTTATATTTTGAATAATTAATAGTCCAGAGTTTATTATTCATGTGGTTTATTTTTAATAATCATTCTAAAAATACAGGTTATTTTTGTTTATTCTAAATATAGAATAATTATATATTTAATTTATTGAACATATAATTAGGTAAGTGGCGTATGACCATCATAATCAACGCCCATTTAGTCGGAGCATAAACAACTTGCTCTCCTTTATTTATTGCTTTAACAATTCTCATTGCAACGTCTTCTACGCTTGCGAGACGACTGCCTTGCTGTTTTAGACCTGCGGTCATTGGGGTATCTGTTGGTCCTGGTTTAATCAGAATAATTTTAACGCCAGTGTTCGCCAAGCGATGTTGAAGCCCTTGCGCATATCGCGTAACTAGTCCCTTCGCGGCACCGTATACATAATTTGACTTGCGGCCTCTATCTCCCGCAACTGAGCCAATAATCGCCAAGGTGCCTTGATTGGCTTGTTGCATGTGTCCTGCAAAAGCCTCTGCAAATAGTACCGGGGAAATTCCATTAACGACCAGTGCCTCATGATCAGCAGACAAATCCTTCTGGCAAACGGTTTGATCCGGCAATGAACCATGAGCAATCAAGATGGTATGGACAGAGCCTTCAGCAACAATTCCATCGACCAGTTGTTGAATAGCAAGCGGATCAATAAAGTCTGTCTCAAGTACACGAATCATCGATTGCGGACTGCGTACCCGCAGGTCTGCTGCTACACACTCTGCTTTCTCCGGGTTACGGGCAACCAACGTCAGATTGACCGCAGCATCTTTTACCCACAAACGGGCGCAGTGCTCTGCAATTGCAGAGGTTGCGCCTATAATGACAATTCTTTTTTGGCTGTCTGGCACGATTTAATTTCCTATGAGACGGCGTGACATTGCCGAGCTAATGCCCGGATCACGGTATTGTAAAAATTCAGTCAGGCGTGGATAGCCAGCTTCGAATAGGTCACGCGGCATACGTGCATCTTTGGCGAGGTAAAGCCGTCCACCCGCTTCACTGACGATGGTGTCAAGTCGCTCAAAAAGCTTCAGCGTCCGCTCCCCCCTATTTGGAAAGTCCAGTGCCAGAGTCACGCCTGGTTGTGGGAAGCTCATCATGCCTACGGGTTGACGGTTGCCAAAAGTCTTTAGTACTGCCAGAAATGATCCTTCACCAGATCGGGCGATTTCGCCCAACATCGCTTGCACCGCATCGCGCCCAACCTCTCGGGGGACAACGCATTGGTATTGAAAGAAGCCTTTTGGGCCATACATCCTGTTCCATTCGAGCAAATTGTCGAGTGGGTAAAAGAAGGGTTCGTAATGGACAATGCCTCTGCCTGCCTGCCATTTTTTAATGTTGAAGTATGCCATATTAAACGGCCGCAGCGACAGCTGATTTACTAGGGATATTGGTGGCACGAAGGGCATAGTAAGTTTTAGCCCTTTTGGTTCTGATCGTGGACTGACCTCGCTTGGGTTTGCACGCATGAATATCCCACGTCCTATTCCACCCTTTGAAATGCAATCTATCCAAGATACTGAGTGCTCCCATTCGCCCTCTGAAGCGTTAGACAAATAGAAAAACTCATCTAGATTGGCAAAAGGCACGGTTTCGGCGTCTAGCCATGGGCCCGCTACCCTGTGCAGTTGAATTTCGACTTCGGTGATAATTCCAGTCAGACCAAGTCCCCCTACTGTGGCGGAAAACCAGTCGGGCAGAAAATCAGGCCCACACTCAAGAGTCGTACCATCGGTACGGGCCAACTTGATTTTTTGAACATGATCACCAAATGAACCAAAAACATGGTGGCTCTTTCCATGAACATCATTAGCAATGGCACCGCCCACGGTTACGAGTTGTGTGCCAGGCGTAACAGGCAAAATCCAGCCCAGTGGAATCGCTAGTCGCTGAATGTCACTCAACAGCATTCCTGCTTCACAAGCAAACCGCCCAGAGGTTTCATCAAAGCTTATGTAGCGATCCAATCCTGTGGTGTTCCACAGCACTCCATCTGGATTGAGGCAGACGTCTCCGTAACTACGACCCATGCCATAAGCGATACCTGGTCGACTGCTTTTCAGTTGCTGAACGACTTGATGCTTGTCAGACAAAGCCTGAACATCGTGTTCCCAATTCCCCAACCTTCCCCACGATGAGACTGCTACCATGACCAACCCACCGCACCGACAACCAAAACTGCAGCAAAAGCTAAACCTGCTAGTAGGCTTGCTTTGTCTTTTACTGCAAAGACCAGCGGATCATCATGCATTTCGCCTCGATGTGCTTTCATCCACATCCAACTAACCCAGAACAACATAACTGGCACTGAGGCCCATATGATCTCCGGAGCCTGATATAGTTTAATAACTGCGTCACTATTGATATAAAACGCGAGCACCAGCACAGCAGCATAGCCTGATGTTATACCCATCGTCTGTAGCAAGGGCGCATCTGACGTGTAATAACCCCGACCATGTGTTTTTTGTTTACCATTCAGTAGTTGTATCTCTAATTCTGCATAACGCTTGACAAAAGCAAGCGACAGAAACAAGAATACAGAAAAACCAAGAAACCAGAAAGACAAACCCATATTCATAGCGGCAGCACCGGAGATAATGCGCAAGGTGTAAAGCATCGCTAGTGTTAGGCAATCCAACAACATTAAACGCTTCAGCCCCCAGGAGTATAAACAAGTTAATACAAAATAAAACAGCAACCAGGGTAAAAAACTGCCACCTACATGCTGAGCTAATGCCAAACTGCCTAGTAATAATAAGGGGGCTAGCAACACTCCATTCCAGACGGGTACCTGACCCGAGGCAAAGGGTCTGGTACATTTTCTTGGGTGTTGCCGGTCGCTCTCCAGATCGAGAAGATCATTAACAATATAAACTGATGAAGCACATAGGCTAAACGAAAAAAAAGCCAGAATAAGTGCCAGCCAAGCATCCGTGCTGGTGATTTGATGCGCCGCTAACAAAGGGACAAATAACAGTAGGTTCTTCATCCATTGATGAACACGTAGTACCCGAAATCCATCTTTAATGCTCAATGCAGATGATGGGAACACCCTTTCCACCTCGCAGAGAGCCTCCGCATCCTTGGTCAATTTTGCAAGAGCATTGACAATTACCCCCTGCCGGGCGCATTTCCATACTGCTAGGTCCGCACGTGAATTACCAGCATAATCAAAACCTGAAGGACCAAAACGCTTCTCTAGCGCTTCTGCTTTATTTTTTCCTGATAGGTTTGTCATGCCATCACTTGCCATTACCTGGTCAAAAACACCTAAATACTCAGATATGGATATTGCAATAGCGTGATCAGAAGCTGTGCACAGTATTAGTTTTCGACCTTGAACCTGCTGTTGCTTTAACCAGTCCAATAAATCATTATTATAGGGTAATAAGCTTGGGTCAAAGCGGCTACGATTGGATAAATTCCGCTTAAGAACAGCCTTGCCTTGCGATAACCAATAAGGGATAAATAACAAATCAAATGGGTTATCACGCAGAACTCTCAAGGCTGACTCATGAAGCATATCTGTGCGAATAAGCGTTCCATCTAGATCAACTACAAGTGGGTAAGAGCTCAAAAAAACCTCCCTTTAAACAGCTAGTTATAGAAACATGGTGACTGCATGATCCATTTCAAAGAAACGGATAACAAAGAACTTTATATCATCCTAACATTCTTCTGCTTGACTGAATAGAGGCATTGTACATTCAAATTTCATTAACCTGAATTTTTAAACATAAATTACTCAGACCAGCGTTTTTTACGATAAATACCATATACATCTCATTCGTTTTAATTCTGTAATAATATTTTCAATTGCCATTCTTAGTGCTTTAAATTTATTTTCTATGAAAATCTAAAGGTGTTATGTCATCTTTAGATTGAATCTTACCCTGAACAATTTACCATAAGCCGATATAACTGCTTAAGTTAAAGTAGAGTTATTTTTCATGGTCATTTGAGGAGACAAAGGCTATTATTGGTTTATCGCATGAGGTTTCTTTTTTATAGGAATAATTTATGGGAGCTAATATAAAGACGGACTTTTATTATCTAAGAGCCCGTCCAAAAACAGCCCACTTAAAGGAATATCTTTGAGTCAGTTTGAAAATAGTCAAATACCTCCGGCAAAGCCGGAGGCTTGAAAACCGTGAACCGCTCAAAGCGGGTTAATTTATTTACCACCTAAAGGTGGCGGGGGAGCTAAAATAGATTAAGTTGCTCTATTCGCTTATCTTCGCTCTCCTGATGCTTGATATAATTCCTTACTGTCTCCTCATCTCTTCCTACCGTTGAAACATAATAACCCCGTGCCCAAAAACTTTGGCCTGTAAAATTCTTTCTTCGCCCCATGTACGTTCTAGCTATAGAGATAGCACTTTTTCCTTTTATAAAACCCACTACCTGAGCCACTGAATACTTGGGAGGAATTGAGATTAAAATATGAACATGATCTGCCATTAAATGTCCTTCTTCAATTTTACATTCTTTTTGATGAGCTAAATCTTTTAACGTATCCCCAAGGTATTTTCGTAAATCTTTATAAATACTCTTCTTTCTGTATTTAGGTATCCAAACTATATGATATTTACATTCCCATTTACTATGGTTTAAACTATTTTCTGGTTTCATCGTTTTTTCCTTATCTTTTTGAACTTTAGGCGGTTCACAGATAAGGAGAATCTCGATGATTCCCGTAATTGTCAAACTTTGTGAGTCCCCCAGCAAAGCTGGGGGTTTACTTATTAGAAATTATGTACCCTTTCGCCCATTTTTGTTTAAACTGGTCTATTACTTCTGAAATAGATCTTTGGCTACCATCACCGATTTTAAGTGTACTATTACTCGTACAAACAGTAATTGCAGAGAATCCTCCACGACCATAAGTACCATGAACCGGTTTTATGAAGACTGGATAAATATTTTTCATCCGCAGAAATGTGCTTGCTTCATCGGTGGTGGATAATTGATTTACACTGGAAATAGGAATATTGTCTTCATTAAATACTGCCAATATTTTTGGCGTTCTTAGTCCAGCATTGGACATTTTCATACTGAATTCTAATTTATCATTAGCAAATACCCTTGACTCATCATGATTCAATGCTTTATCTATCTTCATTGAAGTACGCCACCCAATAAATTGTGTTTTGTCCTTAAATGAATAAAGGGAATCATCATATAATTTATACAAGTAGTAATCATCTGCACCTAGCTTTGATAATCCAAGACGCAACCAAATTAATTCATAAAATTGTGAATGTAATGATTTCCCAGTTTTTTGAAAGGTAAAGTGGGCATTTTTTAAAAGAGTTTTAATATCCATTAGATTTTCCAGTTTCAATACAATTTGTATACCTAAAACATAACGCCCAAATCACTTGACGTAAAAAGAGGCGTTTTTTTTGCATCGCAAAAAAAGTGCCGCTTTTTACGGTCAAGTGGATTTGATTGTTGGACGAAGCCGCTATCGCGGAGAATAAGAGCGGCTCCGTGCCATAAATTAAGGTGTAACCTAGTCTCTTTATTAAAAAGAAACTACATTGAAAGTTCCTATACTAACAATAAGGTTACACTGCCATGACACCATCTATCGAATCAAAATACAATCATTATTACTCTTTACACTGCAAACATTTAAAACTTAAAGGCTTGCAACCTAAAACTATCGATGCCTATTCCCGAGCTATACGGCGTATTGCTGATTATTTTAACGGTCATCTGGATGATCTGTCTCAAGATCAGTTACTGGATTATTTCCATGATCTTTTAGAGCGTCTATCGTGGAGTGCAGTCAAACTGGATTTGTACGGTCTTAAATTTTTCTACACTCATGTGCTAGCTAAAACATGGGTCGATATTCCTATGATCAAACCACCCAAAAATACGCGTATTCCAGATATTGTCACCATTGATGAGGCACAGCAACTATTTTTGTCAACACGCAGGTTAAGCTACCGTGTGTTCTATTTTACGATTTATAGCATGGGCTTACGTCTGGGTGAGGGCTTAAGCCTGGAGGTTGGGGATATTGACGCCTCTCGAATGCGTGTGCATATTCGCAATGCAAAAGGAAATAAGGATCGTCTTGTCCCTTTGCCCATCAATACTTTACGCGTGTTGCGCCAATTTTGGAGGTTGCATCGTCATCCAAAGTTGATGTTTCCCAACCGTTCTCAAGGTTTAGTCGGTGCCCACCTTGCTGCTTCCCCCCTTGATCGTGGAGGTATTCAGGCAACAATCAACCTTGTGACGCGAGAGATGGGACTAAAAAAAAATTTCTTGTCATTCCCTTCGACATAGTTATGCCACTCACCTTTTAGAGGCTGGTGTTGATCTGCTGGAACTGCAAGCTATTTTAGGGCATGCCAGTTTACTTACCACGTCACGCTACACCCATTTAACCTCAATTACCGATAAAAATTCTTATCAACAAATCAATCAGTTGATCAATAGCTTTGCTATTTCATGGGGGGCTATCAAATGATTTTACTTTCCTCTGTTATTGATCAATTTGAGTCTGATTTTCTTAATACTTATCAAGGGCAGGTTTTGCCCGCCCAGCGTAAGGCTTTGAATGCGCTTAAAATCTGCAGGTCTACATTTAGTCCTGTGATGGCGGTTAACTGTATGGACTGTGAGCATCAAAGTTTTGTTCCACATTCTTGCGGCCATCGCAACTGTCCACATTGCCAACATCATGAATCCCAGCTTTGGATTGAAAAACAGCTCAAAAAACAACTATCTTGTGATTATTTTATGCTGACTTTCACCTTACCAGCCCAGTTGAGAGCGTTAGCAAAGCATCATCAGAAACTTGTTTATCGTCTTATGTTCGAGTGTGTCTGGGAGGTGTTGCAATCCTTTAGTCGAAATGATAAAAAATTGGGTGGGGAGCCAGGGATGATCGCTGTTTTGCATACACATTCACGAAAATTGGATTATCACCCACATATCCATGTAATCATGCCTGCCATCGCGGTTGATAAGCTTAATGCGCTTGTTCATACTAAACACACAAAATATCTATTCAACCACAAAGCATTGGCTAAGGTTTTTCGAGGTAAACTTCTGTCAAAACTGGCCAAAGAAAAATTGAGTTTACCTCACTATATACCGCAAAAATGGGTGGTCAATTGCAAGAAAGTCGGATCAGGCGGTAAGGCCTTGGTCTATCTGGGGCGTTATCTTTATCGTGGGGTTATCCGCGAGAAGGATATTCTGTCTGTTCAGGACGGTAAAGTGACCTTCCGCTATCAGGACAGTGATACAAAACACTGGGAAACACGAACAGTAACGGGTGCAAAATTCTTATGGTTAGTGTTACAGCATGTTTTACCAACGGGGTTTCGCCGTGCCAGAAATTTTGGCTTTCTACACCCTAATAGCAAGAAAATGATCCGCATTCTATTAACCCTGGGGGAACTTGACCCAAAAAAACTGCTGGCGAAGATAGCCCTTCGACATCGCCCTCAGATGGTTTGCAATTGCTGTGGTGGAAAAATGCAGGTGGGGCGAACTCGGATACCAGTTGCCGAAATTTTCATGCTGAAATCAAGCAGTCAAACCTCAGTTCCAACTTAGGCATTGGAGGCATTTATTGATTATGTAACTTTCAATCACTCTCAGGCAATAGACAAAAGTGGATATCATCAGCCAAGGCTATCGGTTGCCCTGAAAAAGCCGCAAATGAATGTAAAAAGGTATATTGGGAGATGATCGCAATGAACTCCCCTTCACTTTTTAGAAACCGATTAAAAAATAGAGCGCTGATACCTCCATCGGCCTGTTCAGCAAAAAGCTATTTGCAATAGCGAAACCCATACCAAACAGTTAAATCGGGCTTGTCCAACAAACGGTTCAGATTGTGGCTCGCTTCGCGATCACAATCTAACCTAATTCGTTAGATAATTCTAACCGCTTTAACTTTTGTTCTTGTTTGTCCTGGACAGGGTCAAGGCCTGATTGAATCAATTTTTTTGCATCATCTCTAGCAAGTCGAGCTTGCTTTAATGAAACAGTTGGATAAACACCAATAGCCAGGCTTTTTTCTTTACCTGAAAAACGATACTTCAAACGCCAGTATTTTCCAGCATTAGGTTTAACTAACAAATAAAGCCCCTTCTCATCAGAAACCTTATATTGTTTTTCTTTCGGTTTTAGAGCCCTAATTTTCTGATCTGTGAGCATTTTGGGGGGTACCTCTTAGGGGTGTCAAAATAAGTACCCCCAAATATCCCCCCTTTTAACACAGGATTGCAACGGACTTTCTCGGACGTACAAAAACGATAGGCACAAAAAAACCAGCATTTACGCTGGTTTCATGTACGTCCTAGGACGTTGTAGAACTAATCTATGGTACCGAGGGCCGGAATCGAACCGGCACTTCCGAAGAAATCGGATTTTGAATCCGACGTGTCTACCAGTTTCAC
>ENA-OSET01003124-OSET01003124.1-sediment-metagenome-genome-assembly--contig:-NODE-3124-length-15423-cov-18.013228_pt1 | contig 15423 bp, 12 predicted proteins | sample MGYA00237882_ERZ534229 | MGnify/ENA primary metagenome ERZ534229 (study PRJEB26408, sample SAMN06266212) | sediment metagenome | isolation source: Hudson Canyon methane seep mesocosm | place... | reverse complement strand
TAATTTCTTTTTTCGCTGGCACGAATATAGAACAATTATGTTAACCAACAAATTAAATATCAATTAATTACATCTATTAAGTTAAATATGTAAATAAAAAAAGAGAGTCATATGACTCTCTTTTAAAATTAAATAATACCCCCCAAGAATATTACCTTACTTGCTGTTTGTATGTAAACTGCTTTACTAAAATAAAGTATAATTATCTAATTAACAAGTGTTTCGGGTAAGTGGTATGATTTATTGAGTTATCGGTAGCTAAAACAAATTTAGCGGTAACTTGAGGGTCACTTTTGTTCCAGATATAGAAGAGTCCTTATGTAATATAGGCACTATGCTAAAATCAAACTCTTCATTATAAATACTTTGCATAAGATCCAGTCGTTCTTTAGTCATTTTCAATCCAACACTTTTATGGGTAGTTCGTGTTGAAGCATTATTTGGATTATAGCCTACACCATTATCACAGACATATACATATAAGGCATCATCTTTTTTGCGGAATTCAATTGAAACAATACCTGAGCCCTCTTGAGGCATAATCCCATGCCAAATAGCATTTTCAATAAAAGGCTGTATGAGCATAGTTGGTATATTTATTTCAGTAGCAATTATTGCGGAATCAACACTTAATGTGTAATCAAAAGACTCATTAAATCGCAATTTCTCTAAACCTAAGTATAAACGTAAGTATTCTATTTCCTCGTCAATGGTAATAAATTTTTCTTGATTAATCTCTAGATTTTTCCTTATGAGTTTAGCAAATTTACTTAGATTGACTTGTGCTTTATCAGTATTGTCTGACATTAAGTAATATTGGATTGAGTTCAGAACATTAAAGATGAAATGCGGATTCATCATTGCTTGCAAAGCTTTCTGTTCTAGTGATTTTATTTGATAATTCTGTTCGACTTTTTGAAGTTTCTTGGTATGGCTAACCTTAGATACCCATAAAAACACCCATAATATAATAGCTAATAACACTAAAAGATAACCGATGATTATCATTGGTTTTTCTCTTAATGGAGTCTCAATAATGAAAGAAAAAGAGGCTGGTCTAGACCAATCTCCTGACTGCCTCCTAGCCCTATATTTAAACGTATAATCTCCTGGCTGTAGAGATGTGAATTCTACATGCCTTGACTTTGTACTTACCCAACCTTCATGTAATCCATCAAGTTTAAATTCATAATAAATTTCACTACTACGATTATAGTTTATTACAGAGCAGTCAATACTTAAATTTGAATTTTTCTTTAATTGAATTGCCCCAATTGTTAATATACTATCATTTGATGAAACTGTATTTATATAAACATTTGGTGTAGCAAGCTTTGTTTTAGTCCAATTATTGCTTAACACTTTTATATCCTTGTTATTACACACAATAATAACAGTATCATTTACATGAAAATCATTTACATTATGAGTCAAAAAGTCTAAATTTTCATTATAATTATAAACTCCCTTAACAGTATTATTTTCAACAACAACTTGATCCAATCCGTAATTAGAGCACAGCCATATATTACCATCAATAATTTTTACTCTTGAAGGTGCATTAGAGGATAAACCTGAACTTTTATTCAGTTTTGCAACTAACTTCCCAGAAGAGATAACAAATACACCTTGTCCATTAGTTGTAAGTACAAAAGTTGAGTCATTCAATAATTCAATCTCTTTCACTCTTTGAGTAATGCCGTACTGTGTAATATCATACGACTGCAGTGTGGTAAAACTCTTATTATGTACTCCATCTATATTTACATACCAAATAGAACCATCCTCTGCAACAACATGACTAAAAGTACGAGAGTAAGGAATCTCAGGTACTTTTGATATATTATATATATCACTATTATCTATCGCTAATTTATAGATGCCCATACTATAAGAAATCGTTATATTTCCTAGTATATCTTTAAAAACTTTCTTTGGAGAATATACTTGTCCATAATCACTTGTTATGAAATATTTTTCATTTAAATTATCTTTTTGAATATTAAATAAACCATTATTTGTAGTAACAAATAATTCATTATTCTTAATTATAATATCATTGATCTGGTTATATACAATACTAGATTTAGTATAAATAGTATTTAGATTAATTTTCTCAAAAGAATCCTTAGTCTTTTTAAAAAGATAGCCATCATCACTCCCTAACCATAGCGTACCGTCATCTTCTAATTCAAAACTATTTATTTTATTTATCATTAAGCGTTCATTTTCACTTAACAAGTGATTAACATCATAGGATGAAGAAATGAAAAACACCCCTTGATTTACTGTAGAGTACCATAGATTTCCAGAGGAATCTTCTATACAATCTGTTATTGATACATTATTCAAAATGTGATGATAAGAAAAATCAAGATTTTTGTAATTACTGTAAATAAAGACTCCATCGTTTATAGTGCTTACTGACAACTGATTATCCTTAGTCAAATAAACATCTCCGATTGTTTTCCATTCAGGTAATTCATTAATTGGAATTAAAACTTTTTGATTTCCTGACTCTAATAATTTAACTAAACCTTTATCAGTTAAATAGACAAGTGATTTGTCATCGTTTTTGTAATAATAAGACCTAACATTTAAAGGGGGAGAATAGTGTGTATTCAGAATGAACTCCTTATCAACTAATATGAATATGTCATTTCTACAAAATAAATAGATTTCATTTTTTATTTCAAAAATAAATCCCTTTAAATGCTGAAACTCAATTGGTAGTTCATAGGTTATAAATTCATAGTCATCAATAGAGCTGAACAAATTATTGATTGGATTAAGCCATTTTACATTCTTACTATCTTCGAAAATTGTTGCAATACCGTTCTCAATTTTATTATCATTAAATAAAAAGTGATCTTCTGAATTGAAAATCCTCCCATTAAAATAATAACTAAGCTCTCCATTAAAAGTAGCAAACCAAATTCTACCCCTTTTATCTAGGAACATACTAAGTACGTCATTATCAGGCAAGCCATCCTCTGAAGTTAAATACATCCAACTCTGTCCATCATATCGAGCAACACCATGACTAGAAGCAAACCACATATAACCTTGTTGATCCTCCAAGCATGTGAAAATTGTTTCAAAAGGAAGTCCACTTTCTACATTGTAATTTACAAACGAACTATGCTGTGCAAATAGATTACAATAAATGGTAAATAATATTGCAAAAATAAACTTGTGATTCCCCATCTACTATAGATTAAAGTCATCTAAAAATATAGATTGTCTTCTTCTGGAAACTGGGAGTGTAATACCATTATTTAGCTCAATTGACATTCCATCATTTCTATTGTATGTAGATATCTGATCTCTATTTACAAGGTAACTTTTGTGAATTCTGATAAATCCATTATCATCAAGGATTTCATTAAATTCCTTTAAGCTTTTAGAAATAATTAACTCTTCTCGATTAACCATATGAATAATACTGTAGTTACTGGATGCTTCAAAATAATTCACCTCTACAATCTTTACAATTTTGTAACCGTTCTTTAATGGAAGGGATAAAGAAGTAATTTGATTTGGATTTTTGTTTATCTCTCCAATCAGATTATCAATATTATCATTGAGAGTATTTTCGATAGTACTCGTAATTGATTTTGAACCTTGAATTAGAACTGCCTTATCTACAGCCATTTTTAATTCCTCAGGGTCAATTGGTTTTAAGATGTAATCTAAAGCGTTTGCTTTAATAGCTTTAATCGCAAACTGATTATAGGCTGTAATAAATATAACCGAAAATTGCCTATTTGGAATAGATTCTAGAAGCTCAAACCCAGTTTCGTTTGGCATAGCAATATCAAGGAATAAAATGTCAATAGTATTAGATGCAATTTTTAAACGAGCATCATCTGCAGAATTACTTTTAGCAATGACTTCTACTTCAGGACAGTGTTTAGAAATTAAAATTTCAAGTATATCTCTATTGAGCTTTTCATCATCAACTATTAATGCTTTAAGTTTTTTCATTTAATATTTTTTACATGATAGGTAAATATAGAAATTTGCTAAAGAAGACCAATCAATATTATCGAAAAGGTAGAAGTGTGTGAATTTAGAAATTTGAAGAAAATAATTGTCATGAGTAAAACTAATTAACACTCAGTTATCTATAAACGATTAGAGATCGTGACTTGTTATTTTTGTAGCATGAGTCCTTATTTAGGCATAGAAATTATAAATTGCGTGTATTAACGATGTATTATGACCAACCTATTTCTTCTTTTAGCATACTTTATTGGAGCCATACCTAGTTCTGTTTGGATTGGGAAAAAGTTCTACAATATAGATGTCAGAGAGCATGGTAGTGGTAATGCAGGAGCTACTAATACTTTTAGAGTTATCGGAAAGAAAGCAGGTGTAATTGTTTTGCTACTAGATATTCTGAAAGCATGGTTTGCTACCGCAATATTGAGTATGTTGGCTAATAATCAATCTATAGATTTTATGTTGGCACTTGGCTTAGTGGCAGTATTGGGGCATGTATTCCCAATTTACATTGGATTTAGAGGTGGTAAAGGAATTGCAAGTTTATTGGGGGTAATTATAGCAATACATCCATTGGCGTCCTTATATTCAATTATCGTATTCATAACTACACTACTAATCTGCAGGTTTGTATCGCTTAGTTCAATATTAGCTGCCTTTGCATTTCCCGTTTTAATAATTGTTTATTTCCAAAATACTCATAAGTCTTTAATTATATTTTCTTTAATGGTAGTAGTTCTTGTGATTTTTACACATAAAAAGAATATCGAGAGATTGTTTAATAAAGAAGAATTAAAGGTTGTGTTGAGCAAGAAAATATTTAAGCGTAAAAGAAAAAAAACAAGTATTTAACTTTGTAAATAATTGAGATTTTGCCCTTTAACTTTTACATTCCTTTTTAAGGCAAAAACAGCTTAGAAAAAGATTGAATTAAACAAAAGCTTTTCTATATTTGCACCCGCATTACGAAACAATGGCCCCGTAGCTCAACTGGATAGAGTATCACACTACGAATGTGACGGTTGCAGGTTCGAATCTTGCCGGGGTCACCCAAGCGGAGAATTGGTTATTTTTAACCGGTTCTCCGTTTTTTGTTTCTCTCAGTTCCCTTGATATATCTGGGATACAGGAGAAAATAGAATTTACTCTCGTGGTTCGAACTTTTCCATTTGACTTGTCGTAACCTAATCCGGATGGAAACACCAAATTTTGAATTTTCTTTTTTTGACCTAAATCTCCACAAGTCCATGTATCAGTGAGATTTGTTGACATGTCAAGTGCTGAATTAATGGCCTTTTGAAGGTTCGAACTCGAAATTGTGGAATTCAATAAATTTGACTCTAAATCCACTTTTTCTATATTGAATTTAGAGATGAACTTTCTGTAAATTGTTTTATCTATTTCTCCAATAGCATACCTCTCTTCTATAGTGTCAATTTTAGATTCAAGTTTCTTCAACTCTTTCTTTATTTGAGATTCGTTATCTCTTATTTCTTGTGTTATGTTATCATAGGTATAAAGCATAACCTCTTTTATTATATCTCTGTATTGAGGATCTAATTCATAGCTACCTAGTTCGGCCTCAAACTGATTGTGAAGCTTATTTGCAGATTTATTACATCCACAGCCTTTAGTTGGGCATTTATAATAGAATAAACCCTTTTTCTTTACTTGGTAACCTGTTAATGCGACAGAACCGTGCTGTAATTTATTAAAAACAAATAGAAGCAACAGATTTCTCCTGTAATTAGACAAAAGAAAAAGGCCACCCTATTGGAGTGGCCTTTTCTGTGTATGGAATCTTTCTCTTCTGATAATTTGTTAAATAGATGAATTGTTAAAAAGCCCGGATAACACGAGCAAACCTTGCCTCGTGCTTAGGTCTGTAGAAGTTCGAGCCACCATTACCGAAGTGGACTACCCACGCGTAGATACTAGACTCCTCCGTAGAAGACCAATAAATGCCACTTCCAGCACTCGCAAAATTACCTCCTGCGTCACTAGCACCTATAGTGTTATACATTTCTAGCAATTCATCATTTGAGGGTAGGTACCAGTCTGTATAGCTGTTAAAACTTGCAATGGATGCTTGACTAGCTTGGATGTTTGTTTCTGAACATCCCGACACAATATCTAAAGTGTTTTGATAGCCTGTTCCTATCGCATGACCATCGGCTCCACTTATATCGACTTCGTAACAACCCCATTGGTAAGAACCTAAATCTTCTAAGGCGGCTACCAAACCATGCTCGCCGCTTTCATCTATATAAAACACTATACCGCCTTCTCCTAAATCACCAATTTCGTAAGCTATTATAGCTAATTCGTTACCATCACAATCAAAACCTTCTGTTGGAGCTGGAGTATCACATCCACATCCTAAGTCGTTGTTATAACATGAACCGTCATCGTATTCTGCTTCTGCTACATAATTACACATTGTAATATTCATACAACCTGTTACTTCGTCAGCATCACAAATACCATCGTTGTCAGTATCTGATTCGCACCAACCTGCGTAACTTGCTGCTAGGGCATCTAAATCGGCTTGAGATACTCCATCTTCAGGTGTTACTGAGGCAGCACCTTCTTCATAAGCAGCATCTACATCAGCTTGACCTATTCCATCTTCTGGTGTTACTATTGTACTACAGAAATGGAAACCATCTACACCTTCTATCATTTTAATTTGGTATCCTTCTGAGAACTGTAAACTTCCCATTGCATTGAAGTCCCAAGAAGGTAAATAGGATAAGCCCCATTCATCTTTTACTATTTCTATCTTATCTGATATAGATGAAAACCCTACCATTGCATCAACAGAGTCTAAACAAGTATATCCAAACATACTCCACCCCTCTGGTAGGTCTAATGGTATATTTTGTGTCGCTAATTCTTCATCTTCTCCAAATGTTACTGAGCGAATAACACGAACCCTGCCGGCAAGGTTCTTACCGTTACTGCCCGTGCCACCATAATTGAAATAGACATCCCACGCGCCGTCTTCATTACCGCCCTCCGAGGAGGACCAATACCAGTTATCAAAGAAACCGCCTATATTGCCCTCAGCACCACCTTGACCTATAGTGTTATACATTTCTATCAATTCATCTAGTGAGGGTAAGTACCAGTCAGTATATTCGTTTAAATTAGCTGCTAAGGCAACACTTGCTGCTATTGGTGTTTCCGTACATCCAGATACAATATCTAAAGTGTTTTGTAAGCCTGTTCCTATAACCTGTCCATCAGCGCCGCTTAGTGTTGTTCCAGAACATCCCCACTCAAACAATCCTTCAAGGTCTTCCATGGCAGCAACTAAACCATGCTCGCCTGTTTCATCTATATAGAAAATATAACCACCTTGATAGACTTCACCTATTTCTTGAGAGTTTACTGTAAAGCTCATAGTAAACACAAGAGCTAATAATCCGATAAATTTTTGTGTAAAGTTTTTCATTTTATAGGGGGGTTATGTTAATTCAAGAATTAAAGATACAAAAAAAGGTCAAATGATACCTGAATATCATTTGACCAATAAGGCTCCCCTTGTTGGTTCTCGTTCGAACCGCTTTTGGAAAGATCTAAAGAAGTTTAGGGAATGAAAATTAGAAAGAATCAAATCGTTGATTCTAAGAAATCCCATTTCAAAACTTTCCTTTCATTAGTCGCATAATCTCTAATTCAAATTGAATTTTTAGATGGTGCTCAAATTAATGCGACAGAACCATAAGAAACGGAATTACTCAATAATGATTCGCTTCTGTGAGCTACCATCATCAAAAATATCTATAAGGAGTTTATTTGAATTATAATCTGTATTTCTTCCTAAGATATCTATTGTTTTTAATACGGTCTTATTTATATTTTCTTCAGGATTTAAAATGTCCATTTGAGGGTTGTATAATAATTCACAAGTATATGCCCCGGGGTTTTCACCAATCAAGTTAGCATAGGTGAAAAAAATAGATATGGGGTATTCAATCTCAAGCATTGACTCACCATCATATGAAAGAAAATGAGGATAACTGTACCAAGAAGTATCTTGGGCTGGAGCCACATATAAACTTATTTGACCATATTGAATATTGTATCCATTTGCATCAAATGAATATGAAATATAAGGATAATGAGTATGAATTATATCCTCGTTGTATATCGCAAAAGTAATGGAGTCATTTTGAATACTCACATTTGTTACAGTGAGTAAAGAACAATCAACCTGAGTTTGCCCAAATCCAAACAGAGGAACAAATAGTAGTAAACAAAATATCTTTTTCATAAGTGGAGGATATTACACTCAAATATAAGAAATTAAAAAGGGCAGGTTATTTTCAAAAATAACCTGCCCTATAAGGCTCCCCTTGTAGGTTCTCGTTCGAACCGCTTTTGGAATGATCTAAAGAAGTTTAGGGAATAAAAAAGCCTCCTCATTTGTGAGAAGGTTTCAGTACACTATGCGGTGAACTTATCGAACTCTTTTATTGAAGATCTTGAAAAGGTTGGTAAGTTCTATGAAAAGCATAAAAGCTATATAAAATCTAAATCTATGAATCCCCTAGAAGATGTCTAACATTATACTACAAGTAGGTTATAGAACTTTTTGATTTAAAGCTGTAGCATTTGGTTTAATAAGGAAACAACAAAAGCACCTATTAAAAATCATAAGAAAGCCCTGATCTAAGAAGACCCATATAACCAAACCCTATATCAAAGAAATAACGAATTTCCCCTCTTTGATTTGTATCATAACAGTAATCGGAATTACCCGCTATTTTAGCATTAATACCTATAATTCTTAATTCGTATGCATAAAGGACTAAACTGTGTTTAGCGATTAACTCATAAGATCTTTTGAATTCTGTGTTCTCAATTATAAATGGGTAAAATACTAAGGTATTATACAAATAATAATTCTTTTTCCCGTATATCTTTGTAAAATCAATCGCCAAAGACATAATCGTTGAATTGCACTTATCAAAATTTAAATCAGGACTATTACTATGAGCTTCCGCCCTCCCATACATAAAATTTGCACCTAACGCTAGGTTATTCCTGAACCTATGTTGATAGGATAAATTATATGTATTAAATCCTATTTTTTCCAATCCTTGCCAATCGAGAACAGGGATATGGCCCGTTTCAATTTTTTTAATTCCTGTTGCTGCTAAAAAAAACTTTATAGGATTCGGCGCTACATCATCCCAAGAGCCAATCAATCTGAAGCCACTCATAAATGGGTCGTCTAGATCATCTGAATACCAAAACAATGTTGGATTAAGAGTGTATTGGGTTGGAAGACTAGAATAAGATAGTGCAATACTCTCTGTGTTTTGTGAAAACCCTTGCATATAACCTCCCAACATTATTAAGAAGATTATTTTGTTTATTCTACGCATATAAACTTGATGTATTCATTCATAATTATATTTTATTAGAACATCAAATATAAAAAAAATAAAATCCTCTCATTACTGAGAAAGATTTAAAGTACACAAGTCAGTCCGATTATCGAACTCTTTCATCCAAGACCTTGAGAAGGTTGGAAAGTTCTATTATTTAATTTTACTATCTCAAAGGGATGTGAAAGAATAAAAAAGGTCAAATGATAATTGAATACCATTTGACCTATAAGGCTCCCCTTGTAGGTTCTCGTTCGAACCGCTTTTGGCAGGATCTGAAGAAGTTTAGGGAATAAAAAACCTCCTCATTTATGAGAAGGTATGAAGTACACAAGTCAGTCCGATTATCGAACTCTTTCATACGAGACCTTGAAAAGATTGGAAAGTTCTACGATAAGCATAAAAGCTATATAAAGTCAAAATCTAAGAAGACCCTAGAAGGGGTCTTGTATTATACTACAAGACGATTATTGAACTTTTTGATTTAAAACTGTAACATTTGGTTTAATAAGGAAACAATAAAAACACTTAATAAAAACCATCCCAAAAACCCTTCTAAAATAGTAACATACCTTATAAATCCTTTTACTGGTATTTGGCCAAATCCAAGCGTTGAAAATGTATTAATACTTAAAAAAATGGAATTAATAATTCTAACGAAAATTAAATAAATTATATAGCCAATAAATACAATAAAAGCAAAACTCCCAATTACATATTTCTCTCTAACAGATAAATCCACCCACTTCCTGCCAGCCATAAATTCAAGATTTCTGTAGATAAAATCTATTCCTTTTTGTCTTAAATATGAGACTTGATAAAGGGGCTTTGAAATAGGAATAAATAGTCTAGGAATTTTAGTTTTATTTTCTTGAAGAGTATTTTTAAATTCTTCGAACGAAACCATTTCTTCAGAGTGCCCATCAGAATAAAAATCTTCAATCTTTTTATCAGTAGCAAAATAATTTATTGCAGTGTTTAGTTTGCGCACCAAAAAGAGTCTGTTAATTCTATCCCAATCTGAATAAAAGAAAAAATAAACGCAAGCAAATAATAATATTGACTTAAAACAATTTGCTAAGCCCTTAAAAGGATTCAGGCCATACTCACAAAACCACTTTAAAAATTGATTCCCCCTCCAATTAAAATATGTATCAATATTGTTTTTTACTAGATATTCTTCTTTCTTCCTATTTGTCTGTATGTCTCTCATCTTCTTAATTAATAAATTATAAGAGCTCTCGTCGCCATTCCTTTTTGATATAGAAATTAACCCTAGATAAGTACTTATAAGCTTTTTATATGCATCATTGTTTTTTTCATTTAATGTTAATTGATTAATCGTGCTATCACTCCCAGAGATTAATAAATTATTGTCTCCTGAGTAATAGGAATATCTATTTGGAAAAACTGTATTAACACACACTGTTGATGTCTCAGTGAATATATCCAAATCTATTGGATTACCACTCTGCATCGAGTTTTCTGAAAAGTCTATAATACCATCACAAATCACATTAGAGGAATAAAATTTATTGATGTTGTTATCTGAAATAATAATTTCATTTAATGTCATCCCACCCAACCTAATTTCATCGAAATTAGAATATCTAATAATTAAATTATTTCGAAAAGGCTGTTGCTTTATTCGTGAGACTTTATTTTTTGGGATACAATATGATTGTGTTTTCCGCCAATCTCTTTTTCTTCCGATAAACATATTAGACTGAAAACAAGCTAATGAATCTGAATGATCTCGATAGTTATATTTATTCATATCCACAAGAAGGAGATTATTATTAATGCTGTCATTAAATTCATTATGATCTAACTCAAAGATTCCACTAAAAGTGCTATTATATATTTCAACATTTGAGACTCTATACGTTGCTATGCTATCATTTATAAATGAAACATCGGGAGTCTTGTGTTTTACATCTAGCCAAGATGTTACGAAAGAGTTTCCTTTTTTTATTGATTTTGAACGTCCAGCGTTAGTATATGATTTTTCTGAAGAAATAAATTCGTTATTCTTTATTTTTAGGTTTACACCACTATAATTTAAGAATTCAACGTCATCAATTAGAAGCCTATAAATACGATTTGTATAAATAGCGTTTGTGCCACCTAATTTGCTTCTGGAAATTTCAATAGAGTTGAGAGTTGAATGTTTGACTGATATACCATATTTAAGTATATCAGTATTAAAAATTGATAATCTAGTAATTGAGCAAGAATCAATAATTAGGGTATGCAAATTGGACTCGACAATTTTTAATTCGTTAAAATTATATTGACTAAAGATTAATTCTGTTTTATTTAATTCTGTTTTACAATTTCTCATAAATAGACTTATTCTAGCAGTATCATTTTGTGAAACTATTTTTTTCACTGCATCACCATAATGCCCTGGTAAATAAGAGTCCTTTTCTTCATCATATTTAATTATGCAATCCTCTATAATTAAATCTGTCGAATTTTCTTGTGCTTTGTTAAGCTCTTCATATAATTCAGAAAGAGAAATAATTCTTTCATAGGTTTTATCTTCTTGACAAATCCCAAAAAATGGAATAAAGCATAATATGAATATTAGTTTTTTCATAATGATGTGGTTTTGAAATCATAAAGATATAAAAACAAAAACCTCCTCATTTCTGAGAAGGTTTGAAGTACACTACCCGGTGAGTTTATTGAACTCTTTTATTGAAGACCTTGAGAAGGTTGGAAAGTTCTATTATTCAATTTTCTTATATCTCAAAGGGATGTGAAATAATAAAAAAAGGTAAAGTTATTTTTAAAATAACCTGACCTATAAGGCTCCCCTTGTTGGTTCTCGTTCGAACCGCTTTTGGAACGATTTAAAGAAGTTTAGAGAATGAAAAAGCCACCTTTATAGAGTGGCTTTCATTTATTTCAAATTCGTCCGCTGCCCGGTTAGTGTTAAATAGGTATATTCTTAAAAAGTACGAATAGCACGAACCTTGTTAGAACCGTTCTTATCGTAGTCGTACGAATTACCATTACCGAAATAGACGAATATGGCGAGGTTAATACTATACTCCGAGGAAGACCAATACCAACTACTGCTGAAATCTCCAATATTACCTTGTGAACCTCCATTTCCAATGGTATTGTACATTTCTACAAGTTCATCTTTGGAGGGTAAGTACCAGTCACTGTAGCCGTTTATTTCAGCAGTTAAGGCAGCTAGTGCAGATGTTATTCCTCCATTTTCTGTTGAACATTCTTGGTTTACTATATCCATTGTATTCTGAAATCCTGTGCCTATAGATATATCGTCTGCTCCATCCACATATTCTCCTGAACAACCCCACTCATATTCACCTAAATCCTCTAATGCGGCAACTAAACCATGATCCCCTGATTCGTCTAAATAAAAAATTATTCCGCCTTCAGCTTGCATACCAAGAACATATTCTGTAAAATTTCCTTCACAGTCATAGCCTTCTTGGGCGTACTCGCAAGATCCATCATCAGTGTTAGCTTGTTCGTTATAATTACAGGCTTCCAAAATCATACACCCATAGTAAATACAGTTACCATTTTCTTGGTTGGCTTGCGGGTTATAGTTGTCTGCCATTTCATCCATACAGCCTAAATAAATACAACTGTTATCATCTGTATTTGCTGTTGAATCGAAATTCTCTGCTAATGAATCTATACACCCAAAAATTTCATTAGTATAATATATTCCATCACCATCTGAATCAAAAAAACAAGAATTATCATCAACGGTAGCAATAGAATTATAATTTATGGCAGAAGAATTCATACACCCATCGACATCTTTTTTACAAGAAGAAAGAATTAAAAGAGTAATGAAAATTGTTTTATATAATATTTTTCTCATGACACAACTATTTTTAAGTAAACCTATGAAATTTATATATTATTACATAAATTCGGTGTTAATGAAAAGACTCTTTATATTATTTATTTTACTTTATCAAGTGACTTTTGGTCAAATTTCTATTACAGAAATCGATAAGCAAACAGTAAAATTTTCTGAAGTAAAATTTGGCGCAAAAATAGGTGTCACAATGCCTTATGCTGATTTATATTATGAAAATTCGAATTTTTATATGCTAAATGAAAAGGCAGCGGCTAAAATAAATCTTGGAATTCATTGTTCTACAAGGTTGACAAAAAAAATACACCTATGTATTGAAATGCTCAAATTTAATAGTATGTATGAGTTTAAAACTGGATTATCTCAAAATGCTTTAAATAGTGAATTTCTACCAGCTGATTTTCCTCCTCATCTTGAGTCAAACTATAAATATTCTCAACTTTTAATTTCTCCATCAATTAGAGTAGAATTAATTGATGATTTTCGTATTGGACTAGGAATAACATTCAATCGAATCAGTAATCAGGAATTAAATATAGAGTCAATAGAATATGTTAGCCCTATGGATAATAGCATAAATACAACTACTACCGATACTGATTATTTTAATACAAGGGTGAATATTTCTCCTAAAGTATATTTAAATTACTTTATAAGTGATAATATAATTTTTGAAGTAGACTATTTATTTAATGTGATAGAAGATTATGAAGGTAATAGTTATAATGGGTCCGTAGATATTGATATCCCGGCACATCCAAGTTGGGACTATTTTAGAGAAAACATGATAGGTAAGGCCTCATTATCATTGATTTATTTAATAAAGACGTAGTTATGAAGAAAACGATTTATTTATTTTTTGTCACATCATTATTATCCAGTTGTATGGTTTGGCATTCTGGTAGTATGGTTGAAAGTTCTACACCCACCCTAAACAATTTCACCTATGTAAAGAATGCTGTAGGAACATCTTCTGCACTATATGTTATTGGAATTGGAGGTTTTAATCGAACAGGCCTAGTACGGGAGGCTAAAAACGACTTAATTAAAAATTATCCTGTAAATGATGGAGAGGCATTAATTAACTTTACGGTTGATGTAAGTACAAAAATATTTACTCCTTGGTTTATCATTAAAAAAGTAATAGTGACAGCTGACATCATCAAGTATCATAAATAAAAAGGTTAAATTATTTTTAAAATAACCTGACCTATAAGGCTCCCCTTGTAGGTTCTCGTTCGAACCGCTTTTGGATGGATTTGAAAAAATTTAGTCAATAATAATACGTTTCTTTGAACTTCCGTCATCATAGATTTCTATGATGATGTTATTTGGAATTTTATTAACTTCTCTTCCTAGTATGTCTATTGTTTTCATAAGAGTCTTAGGCAAGATTAATTCAGGACTAACAATCTCCATTTGAGGATTGTAAAATAATTCACAAGTGTAGTCTCCAGAGTTCTCTCCTGTCAAATTCGAGTATGTGAAATATATTGATAATGGATAATTAATAGTTGATTCAGACAATGAATCCATTACAAAATAACCCCAAATATTTGTATAGGAGTAATGTGACGAGGTCCCAGCAAAAGTCATATAATAATTCATATGCCCTTTTTGTATGGTATCTCCATTAGCATCTAAAGTATATGACACGTATGGATAATGGGTATCCATAGTATCAGCGTTAAATATTTCAAAAGTGATAGAATCATTTTGAATTATAACATCGGTTACTGACAACAAAGAACAATCAACTTGTCCCTGAGCAAACCCAAACAAGGGAAAAAAGAATAGTATGTGAAGTAACTTTTTCATAATTATTGTTTTGAATATGTTTTTAAATATTTACAAAAAACATTCCTAAAATTTAAATGGAGGAATAAAATAAAAAAGGTCAAATGATATTCGAATATCATTTGACCAATAAGGCTCCCCTTGTAGGTTCTCGTTCGAACCGCTTTTGGAAAGATTTAAAGAAGTTTAGGGAATAAATATTGAATATTAAACTAATTTTCAATGTTGTTGGGTACAGAGCTCTGTCTAATTAATTTAAAACCTTAAATTGCTAACTGTTTTTAATTGAATGGTAATTTAAGTGAAAATTGGTGAGAAAATAATTAATACGACAGAACCTTAAATCTCCTC
>ENA-OSET01003120-OSET01003120.1-sediment-metagenome-genome-assembly--contig:-NODE-3120-length-15434-cov-7.057563_pt1 | contig 15434 bp, 10 predicted proteins | sample MGYA00237882_ERZ534229 | MGnify/ENA primary metagenome ERZ534229 (study PRJEB26408, sample SAMN06266212) | sediment metagenome | isolation source: Hudson Canyon methane seep mesocosm | place... | reverse complement strand
TCACTGACCAGGTAATCTTTCTCGGGATCAAATTGTAATATATCCTGATCCCCCCCTAATCTGGATAAGGTAACGACCAGATCATCGACTTTTTCAGGTGAAACCTGCTGATTGTTCTCGTAAACATACAAGCGCATTTCAGCTGGAATACCTACTTCAAAAATGGTGATCTCAACCGCAAACTCACCATCTTCTAATAGTTTTCCCCCATGAGGGCCTTCTTTTTCCATAGCCACTGCATGCTCACTATCATGGCCTGATGCAGCCATAGCAGCTTGATTAAAAACCAGCGAAATCACTAGTGCTAATAAAGTTAATAAATAACGAGATTTCATAATACTTTTATTCCTAACTGGTTACCGAGCGTGTTATTTTTTTGTGTCATTGCTTGGCCGGTAACACGTTCTAACTCTAATAATTGCAGATAAATACGGGTTTGCATTTCAATTAACTGATGCTCCAGATCAAATAGTTCAGTCTGGGCATCAACCCACTGCAATACCGAATATTGGCCTTGTTGATAGCCTTTTTCAGTGTCTTTTAACAAAGTTTTTGCATGAGGTAATAGCTGTTCTATCACTATCGTGACATGCCGACTATTGGCTAACATTCGTTGTTGAATTTCTGATAATTCCAGTTTCAATTTAACCAGACTAAGTTCACCCTGAGCATCAGACAGTTCTTTTTCGGCATAAGCGGCAGCAATACGACCTCGATTGGGATTATCAAACGTCAATGGCACCGATAGATTAAAAATAAGAGCCTGATCATCACTTTTTTCAAAACGACGAACACCCACACCAAAATAAATATTGTTATAACCATTAGCTTTAGCTAGCTGTAACCGACTGTCAGCCAAACGTTGATAAGCCTGATTCTGCAAATACTTCGGTGCAGTTTCAACCGCCGCATTTAAGGTTTCAATATCTGGTAATGTTGGCCACTGTGATAAATCACCTTTGACTATGTCAAAATCTACTTCATCCATCCACATCGCAGCCAAGCGTGTTTTAGCCAATGACAACTCGTCAGCTAACTGCTGCTGAGTCGCTTGTGAATGCGCTAGGCGTAAAGCCATTTTTGATACATCGGCCTGACCGACAGCACCGGCCTGAGCACGACGTTTGATTACTTTTAACGCCTGCTGTTCCTGCATAATACGCTGAGCAATAACTGATTGCAGACTTTGCAAGCGTAACGCCTGATAGTATCGACGACTGGTTTCAGCCAAGACATCAAGGCGTTTTAATTGGTAACTAGCCTGCTTAGCTTGTGTTCTAGCATCAACAACCGCGATTCGACTGTCCAGTTTACCACCCATTTCAATCGTCTGACTTAATGCCAATGTGTATTCAGCATCACCCAAACCGCTATGATCGCCATTGCCTAATACATTTTCGATTTCAACACCGATAGTAGGGCTCGGTTTAATTCCTGCCTGAATTTTGTCAGCCTCTCCAATTCGCAATTCATAAGGATAGGCTTTTAACTGACTGTTATTAATTAATGTTTTCTCAAATGCCCAGGCTAAATCAATAGACTCCTGAGCGAAGGCAACGTGCCAAGGCAATACAGAGATACCGAGTAAACTGATTGCAAATAAGCGAATAGACGAATGCGTTCTAACGTGTTTATTCATAATGAACTCCCATAGTTCATGCATAAAGATGCATTGAACTTAAATACAAAAATAAATTGAGTTAACTTGTAGGGAGTTATGCTATAGGTGGTGGAACCGGTGGGGGAATTGCATTATTTTCGAAGGGTGTTCGAAAGATAGACCATTTTTGAACTATAGTTTGTTCAAATTTAAAGGCGTCGACGCTAAATAAATAAAACATAAGATGAATGTGCGCTTCATCATTATCATGATTGTCATCACTACCAAGATCATGCAACACAGATAATAAGCTATATAAATGTACATGCGGTGACTCGTAGCCATGCTTGTCAAAACCTTCGGCCATGTGTGCTGAAGCCCACGCACAGTTTATGAGCACGTGGGTTAAAATCAATATAAAGGTTAAAATCCGCTTCATGATATGGCCAAAATTTATCTTATTTCTTAGTCTTTAAAATAGTATGCCGAAAACTTATCCTAGCTATGGCCTCAATAACAATAATAAAGTTCCACCTTTTACTGGTATTTACACAATTGATAACAATAAAAATACTATCTGAATTATGTCATTGCAGAATACACTAATTATGCTTACAGAAGTATTTTCGATTTGACCTGAATGACTACTTTGGGTTGTGAATTCAACCAGTCGATGCAACACACTAATTAAATTTAGCAGCTGGTGTCATATAACCCAAGGTTTTTCTTGGTCTTGTATTTAATTCTCTCGCTATCTTATTTAGTTCTGATTGTGAATGAACCGATAGGTTACTGACTTTAGGTAAATATTCACGTAGCAACCGGTTTGTATTTTCGTTGGAGCCTCTTTACCTAGGACTCTGTGGATCACATAGGTACACTTGTATTTCAGTTGCCAGTGTAAATTTTTGATGGTTGGTTATTTCTGATCCTCGATCCCATATGAGCGTTTTATATAAGTCAAAAGGAAGCTTTCTGGCTTGCTTAATTAACGCATCGATAACCGTATTCGATTTTTTATCCTTTAACTTTACCAGCACTACATGCGTGAATGAGGCTCAACTAATGTGGCGATAAAGGTCTCTTGACAGCCCTCAATTAAATCACCTTCCCAGTGCCTAGGTACAGCTCTATCTTCAACGCTGGCCGGCCTTTCACTAATTGATACTGCATCAGGTATGGTGCCTAAACCACGACCTTTTAGGGTTAAGATTTTGGCTCTACGAATCGTTCTTTTAGAGCGAAGACACCGCTGGAGGTCTTTCTGAGACTGTAGGCGTAAGTATTGAGTCTATTAGTAGTATTGAACGAGGCTTATATGGGCCAATATTTAATAATTTGGAGAAGGTTGCAGCTGCACTTAATGTCAATGTAAAAAAATATTTGAATTTGATTAATGGTAATTTTTCATCAATTTAATTGTTACACTAACCTAATTGTTACACTAACCTAATACACTTATACTATATTAGTATAAAGGAATCGTGTTAAGCACTTGTTTTAATTCAATAATTTATAAAATTGGTAGTGAGTCCGACCCTCGGTACCACTTATCAAAATAATATAAAAACATAAAGAAGCATAGAAAGACATTAACCCGCATAGCGTATAGCTTTGTTGGGTTTTTTATTGCCAGTCGTAAATGCCTATTGCTGTTATAAGTCCTAAAGCATAATAGTCTCTATATTGAAGTTATTAGTATTAAATTTTTTGGACATAAACCATGAATGATACTGAACAAGAACTGATACCAAGCTATTCAGGGTTTATTTATGAGTGGTGACATTATGAACCCTACTATTAACAATGGTGATCATCTTATTGTTGATTTAGATCAACGAGTAATTAGACGTGGTGAGAGTTATATTATCAATTATAAGCAGTCTAATGTAGTGTGCCGTTTATTGCTCGATGGTGAAACAGTAATATTTGTTTTCGATGCAGTTGAACAGTCGCACCAGGACTTACTTAAGAATATTATTATTATAGATAGAGTCATTGAGATTAAAACACTCGCCTAAATGACTTTATTATTCAATTACTTATATTTTTTATTGTTATTGGTAGATGCAAGAACCAGATCAAAAGGGAAAGGTGTTGACAGAAACGATTATTTTCCCTATATTTTATCTTCTCAATATATTCTCATGAAGAGGAAATAGCAATGCTAACTGAGCGTCAACAAGATACTTTAAATTTCATCCGACAGTATATGAATGAAAATGATAAAGCCCCATTGATTAGTGAAATATCAAAAGGCTTGGGCATTGTGTCTCAGGGAACCACACACCGTTATATACAAGCATTAGTTGATGCAGGATTTATCGAAAGACTGGTGGGTCGAACACGAGGTCTACGACTGCTTGGCGAGTCTCAGAGCGAGGCGGATTTTTCTCTTAAACTACCCTTTATGGGTAAAGTAGCTGCCGGGCGATTAATAGAAGCTGTACCTGATGAATCCGAAATTGATCTTGGAGAGATGTTTTCTGGCAAAGACCGCTTTGTGTTGAAAGTAAATGGCGACTCGATGATTGATAAGGCTATTATGTCTGGGGATTATGTTGTTATGCAGGCGCAACTTACTGCTAATCATGGTGATATCGTTTTGGCTTTGGTTGATTATCATGATGCAACATTAAAGACATTATTACTTAATAACAATGGAACGGTAACTTTGCAGCCAGCTAATGACAATTTTGAACCAGTCACGCTATCTGCTGAACGCGTTATGATTCAGGGCGTCGTTGTTGGTCAGATGCGTACTTACCCATAGAGCACTAGATGAATTCGTGCCAAATAATTTGTATTTTTAAAGCTCACTAGAGCTAGATTAGGAATGTTTATCTCACACTTTTGAGGGCTACATGAGTAACAAACAAACGTTAATAGTGATTGGCAATGGAATGGCAGGCATGCGCACAATAGATGAACTGTTGAAATTATCGCCAGATGAGTATGATATTACAGTCTTTGGTGCTGAAGCTTATTGTAATTATAACCGTATTATGCTTTCACCTGTTCTGGCAGGAGATAAAACCATTGCTCAAATTATTCTCCATGACTTTCAATGGTATCAAGACAAAAACATCAGCTTGCACACCAGCAAGGAAATTATAGGAATTGACCCCGTTCATCAAACCGTTACCAGTGATGACGGCAGTCAAGCTAACTACGATAAATTAATTTTAGCTACAGGTTCTAACCCCATTATCTTGCCTCTTAAAGGTAATGATTTAGAGGGGGTGATTACCTTTCGTGATATTGATGATGTCAATATTATGATTGAAGCGGCTAAAACTTATAAAAAAGCGGTTGTAATTGGTGGTGGACTGCTCGGTTTAGAAGCGGCCAATGGTTTAATGGTGCAAGGCATGGATGTGACGGTTGTGCAACGCGGTAGTATTTTAATGAATCAACAACTTGATCAAGCTGCATCTGATTTGTTGCAAACTGAGCTCGAACAAAAAGGTCTGACATTTTTAGTTGATTACGAAACAACCGAATTTATTGGACAGGATCGACTAGAAAAAGTACGCTTTTCGAATGGTATTGAAATTGAAGCTGATTTAGTTGTTATGGCCGTGGGTATTCGCCCTAATATAACCTTAGCTCAACAATCAGGCATTATGTGTGAACGTGGCGTGTTGGTTGACAATACATTAAAAACCCATTCTAAAAATATCTATGCGGTAGGCGAGTGTGTGCAATATGGTGATGAAACCTTTGGTCTTGTTGCACCATTGTTTAAACAAGCGAAAGTGTGCGCCGCTCAACTGGCTAATGTTAGTGGTGATACATATCAAAGCACAGTGACAGTCACTAAATTAAAAGTCACAGGTATTAATCTATTTTCTGCAGGTGATTTTAATGGTGATGAACAATCAGATATATTGATTTACCAAGATCCATCAGGTCATAGCTATAAAAAACTGGTGCTGAAAGAAAATAAGATTATGGGTATCTTACTGTATGGTGATATCAGTGATGGTAATTGGTACTTTTCTTTATTAGGCAAAAAGACAGATGTGTCAGCCATGCGAGAAGATCTTATATTTGGCAAACAAAAGGTCAATGAAAATCTATTATGACTAACGCCATAATTGTATATATCACTTGCCATTAAGATAGTATTATTTATGAAGTTACCGCTTGCAATAATTCTAAGGGCAAACTTAGCTTATCTTACAGCGTAGCTTAGAAGGTCTATTGCTTCGGTCGAGTAATAAGATAAACGATCAACAAACATCACGAAATACAGTGTTAGATGTTATTAACGAAGGCTTTGAAAAAAACCAGTATTGAACAAGGCTCTGATGGCGTCGGTTTTTATAAGCCTAAAATAGCATTCATTTCATCACCAGCTGTTTCAAGTAGTACTAAGTTATCATCTCGCTGTATATTGTTGAAGGGTTTATCTTGGTATTTAATCAGTAAATTGTGAGTAGTGTAATGTAAATGTTCACTTGCCAGCTTATACAAAGTGAGTTTATTGTCTTTATCTGTCCGTGGCTGGACACTGTATGAAAGCCATGCTGTTCTAAATGCAATTGAGAAAGCTGTCAGTGAGCTTGTAGAACAACTCCCAAAACAGCTCAATCATTTTGATGACGCTATCCTTAGCTTGGCGTGACTAAATGGTCTGCAGGTGGCCATGAGAGTAAGAAACTATTAACAAAATCCTATACTGCGATGTTTAAATCTCGTTAAGATGAAAAGTAATGTATAAGCTTTTATTGTACTGCGGTTGCCTAAGAAACAGATACACTTGTTGAGCTTAAGCAGGCGATAAGCTATGCCCTTGAGCGAAATGAGTTGGCCATCTATCACCAAGTTAAAATTGAAGCGGCAATAAGCAGAATTGTGGGATTGCTCTGGAGAGCAGAGCGCAGAATCAACATTAGCTCAATGACTCTAGCGCAGCAGAAAGCCTGTTCTAATATTATGCTCTCCTGTTCGCTGTCGCTCCCCATGTTGATCAGGGGTTGCTATGAAGCAATTTAACAAGCAGGCTATCAGCCGTGCCATTAATTGAGTTTATCGAATTAGTGCCTAAGGGTAGTATCCGTAGTTAGTTATTTAGAAAAACAAGGTATTTATATTGGAGTGCTAATGAGAAAGTCGGCACTTTAATTTCGAGGGCCTGTAGATTAACGGCCCGATATCTAGCAACTGAACTATTGAGAAACAGTCAGTATTTATATGAAAAAGCCCCAGAACAATAATGTTCTGGGGCTTTAAATCTGTTGGCTCCTCAACCTGGACTCGAACCAGGGACCTGCGGATTAACAGTCCGATGCTCTACCAACTGAGCTATTGAGGAACAGAAAGATGGCTATTATAGAGCTTTATTCCTCACCGTCAAGCGCTATTGTCATTTTCTTATTGTTTAATAAAATCTGCAATGCGATCGAGTGCATTGATAAGGTTTTCTTTACTGGTGGCAATTGATAAGCGCATATGATTTTTTAAACCAAATGCAGTGCCAGGAACGATAGCAACCCCTTTATCTACTAATAAAGCTTCAGCAAAGTCAAGATCGTCATTTATTCCTTCCATACGGTCTATTACATCGCTAATATTGGGGAATACATAGAATGTGCCATCACTTTCTAATGATTCGATACCATCCATCGCATTTAAACGTTTCACAACCATATCATGGCGTTTCTTAAACTCGACCAACATATCTTGAATACATTGTTGATCACCATCTAGTGCTTCAACAGAAGCGGCTTGTGAAATAGACGCTGGATTTGATGTGCTTTGTGATTGGATCTTCTTCATCGCTGCAATTAATGGAGCGGGGCCTGCTGCATAACCAATACGCCAGCCAGTCATGGAATAAGCTTTGGATACACCATTTAACACAATCGTTCTGTCATAGAGATCTGGGCATGCCATTACAATATTATGAAATGCTTCTTCTGTCCATAAGATGTGTTCGTACATGTCATCAGTTGCGATCAGCACGTGAGGGTGTTTACGAAGTACTTTGCCTAGCGCTTCAAGTTCAGACTTGCTATACGCTAATCCTGATGGATTCGAGGGGCTGTTGATGACAAATAAACGTGTTTTAGCTGTGATGGTCGCTTCTAATTGTTCTGGGGTGATTTTAAAGCGTTGGTCTTGGCCCGCTTCAATAATCACTGGCGTCCCGTTTGCTAATAACACCATGTCAGGATAAGAAACCCAGTATGGCGCGGGAATAATAACTTCATCACCCTGATCTAAGATTGCTTGAGTCAGATTAAAAAAGCTTTGTTTACCACCAACAGAAACAAGCACTTGATTAGGCTTATAATCGAGATCATTATCACGTGAAAATTTGTCAATCACAGCTTGTTTTAATTCAGCGGTACCATCAACCGCAGTGTATTTTGTTTTGCCTTCATTAATCGCAATAATGGCAGCTTGTTTAATATGTTCTGGTGTATCAAAGTCTGGTTCGCCGGCACCTAGACCTATAACATCTTTGCCTTCGGCTCTAAGTGCAGCTGCACGAGCAGTGATAGCCAGGGTTGGAGAGGGTTTAATGCTCTGAACGCGCTGTGAGAGTTTGATATCCAAAATCTTTCCTTCATAAACACAAATTAATTAATATAAAGGATAATATACGCAAAACCTTATTAATACAGAAGACCTATGGCTAAACAATTTGAACTGGTGAGTGACTTTAAGCCCGCTGGAGACCAACCGACGGCAATTAAATCCTTAGTTGAAGGATTGAATAATGGTGAGATGTGGCAGACGCTGTTGGGGGTGACGGGTTCAGGGAAGACCTTTACCATCGCTAATGTTGCGCAACAAGTCGAACGGCCAATGATGATTTTGGCGCCGAATAAAACACTGGCGGCCCAGCTATATAGTGAGATGAAAGATTTCTTCCCCAATAATGCGGTGGAATATTTTGTTTCATACTACGACTATTATCAGCCCGAAGCATATGTGCCATCATCTGACACCTTTATAGATAAAGATGCCTCGGTGAATGAACAGATTGAACAAATGCGTTTATCTGCGACAAAAGCCATGCTCGAACGACGTGATGCGATTATCGTCTCCAGTGTTTCCTGTATCTATGGTTTGGGTGATAAAGACTCCTATCTCGAAATGGTGTTACACCTTGTAGTTGGTGATGTGGTCAATCAACGTGAGGTATTAAAACGATTAACTGAATTGCAATACAAACGTAATGATGTTGAATTACACCGTGCAACGTACCGCGTACGTGGTGAAGTAATTGATATCTTCCCCGCTGAATCTGAACGCGATGCAGTTCGAATCGAGATGTTTGATGATGAAATTGAACAGATCAGCTATTTCGACCCATTAACGGGTGAAATATTACAACGCATTAATCGTATTACGATTTATCCAAAAACGCATTATGTGACGCCACGTGAGCAATTATTATCGGCCGTCGATAGTATTCAGCTAGAGCTTAAAGAACGTCTTGACGTATTAAATGCAGATAATAAATTAGTGGAAGCTCAGCGTTTAGAACAACGTACTCGTTTCGATATCGAAATGATATTAGAGCTGGGCTATTGCAATGGTATCGAAAATTATTCAAGCCATTTATCAGGTAGAGGGACTGATGAAGCACCGCCAACCCTATTTGATTATCTACCTGACGATGCCTTGTTGGTGTTGGATGAAAGCCATATCATGGTGCCTCAAATTGGTGCTATGTATAAAGGTGATCGCTCTCGTAAAGAAACCTTAGTTAATTATGGTTTTCGTTTGCCTTCAGCTTTAAATAATCGTCCTCTACGGTTTGAAGAATGGGAAAAACTTGCGCCACAAACCATCTTTGTTTCAGCAACGCCAGCACAATATGAAGCAGACCATTCAAGCTCAGTTGTTGAGCAAGTTGTTAGGCCAACAGGCTTGATTGATCCTGAAATTGAGATCCGCCCTGTTGGCACACAAGTTGATGATCTTCTATCTGAAATCAACAAACGTAATGTGATTGATGAAAGGGTATTAGTCACCACATTGACCAAGCGTATGTCAGAAGATCTTACTGATTACCTAACGGAACATGGCGTCAAAGTACGTTACCTTCATTCAGACATTGATACGGTCGAACGTGTGGAGATTTTGCGTGATTTACGCCTGGGTGTGTTCGATGTATTAATAGGGATTAACTTACTTCGTGAAGGCTTAGATATTCCTGAAGTATCCTTAGTGGCTATTTTAGATGCAGATAAAGAAGGATTTTTACGATCAGAGCGGTCACTAATTCAGACCATTGGTCGAGCAGCACGTAATTTAAAAGGTAAAGCCATTTTATATGCTGATCGAATGACAGGCTCGATGCAAAGGGCGATAGATGAAACGGATCGTCGCCGTGAAAAACAAGTTGAATATAATAAACAACATGGCATTACGCCCGTTGGCGTTAAAAAAGCCATTAGAAATGGATTAGATGATAAGCGTGATGAGGAAGCTAAGGACCGTAAATACATAGCCAAAGTTGCCGAAGAACAAGCGCGTTATGCAGCGATGACTCCTAAACAGTTGGCGAAACGCTTACAGCAAATGGAACAAGCAATGTATAAACATGCCCAAAACCTTGAGTTTGAAGAAGCCGCTAATTTACGCAATGAGATGGAACATATTCGCGCTGTAGCATTAGGACCTGAAGCGGGATAAAAGCAATGTAGCTATGTAATCTTAATCTAAATTAGATTAAGATTGTATTTGCCTTTAGGGACTAGAAGACTAAAGAGAGGCAGAATAAAGCGCAATAGGCCTGCTTTACTCGCTATAACTTATTAATATTCAAGGATAAAAATTTTGAAAAAGACAACTAAGAACATATTGACATTACTTACGCTTTCAACACTAGCAGCGCCAGTACTAGCCGATAACTTTTATATTGGTGGAAGTGTAGGTCAATCAGATGCGGACGATATTTGTGATGGAAGCAGTTGTGACGAGACAGATACAGCATATAAAATTTTTGGCGGCTATCAATTTAATAAGCATTTTGCAGTAGAAGGCTTTTACACTGATTTAGGTGAATTCTCAGAATCTGATGCAGGCATAGATATTGTCGCTGAAGCAGATACGTTTGGTGTGGCATTTGTTGGTATTTTACCGCTCAGCGAACAGTTTGATTTGTTCGCTAAAGTCGGCGTGCACCGTTGGGATATAGAAGTGGTAGGTAAAGGTGGTTCAACCGTTGTAACTGGTGACGATTCCGGCACTGATGTTATGTATGGCGTTGGTGCGAGTTACTCGTTGACAGACAGCGTTGCTATTCGTGCGGAGTGGGAAAATTATTCAGGTGACGATGATCTTACTGCTCTCTCTGCGGGAGTAACTTATTCTTTCTAAGCAAGGGTAAGCCTGATAATGTAAAAGGTTCCACCTTAATATAGTAGGTGGAACCTTTTTGATAAGAGCTTGCAATCTTAACTCAGCCGCGTATAATTTCGCAGATTAGCGACAGGCGCGTAGCTCAGTTGGTTAGAGCACTACCTTGACATGGTAGGGGTCGGTGGTTCGAATCCACTCGTGCCTACCAAAATGAATATAAGCACTCTTAAAATTATAGGGTGCTTTTTTGGTTTTTATGGCCCTTTGTATCGGCCACAACCGGACTAGGCATTTATGATTTCTGTAACACTTCCTGATGGCAGTCAAGGCCAGTTTGACCACACAGTTTCTATTTTTGATATTGCTAATGATATTGGTGCAGGCCTTGCTCGTGCGGCTTTAGCTGGTAAAGTTAATGGTCAATTAGTTGATACGAGACACCTTGTTGAACAAGATGCTGATAAAGAAGGTTTCTTGCGTTCAGAGCGCTCCTTGATTCAAACCATTGGTCGTGCCGCCCGTAATCTCAATGGGCGAGCTATTCTTTATGCTGATCGCATCACCGGTTCAATGAAACGTGCCATGGATGAAACCCTTCGCCGTCGTGAAAAGCAAGTGGCGTATATCCAACAACATGGGATTACGCCTACCAGTGTTATTAAAGCGATACGAGATAATTTAGATGATAAGCAACAAGATATAAAAGATGAGCGGCAGCACCGTGTTAAAGTGGCTGAAGAACAAGCTCAATATGCAAGCTTAACACCGAAGCAGCTTGCCAAAAAATTACAACAGATGGAAAACACCATGTACCGCCACGCTCAAAGCCTTGAGTTTGAACAAGCAGCAAAAATGGGTGATGAAATGGCGCATGTTCGAACTGCTGCCTTCGGCATGGATGAAAACTAAACTATTTGAGTAAAATTATTGAAGCGATATTGATTTAAGCTTCTTAAAACTCCCCATATTATTTAAGACTATTTTGACTAAATAGTGCTACTTGGAACTATAACTTATGAGTGTGATTGATTCATTTGAGAAAAGCCCAGTTAAATCAATAAAACATTCCACATATTTTCCTGTTTATGAAAAACTTTTAGCTCGTTTTGTGGGTACAGATTTTACTTTTGTTGAAGTTGGTATCGCAAAGGGTGGTTCATTATATATGTGGCGGGATTATTTTGGCCCACAAGCAAGAATTATTGGTATTGATATTAATAAAGGTACGTTGAAATTTATTGAAGAGGGTTTTGAGGTTTTTATTGGCAGTCAATCAGAGCCTGAGTTTTGGCAAAATTTTTATAAACAAGTCGGTCAGGTTGATGTGCTACTTGATGATGGTGGTCATACCTTTGAGCAACAAATTATTACGGTACAAAGCGCATTGCCCTATATTAATGATGATGGGTTGATTATTGTCGAGGATACGCATACAAGTTATATGCGATCCTATGGCGGGCCGAGCAAGCGTTCATTTGTTTCCTATTCAAAAAATATCGTTGACGGTATGAATTATCGGTTTAGCTTATTTGAAGAAAAGCATAGAACTGAACGCTATATCTATTCAACACAGTTCTTTGAATCATTTGTTGTATTTGAAATAAACAAAGAACTCTGTGCTATTCAAAGTCGCTGGCTTGAGAATGAAGGTAAAGAACCACCAGATGATTTTTTTGATTATGGCAATAACCGAACACCACTTCATAATTACGTTTCACAACTAAAAATAGTAAAAGAGAACAAAGCTTTTCGTACGGTGGCTTTAAAGTGTCAGGCTGTAATTAGAGGCATCAAACTCACAATAAAAAATAATTTTTTAAGAAAATATTTTCGTTATTAATCATTGTAATAGTAATACAACGGGGATTAATGATTAGACCTTTGCTATAACGTTAGTAAATGTAATGGTTGAGTACTTGCGTTAAATTAGCAGAACTGTATAATTCCATCGGATAACGGCAGGCGCGTAGCTCAGTTGGTTAGAGCACTACCTTGACATGGTAGGGGTCGGTGGTTCGAATCCACTCGTGCCTACCAGTTAAACCGATATTAAATAGTTTAGCTGGTTTGTAAAATGTCTTGAAATATTCCCCCCCCCAAAAAAAGCTTTCCTAAAACTATTCCTCTGTAGCTAGTTCAGTTCGCAGCCATTAAGTGATAATCCTGTGTTGTTTTGACTTCTGATTCTCTTCGTCGTTTTAGCTGTTCGTGGTTCAGAAATTGGCAAACAAGTTTATCGTGACAATTTCGTACAATCTCACCTAATCATTTAGTGCCTTATTCTAGTAGAAATATAGCGCCACCAGTACAAGAGACGGAATAGAATAGACATTACTTAACCTTATTAAATAGCAATGCTAGTAACGGTGCTATTCAAGTTTTACGATAATTAATTTTAAGGCTCTATCGAGCGGTTTATTCATATTTAAAGAGTAAATTAGTCTGTTCAAACTCTATTGAACTTTAATAAGGTTCTAATTATCTATATAATTGTCTAGTTAATGCTTACTTTTATGACTTAAGACATAATCTTGAGCACTCAAATTTTTATGTAAGGTGCCTTCGGGTGCTTTTTTGGTTTTTATGGCCCTTTGTATCGGCCACAACCGGACTAGGTATTTATGATTTCTGTAACACTTCCTGATGGCAGTCAACGCCAGTTTGACCACGCAGTTTCTATTTTTGATATTGCTAATGATATTGGTGCAGGCCTTGCTCGTGCGGCTTTAGCTGGTAAAGTTAATGGCCAATTAGTTGATACGATGCACCTTGTTGAACAAGATGCTGATATTGCTATTATTACTGCTAGAGATGATGAGGGTATCGACGTTATTCGTCACTCAACATCGCACCTTATGGCACAAGCTGTGAAACAGTTATTTCCTGAAGCACAAGTGACGATTGGTCCTGTTATTGATGATGGTTTCTACTATGACTTTTCATATAAAGAAGCGTTTACACCAGAAGACTTAACTCGCATTGAAAAGAAAATGGAAGAATTGGTAAAACAAGACTTACCGATTATCCGTGAAGAAATATCACGTGAAGCAGGTATCGAGAAATTTCGTGAAATGGGCGAAGTCTATAAAGCTGAAATTTTAGAAGATATTCCTAGCGGTGAAACATTGTCTCTGTATGGACAGGGTGATTTCATTGATTTATGCCGAGGGCCACATGTGCCGAGCACGGGTAAATTAAAAGCCTTTAAATTGATGAAGCTAGCTGGTGCATACTGGCGTGGAAATTCTGATAATGAAATGTTGCAGCGTGTTTATGGTACTGCCTGGGCTGATAAAAAGGCGTTAAAAGCCTATTTATTTCGTTTGGAAGAAGCTGAAAAACGTGATCATCGTAAAATTGCTAAAAATCAAAACCTATTTCATCTGCAAGAAGAAGCAACAGGCATGGTGTTTTGGCATGACAATGGCTGGCGTATATACCAACAAGTAGAAAATTATATCCGTGATGTAATTCGAGATAATGGTTACCAAGAAGTAAAAACGCCTCAAGTAGTTGATCGTTCTTTATGGGAAAAATCAGGTCATTGGGATAAGTTTGGCGATATGATTTTTAGTACACATTCGGAAAATCGTGATTACGCGATTAAACCGATGAATTGTCCATGTCATGTGCAGATATTTAATCAAGGTTTAAAAAGCTACCGTGACTTACCATTGCGAATGGCGGAGTTTGGCTCATGTCACCGAAATGAACCATCAGGCACGCTACATGGTTTAATGCGTTTACGTAGTTTTACTCAAGATGATGCGCATATTTTCTGTACTGAAGACCAAATTCAGTCAGAAGTATCTGTCTTTATGGATTTATTACAAGAAGTGTATGCCGACTTTGGTTTTAACGAAATTATTGTTAAATTATCAACTCGGCCAGAGAACCGTGTGGGTAGTGATGATGTGTGGGATAAAGCAGAACATGCTTTAGAAAGAGCCCTCAATGATAAGGGACTTGAATGGGACTTGCAGCCAGGCGAAGGTGCATTCTATGGCCCTAAGATCGAGTTCTCATTAAAAGACTGCTTAGGCCGCGTATGGCAATGTGGTACGATTCAAGTCGACTTCTCTATGCCTGGCCGTTTAGATGCAAAATATGTTGCAGATGATGGTAGTAAACACGTTCCCGTTATGTTGCATCGCGCAATATTAGGCTCTTTAGAACGCTTTATAGGTATTCTGATTGAAGAGTATGCTGGCTCATTCCCAACATGGCTGGCACCTCGTCAAGTAGTAGTGATGGGTATTAGTCAAAAGCAGTCAGATTATGTTGCAAAAATCGCAAAAGAATTGCAGAATAAGGGGTTTAGAGCAGATGTCGACTTGAGAAATGAGAAGATAGGCTTTAAAATACGCGAACATACATTGCAACGCGTCCCATACTTGATTGTTGTGGGTGAACGTGAAGCGCAAGAAAATGCCGTGGCAGTACGTACTCGCAAGGGTGAAGACTTAGGTGTAATGACACTTGATGACTTCGTTTCAACCTTGAATGA
>ENA-OSET01003119-OSET01003119.1-sediment-metagenome-genome-assembly--contig:-NODE-3119-length-15438-cov-3.466701_pt1 | contig 15438 bp, 17 predicted proteins | sample MGYA00237882_ERZ534229 | MGnify/ENA primary metagenome ERZ534229 (study PRJEB26408, sample SAMN06266212) | sediment metagenome | isolation source: Hudson Canyon methane seep mesocosm | place... | reverse complement strand
CACAGAACAACCAAAAAAATCTTCGTATTTGCTCAGGTGTATTGGTTCAATTTGATGGCGAAATTGAATCTTGTTATATTTTAAACGTTTGCGATCTACTGGTGCCATTAGATAGCGCGACATCGTGACAATTGAAGTTATATCAAACTCTATGATATGGCGCTCTGCTTCTGCAGAAATAGGGGCTAAATCCACCAGATAGAATGCTTCATTTTTAGAGTGACTAAGCTCAACATTGAATTCTTTCAGCATTAATTTCTTGAATTGGGCCACCATTTCAATCCCGTCGCGCAAACATTTGCAGTTTAGTAATACATGCCCAAATAAACCATAATGTGCAGGTGTGACGTCCATACCTGCTAGTAAGGCAAAAGTTGGGGTTCTACTTTCCAGCGCTGCACTCTGCCAAAGTTTGAGTATCGTTTTGGTTGCTATAGACTTATCTTTAACGGAGTTATTGGCAGTATTAGCCGTAACCTGCTGATGCAGTCTCGAGAAATTGCCCCCTAGGCGTTCAAATGTTTGTTGGATGATTGGAAGGTATAGGTGAGAGCCTTCACTGCCTTGCTTTAAACCCATATAAAAATCTCTTATCATTACTATCATTCTGAGCGTAAAAACGACTCAACATTCATCGAAAGGTTGCCATTTTTGCCCACCTCAAACCCATCTACTGTTAGCTGCCATAATTGACAAACTATTCGCTAAACTGTAAATAACTATATAGAAAGAAGATGGATTACGACAACTTAGTGATCATTAGCTTTAGCTTTCTAAATACTCTCTGGATTGTTTAATCTTGTTTATCAGTTACCTTATAGAGATATCATGCATGAATATGAGTAGAACAACGTTTATTTCTTAAAGCTAAGTAAGTAACAAATAAAATTTAAAACTTACGATTTGTTAGAGTTTTGCTAAGACTAAAAGCACTAGGAATAATAACATCAGGGCACTAAAACTAATTATAAGTTTGCGTGATTGAATAGCTGAATTTAATTTAACGCCCACAAACTTTTATTAAGGTGCTTTAAGACACCTTAATAAAACAAACTATTTAGGATGAGTGGCTACTTGATAAAATCATTAATGATTTTTTGAATTTCACCATTAGCTTTCATTTTTTTGAGAATATTAATATATTGCTTCTTAAAATCTTTTTTGTATGGAAATTGAGTATCATTAGTGGTGAATCCTAGAAACCCTTGCTCTGAGCTAATAGTAGCTCCTTGAATCAAACTAACACCATCATATTTACCTTCATTTTCAAGTTTCTTTAACTCCCACTTTATTGAAAGCGCATCATTCATATAACAATCAATCCTACCTGCGATAAGCTTCAGGAGATTTTGAGGTGTGCCTTTTGCCTCTTGTACGCTAATTTTTTTAGCTTTAACAGCAGACCAAAAAGCATCGCCGCCAGCCGCAAAACCAGCATTATTTCCTACACTTAAATTAAAATAATCTTCAGGCCAGTTTGGTCGTGATTTGCTTAATATGTCTTTTGCACAAAAGACAACGAGTTCTTCATTAAGGATCGGCATATCGTAATCCATATAAGGCCTTTCTTTACGGCGCTCATAAGGAGGGTACAGAGCAAATATGCTACCTTTTTTTACCTCGCTCAAGCCGCGCTTCCATGGAAGCCCCTTGAATTTTACTTTGTAGTCAGGCATTAGACTAAAAACCCTTTCTAGAACAATTGTGTAAATCCCCGTCATTCTTCCACTTTCTTTAAATGAATAGGGTGGATAAGTATTATCGCCATATATTTCTACTTCAGTTTGAGCAAAAAGTGATGTAGAAAAAAAGAATATCAGGTATGCAATAATTCGGATTTTCATTTTGTTCCCCAAATAATTATCTATATTTAATGAAGCTACTAGCTAAGCGTAGTTGATATTAAAAAGATGACAATTAACTCTAAGCTGATGAGTAGAACTCAACTAACCAGGCTTAGAAAATTGACTAGACTAAGTAAACTTGTGCTCACTCATTGGCTACCACATATTCAGAAGAGGTAGTAATTACGAAGCATTTTCATACTGAATCAGTTTAAATTTAAACATAACTTATGAATTAATAAGTTCTCCAAACGTCTCGAAAATTTTACCAATTGGTTTATTCTTATAGGATTGAGATCCAATCAAGTTAAATAATTAAGTGTAAAAACTGAATACAGGGTTACCGCCCTCCTTCTTTCATAATTTGATCTATACGGCCAGTCTCTTTTAGTTCTTTCAATCCTGAATTGAATTTAAGAATTACTTGTTTATTTCTCTCCAGTTTTTTACTTGCAATATAATAGAAAACATCTGAAATAAGTGGTTTTGGATGAACAGCTAGTTTATTTCTTTCTTCATCCGTAAAATTTTCATAAAGAGACGCGACTTCGACTGATTTAGTACAAAGAAAAACGTCAATTCTGCCCGTAAGGCAGTTTATTAAAATTCGCAAAAACATCCTTCACTTTGGCAATCTTAATTTTTTTATCTATCACAAACGGGTCAAATTCATCACTATACGACGAGCCAATTTGTAGACCAATAACAAGACCTTTCAAGTCATCTAATGTTTCCCATTCAAACCCTTTTTCTTTTCGATAATAAAAAACTTTGTCATCAAACATGATAGGGTCACTAAAGTAAAAGTCATTTAGTCGACTTTTTCTTTTCGACCAGGGAAATGTGCCATCTAGCGCTCCACTTAAAGTCATTTCATAGGCACGCCTCCAAGGGTAATATTTGTACTCAACCCTAATACCTACGGCCTCGAATGCTTCAGTCACAATTTGTGATGCGATACCATTACCTGGTAAATCTTTCGAATTCCACGGTTTCCATTCACCAATACCTAGCACTAGACTCTCTTCTGCGGAAAGAGGAAGGGTTACTAACAAAAAAATTATAAGTAGCATTCCTTTTTTCATTCGCTAGTCTCAAACCAAATAAGTATGACTCTGTTTTTCTAGGTACTTAAACAATAGGTTTATAATAGTTCATGAAAACAAAAATGAGGTATTTAAATAAGGAGGAGCCACAAAAAATAGAACGTGTTTTTTTTACCATTGTGATTTATATAAAAGGTTCAGCTAGGTTTAAAGCTTCACCTTTTTCGGTGCTCAACAGAACGGCCAAACATTCCCACTTAGTGCTCAGTCACCGCGCTTATACAAGCTAAGCCCATGGTGTAATCGGTATACTCCACTTTAACTGTGTCGTGAAGGCGAATTTCTTCAAGTAGTTTTTGATCACTTACGGTGATATAAGCCTTGTAAGGTTGAACGGCAAGCACCTTAGCTTCACCTAATTTAATCATGCCAACTGCACTCTTCCTTAATACAGCTAGATCATCACCCTCTTTCATTCCCGCTGCACTGCCAGATGATATTTGATAGATATGATTTTCACCATCACTGAAATACTTTTCAACATACGCTTGTGGTGATAAAAAGGTTTCTAATGATTTACCGCTGCAATCAGCCAGGTCTTCAATAATATCTGACCTTGATTCCTGGTAGCCGTTCGAGGATTCTGCTGTCGCGCTGTACCTGGCACACTGGCGAAAAACATCTACGGTATAACTTTCTTCACTTTTAACACTGAAATGCTTCACACGCTGTAATGACGGTAAACGCAACACTTCAATCTGAAGCCCTGACTCCAGTTCATATTCACAAGAGCCGGGGCGCTTAGCTTTACACATCGGGCACCAGATGGGATTTGAATACTCTTGCTCTAAGGATGATTTGGTCAGTGAACCTTTAACGTAATAATGAACTTTTTGTTCTCCTGCCCCACCCTCTTCTGAAAAGCTTAGTGATGATGCATTTCTTCTGGCCCGCTCAATTTCTTCTATCAAGTGTTTAGTTTTCTTATCTTTAGGGTCTTTTATCTGAATGCCTTCCGCTTTTAGATAATGCGCTACATTCTCTTTGAGGCTTTCTGTCAGGGTGAGCTGATCCCTGACATCACTTTCAATATTCCAAATAATTTTCATTGCCTGACCAGACAATTCAGAAGAGTGAGGTACAAAGTCTGAATTTTCTAGAGCTTGTAAGTGACGTTCTGGAGGCGGGGTGTAGGATACATCTGAGCCTAGTGAAAGTTCTTTGAGCGTACTGCAAGCACTCAGCCCTCCTATGATAGACACCAATAACATATTCAATATTAAAACCCGCATCGTCCCCTACTCCTTGAATAAATAGCCTGATGTTTAATCAACTAATTTCGTGATAATTTCTAATTTTTTTAGTTTGTTATAAAGTGCTTGATCAGCTATTTTTTTACTTTGTTTGGCACTACTGTATGACACCCCACGAGCACCCAAACTAAACTCAGATAACACTTGGCCACTGGATGACTTCAAACGTAACCAGAGCACACCATCCACATAAAATTCCTGGCCAATTTTTTGTTGTGAATATTCAGAGCTAAGTTCAATATGATCCTTACTTTTCCAAAATGAAGAGCCTGTAATTGCGATATTTTCAAGCTGTAACTGCTTACTGACTAGTTCGTAAAGATTATTGTTTTTTGTCTTATTTTTTATTTGTAGCTCTCGGACACTATAACTTTTATCAAACTTCTCAAAGTAAAATTTTACTAAGCGGGCCTCACGTGAATATGCTTTACCTTCTATTTGTTCCAAAAGTGCCATATTACGAGCTATGCGCTTGATATTGGGTAATACTTGCCGCAACTTCCACCATTGTTCAAAAGATTCTGTACTACTTTGTTTAACCACCACATCTACGTCTCTGACTTCAGCCCTTAATTCATTTTTTAACTGGATTGCTAGGTCACGTTTGAGCATTTTCAATAGTACAAAGTATTGATGAACTGAGACTTCCTGTTGAGACACGCTGGCATGAGACAGACCAACCTTTGACACTTCAACAGAGGTAAACTGCTCAAAAATTTGCTGCTGAAATTTACCATCATCAACCGAATAAACCGTAGTAAGGTCACTCACTGTTGAACTCAACTCAGCCGCTAAAGCACTTCGCGCATTCATCTCAGCATCATACAAACTAACACCTTGACCAGTGGCATAGTAGGCAAGGTTATCTTGAGGTTTATTTGAAACCCAGTCAGGTAAGGTTGGCGTAGATTTAAAACATCCTGTTAGAAGAGACGAAAGGCACATCAAAATAAAGTAGTGCCTATATCGAGCAGTGTTGTGCATCTGCTATTAGTCCTTTTTAATTCTATGTAATAACGATCAATGAAAGTGCATCTTAATACATATCAAATAGTAATGGCACTTAGTTAATCACTACTTTTTACCGCTTTGTTTTAGGTATTTATTTGTCTCTCTTTTCTCTCATGTCCTTCAAATACATTCGAATGCTGTTAAGCATTTCAATATTAAAAAACGAATCATTAAGCAAGACACTTTCAAATAATAAGTGCCGCTTTTGAAATGATGGAATAAGTAAATAACATGGGAGTTATTAAGTAATGATTAAAAATGCACTAATTGTAGGGTTTATGCTGGCCTTAACAGGCTGTGGAAGTAGCGGTGAAGCTAATAACAACACGGGTAACACAACAAAAGGTTCTGTTAGCGGTTTTGTCCGTGATTACAATACAGGAGAACCGTTGGAAGGTGTTTCTATCTCGCTTTCTTCACACCTTAGTTCTGAGATGGAGACCATTGCAAACACGAAATCAGCAGCAGATGGTAGCTACCAACTTGAAGGAATCGGTATTTCTGAGCGGTTTATATTGTCTGCGGACATGGCTCAATACGGGGAAGCATGGAATGTTTTTGGTAATGCTGACAGTCGTGCTGATGTATTGCTTTCACCGTTGGTATTGAAAGCACATTTAAATGAAACGTTTGATAGCACTGTTGAGAACACTTTGAGCACTGAGGGTTATGACGTAGTCACCTTACCCGAAAATAGCTTGGTTGATGAATCTGGTAATCTTTATATCGGACAAGTGACAACAAGAATCACCTTGATTGATCCATCTAGTGATGCCTCTATTATGCCAGGCGACTTTGTCGCAATAGACCAGACATCAGGCGATACATCACAAATCCAATCATTTGGTGCCATTGATGTAGAGTTTTCAGATACATTAGGAAACCCGCTGCAACTTGGGCAGGGTCAGACTGCTGCCATATCTATTCCTTTGGCTGGATCTATTAACCCATTCAGCGCACCTCAAACGATGCCTTTATATTATTTTGATGTAAGTGAAGGTTACTGGGTTGAAGATGGTGAAGCTACGTTGGTATCCACTGCAGCGGGGTATGTGTATCAAGGGCTAGTGAGCCACTTCACCACCTGGAATGCAGACATGGTTTATGAAACAGTCAATATTACGGGTTGTGTTCAGGATGAAGCGGGAAACAGAATCTCTGGAGCCAGCGTTATCGCATCTGGACGAGACTATTTAGGCCAAAGTCTTGTGTACTCAGATGCCTTAGGTAACTTTACGCTACCAGTTAGAAGAGAGTCTAGTATTCTTGTGTCATCCATTTCAAATGCGCAAAGTGATACCGCCATTGTGGACTCTGAGACCACCGATTCAGCAATGACGTCATGCTTGGTACTTTCACAAAGCGCCGCGACAATTACTTTAACCTGGGGTGAAAACCCAAACGATTTAGACACCCATTTTTTTGGGCCTAAAGAAGATGACACAGGTGAATTTGAAGTTTATTTTGCAAACAAGACAGTTGAGCTTGCTGGCACTGTATTTGACTTAGACGTAGATGATACATCCAGTTATGGGCCAGAAGTATTAACCGTACCCGATCTTCCGTTAGAAGGGACTTACCGCTATGTTGTTTACAATTATTCTGGTGACTCATCAATTCAAGCTTCACCAGCCAGAGTGGAACTGAACCTTGCAGATGAAATTAGTGTTTTTTCACCCGTTCTTTCACCCGACAATGCATCAGGGGATAATAGCAATGATTATTGGCATGTATTTGATTTAGAGGTAGATGTGAATGGCAATACAGAAGTACTACCTGTACAGCAATTTAGTGACAATGACAGTTCACCCGGCATGGGGACTCTCAGTGCAAGCGCTTCATTTATCACACTTCACCCCCCCAAAAGATTACCAAAAGAACGTAAATATTATAGTGTAAACTAGTCAGTTAGAGGCCCTTCGGGGCCTTTTCCTCTATGTTTTCAGGCCATTGAGCCAATAAACAACCAAGCAGCATTAAGCCTGCACCGACAAAACCATAGAACCCCAAGATTTCTTGAAAGAACCAATAACCTGCGATAGCACCAAAGACAGATTCCAATGAAAAAATAACTGAAGCAACGAATGGGTCCGAATACTTTAACGCAACAATTTGTAGCGTATAAGCCATACCAACAACAATCACCCCATTAATTAAAGCCCAAAAATATCCATCGTCATTAGTCGCCAATAAACTCGCCTCAAACTTTAGACTCACAATGGCGCTTATTAATGCACAAAATACAAATTGGTAAAAAGCGAGAACAATCTGATTATGCCGCTTTACAACAAACGTTATTGCAAGCAAATGAATTGCCCAAAACAACGCACCTAATAGCGCAAAACCATCACCCTGTAACTGTACTTTCCCCTGAAACCCAGAAAGCAAAGCTAAGCCGATAAGCGCTAAAGTACCGCCACACCAAGTAATAAATGAGTACCTATGTTTAAAGAACAAACCAATTATCGGTACAAATACCACATAAAAACCCGTGATAAATGCAACATTGGCCACTTTGGTCAACCCCAAACTAATTTGTTGAAAGCCTGCAGCCGCACTTAATAAACTACCAAGCACTAGACCTGAAATAAGTGTTTCTTTGTTAAAAATATCAGATAACGTTAAACGAAAAAGCCACAGAATAGGCATAAGCGTAATAGCGCCAAAGGCAAAACGCCAAGCATTGAATGCCATCGGCTCAAAAGTTTCCAAGCCTAAACGTTGGGGCACAAAACCTGCGCCCCAAACAAATGCAACGAGCACTAAGGTTGAATTTATAACAAATGATGAAGGCGTCATAATCAGTTTGAAACTTAAGACAGGGCTTTATTATGGCGTTGAAGGTAGCGTTCAATACGTTTAAAGATGAACGCTAATATGTAAGTAATAATCAAATAGAGTAAAGCGACCAATATGTAGACTTCATAGACCGCAAATGTTTCAGATATTATTCGGCGGGCTACGCCAGTCAAGTCAAGCAGTGTGATGATGCTGACCAAAGAAGAAGCTTGCATCAAAAATATAATTTCATTGCCATAAGCTGGCCAGGCAATACGCAAAGCTTGAGGAAGAATCACGCGTCTATAAAGTAAAATACCTGACATCCCACACGCTCGACCAGCTTCAATCACACCAATAGGAACCGATTTAATTGCACCTCTAAATATTTCAGCCGTATAAGCACAGGTGTTAAGCGTTAAGGTGAATACTGCGCAAAAGTAAGCGCCTCTAAAATATTGCCATAAACCCAATTCAGTCAGCTCGACCCTAAATTGGCCGCTACCATAATAAACCAAGAATAGTTGGACTAATATCGGAGTGCCTCGAAAGTAAAAGATGAAAGCATAACTCGGCCATTTCAAAACTTTATAGTCGGACAAACGCATTAGCGCAACAGGTATTGCGAGCATTAAACCAATCAAAACCGATAAACTCGTTATACCAATCGTGACCCAAAAGCCATCCAGTAATCTTGCGCCATATTCAGCAATCATCTCCATGCTCATTTAATGCTCTCCTGCCTTGGCTGCACGTTTCTCCAAAAAGTGCTGACCTATCATTGAAACAGCCGTAATCCCTAAAAATAATAAGGAAGCTAAAAGATAGGCAGTAAAAGGTTCTCGTGTCGCATTTGCAGCAATTTTCGCCATCCGCATAATTTCATCTAATTGAATGATCGAGATCAGCGCTGTCGCTTTTACCAGAACCATCCAAACATTCCCTAACCCAGGCAATGCAAAATACATCGCTTGTGGCAATAATATGCGCCTGAATATTAGAAAATCAGACATCCCGAGTGCATTAGCGGCTTCTGCCTGCCCTGCCGGGATAGAGGCAAAAGCACCTCGAAATACTTCAGTACAAAATGCCCCATAAATAAAACCGATGGTTAATGTACCGGCTAAAAAGGGGTTGATATCAATCAATAGTTCATAGCCCATTGACTCAGCCAAATCCTGAACCAGCTGTGGAAAGCCATAATAAAATAGTAAGAGAAGGATTAATTCAGGCACGCCACGAACAACCGTCGTATACGTATTTGCCAACCACCGAACCCAAAATTTTTCAGCTACTTTTGCCCAAGACCCCAGCAAGCCAAAAACAACGGCCAGAACCATTGCCGAAACACCGACTAATAAGGTGTTTTTCATTGCTGCGATAATAATGGGCGTGTAGCCACCTAGTTCAAACATGTAAATCTCAGACTAAAAGGAGGGGAATACCTTAGTAAAGCTATAAAGAACAGCGACGCTAAGGCATTCATCTATCGATAGTTATTCTGCGCCAAATACATCAAACGGAAAGTATTTCTTATTAATTTTTTGGTAGGTGCCATCTGCCCGAATCTTAGCAATCGCTTGATTCAGCATGTTTTTAAGCTCACCTTCGCCTTTGCGAAGACCAATACCAATGCCATCACCTATGTATTTCGGTTCATCAAAATCTGGGCCTGTCGCTTCAGCAAAAGCACCGTCTTTTGTCGCTAAGAAATTATATAATACGAAAGAATCTGCTGCGAGCAAATCAACTCTACCGGAAACAAAGTCAAGATTGGCTTCATCCTGAGCACCATAAGCTTTTATCTCAGCAACTTTACCAAAAGTTCCTTTAAGGAAGCTCTCAGTGACTGTTCCACCTTGAACCCCAATAATTTTACCTTTTAGACCTTTTTCACTGATTTCGGTGTTCGAACCTTTAGGCTGTGCGAATTTAACCGGGCTTGTATAGTATTTACCCGTAAAATCAATTTTCTTCTGACGCTCTTTCGTAATCGACATAGAAGCAACGATTGTGTCGAACTTCTTAGCGAGCAAAGCGGGAATCATTCCATCCCAATCTGCGGTAACCCATTCACATTCTTTATTCATGGCTTTACAAAGCGCATCACCAATTTCAATATCAAAACCTACTAATTTACCGTTTTTATCCACTGAGTTGAAAGGAGCATAAGCGCCTTCTGTTCCCATACGTAGTTTTTCAGCATGCAAAGACATTGAACTCATTGCTAATGTTGTCATGATTAGAACTAAAATAATTTTCATCGTATCGCCCTTAATTTTTTTAATCGTTATTTTAAGGAAGCTTTAATGGCTAAGTGATCCTTACTTAAGGTGCTTCTAACCTATCCTGCTCTCAGTCATTTTTATAACATAGAGAGTGATAAAATCTGAGCCAATATAAATCTATTTATAAGTATTGGAAAGAAATTGTTTAAATCGAGGTGATTTTGGCTGTTCAAAAACAACATCCGGACAACCATCTTCCTCAATTAAACCTTGATGCATAAAGATGACCCGTGATGCTACATCGCGAGCAAAGCCCATTTCATGCGTCACCACCAGCATTGTGCGGCCTTCTTCGGCTAAATCCTTCATGACTTGTAACACTTCACCAACTAATTCAGGGTCTAGTGCGGAGGTTGGCTCATCAAACAGCAAAACATCGGGGTTCATCGCTAAAGCGCGCGCAATGGCAACACGTTGCTTTTGCCCTCCTGATAACTGACTTGGATAATAGTCAGCCCGGTCACTCAAGCCTACTTTTTCCAATAGCTGTTTTGCTTCAGCAATAGATTCTGATTTATCGCGCTTTTGAACATACACAGGCGCTTCAATCACATTTTCCAAAACAGTTTTGTGTGGCCACAAATTAAAGCTTTGAAACACCATGCCTAACTTTGTTCGTAATCGATCTACTTGTTTATTGTCTTTCGGCTTTGAGCCATTTTTTGTTTTCACCATCTCAATTTTTTCACCTGACACAGAGACGACACCTTCATCAGGTATTTCTAGCAAATTAATACAGCGTAAAAGTGTACTCTTTCCAGATCCACTTGAACCTAAAATGGCAATCACATCGCCTTTTTTTGCATCAAAAGAAATGCCTTTGAGAACCTCTAAAGAACCAAAACGTTTATGTATATTTTCTATTTTAAGGCTTGGCGAAGTCATAATTAGGAATAAGACCTTGATAGGAGAAATAAGACGCCCATCTTATACGTTCCTCAAGCTTAGTCTCAACTGACAACGTTATTTTTTATACTTTTTTTGTTAAAACCAGGAATCTATGCCTACATTAATGTGCGTTATATTGCATAGCGGGGTACGAAAAAAGGGCAGTATCAATCGATACTGCCCCGTGGGCTTAATTCATTAGTGTGTAAAATTTATAGATCGTAAACAACGTTCACTTGTAAGCTGTCAACATGGCTTCTTATAACGTACTCACCACGGATACCGATTTTATCGTTCAAGTGGTACTCTCCACCGAAACCAAACAGCAAACCATCGTCATCACCTAAATCGAGACCCAGCCTCAAAATCCCACTGGCCTGCTCGTTAAATTCGTAATCAGCAACGGCAGCGCCCCAAATACCATCAACTGAAGCTTCACCACCGAAGGAAGTTTCAAAATCCCCTGTTGTCATATAACCCGCTTCAGCAGCTAAACTTACTTTATCGATATTAATCAAACTATCGTCAAAACGATAACCACTAAATATCTGGAAACCCATTGCGTCATCAAAACCGCTTAGCGCGTTCATGCCCAAACCGCCACCAACATAAATGTTCCCGGTATCAAAAGAAGCTCCCATATCAGGCTCATCAGCTACTACTTCCATAGTCATTAATGAGCAAATACCAACAACAATCAGTTTTCTAAAATTCATGTGTAATTCCTTCAAAAGTAATTTTATACCTATAAGTACAAGGTGATTTTTATGTTCACTCTCTATTGATGGCCAAGTGTCAAAAATGAGATGTATAAACTTATAAAAATGATCACTTGGAAAAATAAGGTTAATTGAAGGTCTGACAATATGTGGTACTAAGGTTGAAGAAGGTCAACCCGCTCAAGTCTAATAGTAGATATAGGCGAGCAATATTGAGGGGGGGCTGACCCTATTGGTTCTCTTTGATCAAAATACTCAGTTTTTTACGACCTCAAATGTAATCAACTTGGTGCTAATATTCTCTTCATTGTCTTCAATATAAATTTCTAAAGTATGCTTACCTTCAGGTAACTCTATTTCAGGAGCATTAATACTTTCTCCGTCAATGTATTCTAAGACACGATCAGTAATATCTATCCCCCAGAGTTTTTTATACGTCAGCTTAAAGGTCTCCATATTCACCCCCAAATTCGGCTGACGCCCTATGAAATCAACCTGAATAGAAAGAGGGCTAGACACCACGGATGTAAGAAGCGGTTGTACAATTTCAATTTTAGGCCCTTTTTCACTTTCGGGTACAAAGCTTTGGCTATCATACTCCGCAGCTTCTTCTGGTGTAATTAGCATTAGTGGTTCTGACGCTAGTTCTGGCTCTAGTTTTGATTCTGAAGGGCTACAAGCTGTTAATAAGAAAACAACTGATGTCATTATTAAAAGTTGGCGAATCATAAAGCGAATACCCCTAATATTTATCATTACTAATTTTTTACAAATAGTTTATTCATTAAGATGTACTAAGGCAAGAAGACTGCCCTTCTCTAATGATTGAGCCGCCCCACATAAAGACGAAAACCAAGGGGGTCGAAACCGAGGATTAATTAAATTGTCGATATTCGCATTAAAGCTTATTTTAAAACTACAGGACTACAACCAAAGCTTTGTATACTTAGGTGTATTGCAAATCTAAAATGAAAACAAAAAAATCAAATATTGGCCACAAAGGTTCTTCATGGCCAATATTATTATGCTGGGCGTATTCAATCCCCGGTATAGTTAGCCGCTATATACTGACCATCTAACGTAAGAAAAATGTACAATGTCTGCTCTTTAGGGTTACTCACTTTTTCATTTTTGAAAACAATGACCCATTCTTTTCGCCCTTCAAACTCTTTTTGTTCAGCACTGTTAACAGGTACTGAAGCCCATGACTTTTCAATAGACTCTCTTTGAACAAGTTTATTAACGCTATTAATTGCGATTTCCTCTGCGACCGCTTTAGACACAGGTGCATGCCCGTGGCCATGTCCATGGTTGTGACCTGCCCCTGCGTACGCAAGGCTTGTTAATAGCAAAAAAAATGAAAATACGATCTTAGTTAAGTAGTGCATATATCCTCCTAGAGTGTTTATTTAATTGTATTTTGATGAGTTTTCTTATCTTTCTGAGTGTCTGTATCTTGTGTATCGCTGTGGTCATGACTATGCCCGCCATCATGATGATTATGATCATGTGAGCAACCCGCCAAAAGGGAAAATCCTGAAACGAATACAATACTTAAAGCAAACTTACGCATAATTTATTCCTATAATGAATCAATACTTTGGTGTGTTTTTTCAGGTTTTGGTGCTTGTAGTTCTTTTTTCTGACTCTTTTGAATAATTTGGTAATCACCACTTACTTTCAGAAAAATTGAGACTGGCGATCGCGTACCATTCTTCCAATACCAGCCGTGAGTGCCCTCGAAAGGTGCGACTAATGAACCAGAGAGTCGGCTCTCCGTACCTTTTTGATAACTCTTGAAATAACCCCTTGTGTCACCTTTTGGTTCACCATGAAAGTCAAAAAATAAAGCCTCACTTTCTGTTTTCCATGAATATGCAAACGAAGCCCCCTTACTTAGTTGTAGTTTGTACTCTTTTTCACCTCTAGCAGGGATAGTGATTTCAATTGAATCACTCCACTTAGTGACGCTCTCAGTCATTAGCATGCCTGATGTGTCGGCTAGGCCTTCACTAGTTGGTTTAGGTGTCTCAGAAACAGAAAGTTCCTCGGCATTTACGGTATGCTCATAACCGTGCATTTGCATGAAGAAGAGAAAAATACCCATGAAAATAAGTGTGTAATTTGCTATCAGGCTAAATGCTTTAAAGCCTTGAGTTTTTCGCCACGCTGTAATCAAAACAAGCATTGCGAAAAGAGCGCTAATTTGTCCTAATTCAATACCTATATTGAAAGAAATGATATTTAAAAGAAGAGCATCTTCGCTTAATGGCAAATCCTGAAGGCGAGTAGACAAACCAAAGCCATGTATTAAACCTAAACCTATAATCATCAGCATCATATTGGGAGGGTTAATGCTTAGATATTTATGGAAACCATCAATATTCGCAAAAGCGATATAGCAGACACTCAGTGCAATAACCGCATCAATGAGAAAATAGTTGAGTTGGATCGCGTTAAATGTCGCGAATATGAGTGTAACACTGTGCCCCAGAGTAAAGGCAGTGACATACTTAGCAATATCTTTGAACGAGGTTAGAAAAAAGATAATCCCGAAAACAAAAGCTAAGTGGTCATATCCTGACAACATATGTGTGGCACCAAGCCACATGTATTGCCAGTTTCCTCCGTCTATAATCGCCTGTTTCTCTTCCTCGGACATGCCATGAGCAAAAGCAAGGTTTGTTAATAAGGCGAATAAAAAGAGCCCAACAATTAGCAAGAATAGGTTTTGTTTTAGCCGTCGATAATTACCACTGTATGCTATGTAGTTACTAGTACTCATCACAGTTGACCACCTTGATCTGCTCCAGACACCCAGTAAAAACTTTTACCTTTTAACCCTGCTTCTTTTGAACGAAGTGTTGCAAGAACATCTTCATCCTTTAACAGAATGTCTGTTCGCATTCTAGGTACATAACCTACAGCATCATCATGAGCTGAAACAAAAGGGTCTGTTTCTACCTCAAGCCCATGACCTTCTACCTGCGTAAATGTAAAACCGCTTACTGGCTGCAATTTACGCAACAAGTCAGATAGTTGTTGTTGAATATTTGTATGAATAATAACGGTAAGCACTTTCATGCCTTTACCTCCAAAATAGATTGAAATTTCACACGACCAGCCACAGTTTTAGATATGACATGGCTCATCATGATTTTATATACCGGCATATTTACCCAAATATCATTTGAGTAAATTCCAAATTGTCTGTGAAATTCAAACTAAAGCGGAGGAGCCCGAAGTGGGGGGGATAAATAAAAGCGCCAAAATAGGCAGGTATCATCATAAATCGACGAAATGTATTTCTGCTTAACGAGGGCTGAAGTAATAAAAAAACGAACGTTAGTAGTGCTAGGACTTTTACATTTACTGAAAGCTGGTTTATCAAACAATCAGGACAAGCATCTACCTCAGATGTTTCCCCGCTGTGATGTTCTTCGTGGGACGAATCGACGGATAAATGGGCATCCCCATTATGGGAGTGATCAGCAATATCATCAATAGAATAATGAGATTGAACAGGGTCATGCTCGAAACTATGAACGTGA
>ENA-OSET01003118-OSET01003118.1-sediment-metagenome-genome-assembly--contig:-NODE-3118-length-15440-cov-51.874699_pt1 | contig 15440 bp, 16 predicted proteins | sample MGYA00237882_ERZ534229 | MGnify/ENA primary metagenome ERZ534229 (study PRJEB26408, sample SAMN06266212) | sediment metagenome | isolation source: Hudson Canyon methane seep mesocosm | place... | reverse complement strand
AACCAATAGCTGTAAGCGATAGTTAATTGAGGAATAGCCGTAATGAGAGTCATTTTATTAGGTCCCCCAGGTGCAGGGAAGGGCACTCAAGCGAAGTTTATTACCGAACAGTACTCTGTTCCGCAGATATCTACTGGTGATATGTTGCGAGCAGCAGTTAAGTCTGGCTCTGAATTAGGATCACAGGTGAAAGGGATTATGGAGTCTGGAGGGCTAGTTTCGGATGACTTAATCATTGCTTTGGTTAAAGAACGAATTAATCAGAGCGATTGTGAAAATGGATTCTTGTTTGATGGATTTCCTCGCACCATCCCTCAAGCTCAAGCTATTAGTGACGCTGGAATAAAAATCGATGTAGTGGTTGAGATTAGTGTGGATGACGAAGAGATTGTTTCTCGTTTAAGCGGGCGCAGAGTTCACGAGAATTCTGGACGGGTCTACCATGTTGAGCACAACCCACCCAAGGTCACTGGGTTTGACGACGATACTGGAGAGCCTTTGGTTCAGAGATTGGATGATCTTGAAGATACTGTGCGTAATAGGCTTTCTGTCTATCACGAGCAGACCAAACCGCTGGTGAAATTCTACACAGAGTTAGAAGATTTACAGTCTCAATCCCCAAAATTCTCAACAGTGAATGGTTTGGGGTTACTCTCCGATGTTCAGGCAAGATTAGTGGCTGCAATGGAGTAAATGTTCAACGCTCAATGGCGTATTGAATGGGCACTTTCTCTATTTTTCACGAAATACAAGATTTTTGGGTAATACCAAGTTTTTCAATCCAAGATTTAAAGGCTAGTAATGACATCAATTCTTGCGATAGAAACTTCAACAGACGCGTGTTCCGTAGCGCTGCATAGTGCTTCGGGAGATGCATTTCGTTACGCTCAAGAACCGCGTTCACATACTCAGCTGGTCATGAAGATGATTAATGAGGTTCTCCTTGAGTTATCTGTAGAAGTTAACAAACTAGATGCACTTAGCGTATCTGTCGGCCCAGGTTCCTTTACAGGGCTACGTATTGGGTTCGCTGCAGCACAAGGCCTAGCATTTGGTTTGGATATCCCGGTTGTGCCAGTATCTTCGCTCGAGGTTATGGTCGCTACCTATACGCGCACAATGAGAGCTAATGCCCTGCCAGCCGAGTCTTATGGTAATCAGAGAGTCATGGTTGTCCTTGATGCCCGGATGGGAGAGTTTAACTGTGGTTGTTATGATGTGGATTTTGACGGGCAAATTTCAACTTGTCACGATGACCGTTTACTTAAAGCTGAAGATGCCATCAAGTGGCTGCAGGAACTCTCGCCAAATGCAATTATTGGTGATGGAGACAAGCTATTGTCATCTGGGGGTGAATGGTCGGAGCTTTTGACCCACGTATATCCAAACGCTGTGGATCTTTTAGGGATTGCCTTACCCAAATATAACAAAGGTGAGGGAAAGGCCATAAGTGCAATAGATTTAGTCTATCTGCGCGGTACAGAGGCATGGCAAAAAAGAAAGCGAATTAGGGAAGCATAGTATGGGCACTAAGGTTGCTTTTGTAGGCCTCGGGGTTATGGGATTTCCCATGGCAGGTTGGCTATCTAAAAGAGGGTATTCAGTATCGGTATATAACCGGACTCATAAAACCGCAGAAACATGGTTAAAACAATACTCAGGAGCTCTCAAACCTACCCCAGCGGATGTAGCCAAAGATGCAGATATCGTATTTATCTGTGTAGGTAATGATGATGATGTTGCCGCTGTAACATTCGGGAAAGATGGCGTTTTTTCTGGTATGACTGCGGGTGCTGTTCTTGTTGATCACACAACCACCTCAGCAAAACTGGCACATCAACTGGCTGCCGAAGCAAAAAGAAATAAGGTTGGTTTTGTCGATGCTCCGGTATCTGGAGGTCAACAAGGAGCAGAGAATGGTCAGCTTACGGTAATGTGTGGAGGACAGGAGTCGGACTTCCTTCGAGTCATTGAAGCAATCAACTCCTACGCTAAGGCAGTCAATCTGATGGGCCCTGCTGGCAGTGGGCAACTTTGCAAGATGGTCAACCAAATATGTATTGCGGGACTAGTGCAAGGACTCGCTGAGGGACTTAATTTTGCTGAGCGGGCTGGTCTCAATGCTCATCAAGTGGTAGAAGTGATATCAAAAGGCGCTGCTCAGTCATGGCAAATGGATAATCGCTACCAAACTATGCTCGCTGATGAGTATGAACACGGTTTTGCCGTCGAGTGGATGCGAAAAGACCTCTCATTTGCTCTTGAGGAGGCGGAAAGAAATGGAAGTTCGTTGCCTGTTACCTTAATGGTGGATCAATTTTACTCTGAGGTTCAAAAGTTAGGTGGTAATCGCTGGGATACTTCTAGTCTTTTAGCCCGTTTGAAATCTTAGTTATGGGTGAGTGTTCTCACAGACCACAAGCTTCTATAATGCGTTACTAGATCTTTAATCGATGTATTTAAACGGAACCTATAAAAATGTTGCGAGATAGAGAAAAATTTAATGCTGATTTGACGCGTTTTTTAGACGCATCGCCTACGCCTTTTCATGCAGTGCTCGAGATGACAAAAACTCTTTTGGGCGCAGGATTTACCGAGCTTAAAGAGTCTGATAGTTGGTCGCTCTCAGTCGGAGAAAAATATTTTGTTACACGCAATGGTTCGTCAATTATAGCTTTTGTCGTAGGGAAAGAAGATATCGTTGATATGGGCATTAAGATGGTTGGTGCCCATACAGATAGTCCATGTCTTATGGTTAAACCTCAGCCTGAAGTTAATAAACAAGGATATTTTCAGTTAGGGGTTGAGGTGTACGGTGGAGCGCTTTTAAATCCATGGTTTGACCGAGATTTATCTATTGCAGGACGGCTTGTGTATAGGGATAAAAAGCAAAATCTTAAGCAAAAGCTTGTTGATTTTGAGCGAGCGGTCGCAACGATACCCAGTTTGGCGATTCATTTGGATCGAGAGGCTAACAAGGATCGCTCCATTAACGCCCAGACGGACATAACCCCGATATTAATGCAATGTGCAGGCTCTACTTCGTTCAGAAATTTACTAGCAGAACACTTCTTGGGAAAAGAAGATAAGGTTATTGACTATGAGCTCTGTCTATATGACACGCAACCAGCTGCAATCGTCGGTTTAAATCACGAGTTTATTACTTCGGCAAGGTTGGATAATCTTTTAAGCTGTTTTGTGGCGACCCAGTCCATTGTAAACACTAATAGTGAGCAGACTTCTTTAATGGTTTGCAATGATCATGAAGAAGTAGGCAGTGTATCTGCCATAGGGGCAGATGGGCCGTTCTTGGAGTCTATCGTTGCACGGCTGTGTGCCGTTAATACTTCAAGTGAAATGGTTAGTAGAGTCATTACTAAATCCTTAATGATCTCTTGCGATAATGCTCATGCAACGCACCCTAATTTTGCAAACAAACATGATGCTGGACATATGCCAGCGCTGAACGGAGGTCCTGTTGTGAAGGTGAATGTCAAGCAACGGTATGCCACCAACAGCATAACATCGAGTCTCTTCAAGCAATTATGTAGCGATATCGATGTACCCGTGCAGCATTTTGTATCGAGAAACGATCTAGGTTGTGGGAGTACTATTGGACCAATAACATCAGGTAGACTTGGAGTGCCGACTTTGGATGTTGGTATCCCTCAGTTAGCGATGCACTCTTGCCGAGAAATGACTGGCATCGAGGATCCGATAAGACTTTCTAATGTGTTAATAGAGTTCTTTAATAGACCATTGAACTCAAGTATTGAGGTTGAGTAACTGTGGTTAAGCGGTATGATGGAGTCTCTATTAAGGCGGCAAATAATTTATGAGTAAACGGCGCGTTTTAACGGGCATTACAACCTCCGGAGCACCTCACTTAGGAAACTACGTTGGCGCCATTAGGCCTGCCGTCGAAGCGAGCCTCAGTGGTGATTATGACTCGTTCTTTTTTCTAGCTGATTATCACTCACTTATTAAATGCCAAGATCCTGAGATAGTTCATCAATCGACCTTGGAAATAGCAGCAGCATGGCTAGCACTGGGTTTAGATCCAAATAAAGTGACTTTCTACCGTCAATCAGATATCCCTGAGATTCCTGAATTGACTTGGTTACTGACCTGCATGACTGCGAAGGGATTAGTCAATAGAGCCCACGCATACAAAGGCGCAGTGCAACTGAACGAAGAAAATGGCGATGACGCAGATTTTGGCGTCACCATGGGTCTGTTTAGTTACCCAATTCTTATGGCAGCGGATATTTTGATGTTCAACGCCCACAAAATTCCTGTTGGTCGAGATCAAATACAACATATTGAAATGGCTCGAGACATAGCGCAACGGTTTAACCATCATTATGGAGAGCATTTTGTTCTGCCTGAAGCACAGGTAGATGACGATGTAGCTGTTTTACAAGGGTTGGATGGACGTAAGATGAGTAAGAGTTACGGTAATACTATTCCTCTATTCTTGAGTGAAAAGAAACTCAGAAAGCATATCAATAAAATCAAAACCAATTTATTGGAACCGGGCCAGCCCAAAAACCCAGATGAATCCACTGTATTTCAGATTTGGCAGGCTTTTGCCTCAGCAGAGCAATCTAGCGATATGCGCACAGCTTTTGCTGATGGAATTGCATGGGGGGAGGCAAAGCAGCAGTTATTTGAGTTAATTAATGGCCATTTGGCAGAGCCTCGTGAGAGATACATTGAGTTGATTGAAAATCCTGTTGAGGTTGAGGTTGTGCTGCGCGCAGGCGCTGAAAAAGCGCGAGTTTATAGTGCCGAATTAATTTCGATTGTGCGAAAAGCTGTAGGCCTAAAGCCTCTCGGGTGATCAGAATTTAATTCGCGATCGTAATGAGAATATACACTTTACTATGTATAATATTGGCCGAGCGAAATGAGACGTCAACCTAACGCGTAAAACATAAATAATCATTTTTTTTAGACATTGGAGCCCTGCATGAGCCACCCAAACCCGTTTGCTTTTGTACTAACTAGTATCCTTTTACTGAGTGCCTGTGGTGCTGACAATTCAGATGTTGAATTGACAGAAAATCAAAAGGTCGCGGTTGCTGAGCGAATAGCTCCTGCCGGTCATGTTTTAATGGAAGGCCAATCTATGGTTAGCAGTGAAGCGGTGACCACTGTGTCAGCTCGATCAGGGGATGATATCTATAACACCAACTGTATGGCCTGCCACAATTCAGGAATCGCTGGCGCCCCTAAGTATGGCGATGCATCAGCTTGGGCTTTGAAACTTGAGAAAGGTATTGATGCCGTCTATGCCAATGCTATCAATGGCATTCGAGGCATGCCGGCTAGAGGAACTTGCATGAGTTGTAGCGACGACGAAGTTAAGACTGCGATTGACTACATTTTAGCAAATAGCAAATAGCAAATAGCAAATAGCTGGTTAGTCCATTTCCCCTTGTTGGTGAGTCCGAGAGGACACATCTGTTATAAAAGAACCGCACATAGCTGCGGTTCTTTTGCAAATAGTGCCTCAGTTCTGAGTTTCTATTAATGGATGAAGTAGCAACCCACAAACAAGAGACCTAGGTTTAAGATTGCTGTCATAGAAGCTTTTTACGACCATATTGAGAGTAGCCAAGTTTAGTGCAGGATATTAGGTTTTGTATTAAACATAGCCTTGATAGCATTTTCTGAAAACTGATACTGCTGGTCGCAAAATTGGCATGTTATTAATACAAGCCCTTGATCTTCGCAGGTTTGCAATAATTCGTCTTCACCGAGAGATACAAGCGCCCGCTCAGTTCTTGCGTGGGAGCAACTACAGAAAAACGATACCGGCTGTGATTCAAACAATCTAACATTGTCTTCATGAAACAACCTATACAACTGATCATTATGAGAGAGTACCAGTTGCTCATTACTCTTTAAGGTATCCATAAGCGTAGATAGGTGTTGCCAATCATCTTTTGCTTGATCAAAGTCCTGAGTAATCGGCATTTGTTGAATCAATAGTCCTGAAGCGATGCTCTGATCTACTGCAATTTTTATTTTGGTTAATAGTTGGGCAGATTGTTCAAAATAGTGTTCTAGACAGCCACTTAAATCAGCCGCCGCCATTTGCACGATACCTTGGTACCTCTCTCCATGTTCAGGTTCTATAGTAATTGCCAAGGTACCCGAGCCCATCACCTCTGACAGATTAGCGGAATCAGATAAAGTACTGCCGTCAGAAGAGTCCCATTCACCACGAACAATGCCGCGAAGTTTTTGACCCTGACTACATTCCGCCATGATTGTTGAAACTGGGCCATCGCCCGTTGCTTGCACAGTCACCATGCCCGGTTGCTTCAGTGATGCGCCAATAAGACTGGCTGCGACTAAAAATTCTCCGAAAAGCTTAGAAATAGTTTGGGGATAATTATGTAGGGCAATAATGTCTTGATAGCTGGATGATAAGGTAGTTATTTCTCCACGTACGTCAGTACCGTCGAATAAAAAGCGTTGCAGAATATCTTGATTTTTCATATGCGCGCTATTGTACTGAAAGATTTGAGTAGATTAACCTTAATTTTCTAAAAACCGATGAATTTGTCGTCGTTGTTTTTTATTTGGTCTTACAGAGGCCGGTGTGGATCCATAAAATGCTTTTCTTTCGGCAGATTTCTTTTCTCTTTTGGATATGCTTTCTTGGGTTTCCTTATATAGACTTTGAGCTTCGGGTGCCCCACGCCTTTGTTCTGAGAGGGCTACTACCGTTATTATTCTTTCGTCATCTCCTTGTCGGACTTTAATCAGTTCGCCTATCTCAATCATACGGCTAGGCTTGCTTTTTTGGCCATCAACATGGATTTTACCAGTCTCTATCGCAGATTTAGCAAGCACTCTGGTCTTAAAAAACCGAGCTGCCCATAACCATTTGTCAAGTCGGATCTTAAGCATAATGTAGTTTACCATTTTGCGACAGCAGCTCTTTAAAGTGACTAATGGAAGGGTATTTAGATTTGTTTTTAGCTGAGATTGTACTGTCGGGGCTATCGACACAGAGTAAGTTGGCAACACCGTAACGTTGAGCTGCATCCAGAACTGATTCTGAGTCATCAATAAAGAGTGTTTTTTGAGGGTCGAAGGGGCATTTTTGTTGGAGCACTCTCCAAAAATCTAAGGATTCCTTTGGGAAGCCATATTCATGAGAGGAAACAACTGTATCGAGTTCTGTTTCTATATCTGTCACTGAAAACTTTAAAGCCACACTGTCAGGGTGAGCATTTGTAACTAATATTCGTTGTTTATGGTTGGCATTCAATGCCTGCAAAAACAGTAGTGATTTAGGTCGTTCGCTGATGAGATGATGTATCTTTTTTTTCAGTCCAACAACATCTAAATCTAATTGGTGAGACCAAAAGTCAGTACAGTACCAATCTAGAGTGCCTCTCCTCTCAAACAATTGGCGTTTCAAGTCATCCAGAGCTTTTTCTTCCTCACCCGGAAACTTTGCCACATAATGCTTTGGTAAGTGTCGGAGCCAGAAGAAATTATCGAAGTGCAGGTCCAATAAAGTACCGTCCATATCAAGCAGAACCGTATCAATCTTTGTCCAATCTATTATCATTTAAATACCGTTAACTTCGATGCTAAAAAATATCATCGGGGAGAGGGTTTAGCTCTGTTTCTGTGGAACTAGAATCTTCGTCTGGCGCTGCAGGGACATTTTTAGTTCTGAAAAACTCATAGATACCCTCGTTACTAGGCGCAACTCGTTTCCCTGTTTTCGGATCAATTTTGACTGTGACAATACCGTTAGGTTGACGTTTATCTAGATCAGCCTTGCCTTTGAGGGCTTTTGACATAAAGTCAATCCAAATAGGAAGTGCAGCGGACCCGCCATATTCATTGCGACCGATGACTGAATTGTCATCAAATCCAACCCATGCTGTTGCAACTAGATGAGGAGAATATCCAGAAAACCAAGCATCTCTCGGACCATTGGTGGTGCCAGTTTTGCCTCCAATATCGCTTCGGTTGAGTACTTTCGCTTTAACACCAGTCCCCCTCAAAATAACGTCTTTTAGCATGGAGTCCATCAAAAATGCTGTCTGAGGATCCATTTCTCGTTTAGCAGGAATGACTTTGGCACTAGGCAGTGTTGCTAGGCTTTGTTTAACTTTATCCCAGCTATATCGATCGCCATCCTCGGCAGATACTTTTTCTAAATCATCAAATAGTGCTCGTAGTTGCAAATCAACTTCAGGCGAGATCATATTTTCTCTAGATGCTGCATCACCAGACTTCAATTGATCGTTAGGTTCACTACAGGATTCGCAGGCAACTTCAGGAGATGCCTGAAAAATAACATTTCCATCTCGATCAACGATTTTATCAAGGATATGATGTCTAACTTGATAACCGTCATTGGCAAACATGGCATAGCCAGTTGCAATCTCTAATGGAGTCAAGGCATAACTCCCTAACGCCAAAGATAAATCTAACGGCATTTCACTTGTGTCGAAACCAAATAATTGCAGCCCTTCAAGTGTTCGATCAATTCCCATTCGCCTCAAAAGTCTTATAGAAACTAGATTGCGAGAACGGTATAGGGCCTCTCTTAGGCGGGTGGGCCCATAGAATTTGCCTCCATCATTTTCCGGTCTCCATGTATCTTCTAGCTTCGCATCATCAAAGACTACTGGAGCATCATTGATGATTGATGCCGGCGTGAATCCATTTTTAAGGGCAGTTGCATAAATGAAAGGCTTGAAATTTGAGCCGGGTTGGCGAGCGGCTTGAGTAGCTCGGTTAAAACGACTCTCTCTATAGTCGAATCCTCCGACCATAGTTTTTATAGCGCCATTGTAAGGGTCTATCGCCACCAGTGCTGACTGTACAATTGGAAGTTGAGCCAAACGTATATTTCCGTTTTCATCTTTTGAAATTCTGATGAGATCTCCAATAGTAAATAGGTCGGCGGCCGATTCAATTGGGGCTGATCTAGCATTTACTGTTTTATAGATTCGTAATCCTTTCAAACCATCACTCCAATTGAGTGTTTGGATACCGCCATCTCTGGTTAGTAGTGTCAGTCGATCATCAGCAACTAGGTTTATTATCGCCGGCTCTAAAGGCCCAATATCACGGGTGGTTTTCAAGGTTTCTGCCCAGAGAGATTTATCTATTCCTGATTTCTCGACACCTCTATATCCGTGACGTTGATCGTAGGATAAGACTCCAGAATGCAAAGCATTGACACCATTTTCTTGCATTGATGAGTCAATCGTAGTGATTGCGGTATAGCCTTCAGTATAAGCTTTGAGGCCGAACTTAGAGATAACCTCTTGTCTGACGATTTCAGCAACATAATCAGCCTCTACCTCTGATTTGGAGCCATGGTAGAACGCATTATCAACCTCAATTATGGCTTCCTGATATTCTTGATAGGAGATACTGTTTAATTTTAACATTCGTCCCAATATCCAATTTCTTCGCTCAGTAGCACGCTTAGGATTGGCAATGGGATTGTAAGCAGATGGGGCTTTCGGTAGGCCTGCTACCATTGCAATCTGGGATAGGCTGAGATCTTGAAGATTTTTACCGTAGTAAACCTGTGCGGCCGCGGCGAATCCATAGGCAGTTTTACCAAGAAACATTTTATTTGCGTAAAGAGATAGTATCTCTTCCTTGGTCAGTACCTCTTCGATGCGAAAAGCGAGTAATATTTCATTAAATTTACGAGTAAATTCTTTGCGCTTATGGAAGAAAAAGTTTCTGGCGACCTGCATTGTAATTGTACTTCCGCCACCAACAGCTTTCCCTTGACTTACGAGTTGTATAACGGATCTTACAAGTCCAGAAACAACAATCCCTTTATGTTCGAAAAAACTATCATCCTCTGCGGCCAGAAGGGCATCAACCATTTGTTGGGGAATATCTTCAAAATCTAGGGGTGTTCGCTTTTGGTTGCCAAACTCACCGATAATCTTTAAATCTTGAGATGTCACTCTGAGTGGAATCTGCATACGGACATCTTTGAGCTCTTCAGCAGAGGGTAGTTTTGGACTCAAATAAAGGTAAAGACATGAAGTGACTAACAGAATGCCGCCTACCCCCAGTAAAAGGGTTATCAAACTAAATTTGATGGCTCGACGACGATTCATAATTTAATTTCCTAAAATCAGTTTTTCTATTATAGAACGTCAGTAATGTGAAGTGCATCCAACTAGTTAACGAAAATCCAGTTATTCTGCGATGTCGGGCTGACTATTATTGGGTTTCTTTTGTGTTCAGTAAATTATTCGCTTTTAAAGATAAGATATTATCACTAAATCCCGGTTTCAAGTCGGTGCCTAAAATAATATTAGGCATCGACATCTCCTCGTCTGCGATAAAACTTATTGAAGTGGAGCCTAATCAAGATGGCTATAGAGTTTTGTCTTACGGGGTTTTACCCCTGCCTCCCGGGGCTGTGGTCGATAGAGAGATAATCGATGTAGAAGAGACTGCAAAAGTGCTTAAGCAAGTATATGAGGACTCTAAAACTTCATCATCAAATGTAGCGGTAGCAGTGTCTGGCGCATCAGTAATTTCAAACTTTATAGATGTGCCTGTTGCGCTCTCGGAGAAGCAGTTAGAGGCGAGAGTTGAGTTAGAGGCTGAGACTATTATTCCCTTTCCTCTTGATCAGGTAAATTTAGATTTTGCTGTAGTGGGGCAAAACCCGTTAAGTAAAGATGAGTTGAGAGTGCAGGTGGTTGCTTGCCAGCGAGATTCCGTTGATCGAAGATTGGAAGTGATAATACAGGCGGGTCTCCATCCAACTGTTGTTGATGTGGAAAGCTTCGCTTTTGCTCGGGCTTACAAACAACTCATCGGTACGGCAACTACCAACCCAAGACAGTCTGATCATATGGTTAAAAAAGGGATTGGCAGCGATACTCAAGAGGTGGTTGCACTTATAGACATCGGCGCATCGGTATTTACGTTTGTAGTAATCTCTCAGGAAATGGTCGTTTACTCTTTAGAACAACCTTTTGGGGGAAAACAGCTAACCGAAGATATTCAGCGACATTATAATCTCTCTTGGGCAGAGGCAGGGAAGGCAAAACGTAAGGGTGGGCTAGGCTCTGATTATGTTGAAACCATGCTGGATCCATTTAAAGATTTGCTGATCCAGCATATCAAACGTTCGATTCAGGTTTTTTACTCATCGACCGAGATCAAAAAAATAGATCGTTTGATGTTGTCTGGAGGGGTTTCAAAAGTGACCGGTTTGCCTGATGAAATTTCAAAAGCCATTGGTATCCCAACAGAAATAGTAGATTTGCTGAAAAACATTACTCTGAGCTCTAAGGTTAGTCGCTCTCGACTTCTATCGGATATGCCTGCAATGATGCTTGCTTTCGGTTTAGCTTTATCTAAAGAACAAAAATGATAGAGGTGAACCTACTTCCATGGCGGCAAGAACAAGCTGCTCGCAGGCGCAAAGAGAGGTTTTTCATTCTCGTGGCAACGGGAATCTGTGCGCTGGCATTCATGGTGCCTGTTGTCTTGATGACAAACAGCAGAGTAAATGAGTCTAGCCAACTCAATGGTTATCTTCAATCGAGAATTAATACTCTTGATGAGAGCCTTAACGAAGTAAGAAACCTTGAATCTAGCAAGGCGGAGTTAATTGGTCAAATCCAAATACTTGAGCATTTGCAGTTCGGGAGATCTGATACCGCGAAGGTGTTTGATGAGTTGGTAGTCGCTATGCCAGATCAAATTACCCTCAAGCGTGTGGAGCGAAAAGGTAATTTGCTTGTGATCATAGGTTTGGCTGAGTCAAATAGTGATGTTTCGCGATTCATGAAAAATATTGATTCATCCTATTTGTTTAGCCGGCCACGCCTGTCAGAAATCGAAAAGCAATTGGAAAGTGACGGCTATGCTAATGAGTTTTACATAAATGTCCATCTGGATGATATGAGAAAGGAGGCTCAGAAGTAAGATGTTTGAAAAGGAAAGCAAATGTTGAGTAAACAAAAAGGTATCGATATTTCCGGCATGTTAACAAACCAAGATGTTACTTTGGCCCAAATCGAAACTTGGCCTCGGTGGATATTTCTTTTGGCAATCTGTTGTGTGGTTACGGTAGTAATAGCCGCTACCTACTACATCGCCATTCAGGGTAATTTAGGTGAATTAAGAGCGCAGCAACTGCATGAGTCACAGAAAGTCATTGAGTATGGACTTAAGCGTTCAAAAATCACTATGAAGGATGAGTATATTAATCAGATGGCTGAGCTAGATCAGATGTTTGAAGCTTTTATTGAGAAGATGCCTGTTAATTCTGAAGTGCCTGAAATAATTGAGGATATTACCAGGGTAGCTACTCAGTCAGGGCTAGTCACGTCTGTTATATCCATCCAAAACGAAGAAGATGTCGAGTTATACACAGAATTGCCAATTAAGATTAGTGTTTCAGGACAGTATCACAACCTCGGCAATTTTGTTGCAGGTCTAACCCAACTCGAAAGGCTGGTAAGTTTGCATAACTTCTCGCTGGAGAAGGCTGAGGGTAATGAAATTTCATTAAAGTTGGATGCTAAAACCTACCGGTTTAATCCTAGAGTAGAATCACAATGAGACGTTCCTTAGTAGTATTAATACTGTATCTGATGGTTGGTTGCTCCAAGCAGGACAAATTCATTGAAATTAATGCTCACTTAGACGAGCTTTCTTTAAGCAAGGTCTCTGAGGTGGACCCTCTACCTGCATTCCCAGTTGAGAAAGGCTACATTTATCAGTCAGGCTCTAAACGAAACGTGTTTGAGCGATCTAGCAAGCATTTGCAAGATACCTTGTTTAGTAAAGAGAAGGTAACTAACCCCGATTTATCGAGACCAAAGCAACCGCTCGAGTCTTTTGAATTATCGTCTTTAAAAATGGTTGGATCGTTGAAGAGTAAGACCACAGTTTGGGCTTTGCTGGTCGATTCAAATGGCGACATAAATAAGGTAAAGAAAGGTGATTTTGTAGGTAAAAATTATGGACAAGTAATTTCGATTGCAGATACACAAGTGATTATTTTAGAGAAGATTTCTGACAATAGAGAAGGCTGGTTTGGTCAACGTCAAATAGTAACATTGGAGAATTGAAATGAGCGCGAAGGAAAGTCAATCAAAAATTGCATTGAACTTAAAATTATTGGTAACCATGTTTTTATGCATGCTAGTAGTGCACGTAAATAAAGTTGCAAGTGAAGAATTATCGATCACTGATATCGACTTTGATGTAGACCCAAAAGGACAAGCTCTGGTTACTATTACCGGCGATCAAATTATTTCAGGAGCCACGGTGTCAGTTAGCGATAGTCAAATAGAAGTCATTTTTCAAAATACTAATTTGCCTGCAGATCTTGATAAGCGATTAGATGTTTCTGATTTCTCTACACCGATAGGATATATCGATAGTGAACAGCAAGGCGCTCGCGCCATTATTCAGATCAGCAATCGCAAATCATTTACATACAAAACTGAACGAAAAAATAATCAAATTATCATTGTAGTTTCAGAAAAAAAATTAGGTTCTCCTGCTCGAACTCCGAAGAAACCCATATTTAAAGGAGATCTTATTGATCTTAATTTTCAGGACATACAAATACGAGATGTTTTGCAGATTGTGGCCGACTTTAAGTCATTAAACTTGGTGGCTACTGACTCAGTAAAAGGAGCTATAAGCCTCAATTTGAAAAATGTTCCTTGGGACCAAGCGCTGGACACCATATTAAAGTCGAAAGGCTTAGGAATGCGTAAACAGGGAAATATTTTGCTTATCGCTCCTTTGGAAGAAATAAGTGATAGAGAGGCTCGGGAGATTGAAGATCAGAAACAACTAGAAGCTTTAGCCCCATTGGAAACATATATAGCAAAAGTCAAGTATGCAGATGTGACTAAGATTTCTAAGTTTTTCGGATTGTCTCCAGAATCGATAAGCGGGCGAATTGATAGTGGCGCAGGCGGTGATGAAGTAGCCTCAATGCTTATGTCGGCTCGTGGTTCAGTGATTATTGATGAGCGGACCAATACAATCATCTTAACCGATGTTTCTAACAAAGTAGATTCATTCAAGCGCTTGCTAGATCAAATAGATATTCCAGTAAAACAAGTACTCATCGAAGCGCGTATCGTTCGAGCTTCCACGGATTTTCGTCGAGAATTGGGAGTGAGCTGGGGAGTTAAAGGTAATGACACGGTGGATTTCAACGTAATTAGTGACCCTAACCAAATGCTGACTGGCGTGTTAGCTTCTGACTTAGGTATCGAGGATTCACCGACTGCATTGTCCCTTGGTTATCTTTCTAATAACCTTTTGATTGATTTAGAACTAAACGCTCTTGAAGCAGGAGGTTTTGGTGAAATTGTCTCTCAACCAAAGATTCTTACTGCAGATAAAACTCAGGCGTCTATAAAATCTGGAGTCGAGATTCCCTACCAAGCAGTCACTACAAGCTCTGACACTGCGGGTGGGGTCGTCCAAACTCAATTTAAAGAGGCTGTATTGAAGCTTCAGGTTACGCCACAAATAACACCGGATAATCGGGTGATTATGGATATTTTAGTACAACAAGATTCCGTAGGTAGTTTTTCGGTCAACGCTGAACCAGCGATAAATATTACCGAAATAACCACACAAGCTCTGGTTGGCAATGGACAAACCCTGGTGCTCGGTGGAATTTTCCAGTCTGAGGAGCTTTCAGATATCGAGGAGGTTCCAATCCTTGGAGATATACCGCTGCTAGGGAAATTGTTTAAAAAACAAATGCGCGCAAAGGATAAACGTGAAATACTCATCTTTATAACTCCAAAAATAATAGATGAAAACTTCATAGACACATGACCACAGAGCATCTTTTTTTAGTCGGCCCAATGGGCGCAGGTAAATCAACCATTGGCAAACAGCTGGCTAATATCTTAGGGCGACCATTTTTTGATATTGATGTAGAGATAGTAAAGTCCACAGGTGCGGATATACAGTGGATTTTTGATATGGAGGGTGAAGAAGGCTTTAGGCAGCGTGAATCTGCTATGCTTTTACGGACTATTGCCTCTTCGACGCCGTCTGTAATAGCCACTGGCGGTGGAATTGTTTTAAGATCAGATAATCGCAATGCGATGGTCGATGCAGGAAAGGTTGTTTATCTCTGGGTCACAAAACAACAACTCTACGAGCGGACCGAACGAGATAAGAGGCGGCCTTTACTGCAGGTCGAAGATCGTAAGTCAACAATAGACCTTCTCTACGAGCAGAGAGATCCGCTTTATCGCCAGATTGCCGATATTGTCTTCAGATCCTCTAGTTTTCACGCTCAACAAGTAGCTGCTGAACTTGCTGATCAGCTATCTTTAATTTAGTTGATACTTAGTCTGAATATAAATTCTCCGAGCATGAGGGGCATTAAAAGGTTAAACTAGCGACGAATC
>ENA-OSET01003115-OSET01003115.1-sediment-metagenome-genome-assembly--contig:-NODE-3115-length-15442-cov-38.370582_pt1 | contig 15442 bp, 8 predicted proteins | sample MGYA00237882_ERZ534229 | MGnify/ENA primary metagenome ERZ534229 (study PRJEB26408, sample SAMN06266212) | sediment metagenome | isolation source: Hudson Canyon methane seep mesocosm | place... | reverse complement strand
GTCGATCATAGCAAGATGAATCATCAGATCCCGATTGATATAAAATTAGAAGAGTTGATTGACACTTTTCTAGAATGCATCAAGATGGGCGAAATTTGTAATCAACATTGCATGCATATGTTTCAAATGGGCGATACCACACTAGCCGATTGCTCAATTTCCGTTCAAGAATTGATCGCAGCCAGCACGGCGGTACTAAAATTCGCAGCCAATAACTCGAGTCATTTAAATTCTTTTCTCGAAGTCACAATGAAAGTATGTGAAGCCTGTGAAGATGAATGCCTAAAACATGAAAAGCACATTCAATGTAAAGACTGTGCTGTAGCATGTCGTGATTGTATTGATTTTTGTACTGAATACCTTGCTGCTTAACCTCTTACACAAGGAGCAGGCACGTTAGTGACGGTTTGAATCAAACGGCAGCTGCCGACCAAAGGAGATATTGACTAATTTCTAGAATTTGGGAATATATTGCCTTCAGCTTGAAGGCAATATGTAGCTATAAAACACCCCGCTCATCAAACTTATACCCCACGCCATAGATCGACTTAATAATCACAGGCTTATTGTGATGTTCAGCAATCTTCTTGCGGAGGTTTTTAATATGACTATCGACTGTGCGTTCAGTGACAACGTGACGATCTTCATAGAGCTTATCCATCAACTGAGTTCTGGAAAATATTCTACCTAGCTGATTCACTAGAGTGGTCAGTAAATGAAATTCAACTGGTGTTAGTCCCAAAATGGTAGCCAGCATCCACTCTAGAATCAAACCGACATAACTCTGAAGTTGAGGGGGTATTTAAAAGTGTTTTTGAATATTATTAGTGTTAATATCAAAAGTTATTATTCTGAAACTTTATGTATTGTTTTATTAGCATCCACTTCAAGAATTACAACTCTAGTATAAAAAGATAATTAACATGACTTCAATTAGGTTTTTAACAAAAATGAGTCCTTTCCAGCGCGTACTTCTTGCGTTAATTCTTGGAATATTGACTGGTTTATTCGTCGGTGAATCAGCAGGGATTTTGAAAGTGGGTGGCACTATCTACATCCGTCTGTTGCAGATGACTGTATTGCCTTACGTGTTGGTTTCTATTATTGCTGGTCTAGGGCGATTAGACTCTACCATGGCCACAAACATTGGTATCAAAGCCGTCAAGATTATTTTGTTCATGTGGCTAGCGGTTATGTTAACGCTTACACTTCTCCCTCTGGCTTACCCCACTTGGGTAACTGCTGGATTTTTTAGTGCAAGCCAGAACCTAGACCCTGTAAATTTCGATTTCGTTGATTTGTACATACCCTATAATATCTTTTCATCCTTATCAAACACTATTGTTCCGGCAGTTGTACTGTTTTCAATATTGATGGGTATAGGCTTAATAAGCGCAAAAAATAAAGCACCTTTTATAAGCATTGCTGACAATGTCAGTGATGGATTACAACGAGTTGCCTCATTCATTGCCGTTCTGGCACCATTAGGGATTTTTGCAATTGCAGCCTCTGCAGCCGGAACTTTGCAACCCGAAGAACTGGGACGCTTACAGGTATTTCTATGGGTATATCTGATCGCAGCTTCATTACTCGGGTTTGTATTATTGCCACTACTAGTCCATTGGGCAACGCCTTTTTCCTATCGTGAAGTACTATCTGTAGCTGGTGAGGCGATGATCACTGCACTAGCAACAGGCACGGTACTGGTTGTACTACCCATGATTGCTGAGCGTTGTAAAGAATTGCTCAAAAAACATAATATGGAGTGTGAAGAAACAGATTCAACCGTTGCCGTGATGGTTCCAACCGCCTACAGCTTTCCCAGCACTGGCACCATGTTAGGTCTAGGTTTTATTTTGTTTTCTGGATGGTATACCGGTCTCCCATTGGATCTGAAGGACTATCCTTCATTCATAGTCATGGGGGTTTTTTCGGCATTTGGTAGCATGGCGATTGCTATTCCTTTCTTGCTAGATTATTTCGGTTTGGCGGCAGATCAATTCCAACTTTATTTGTTAGGTAGCGTCATTACAGGTCGTTTTGCCACGGCTTTGGCCGCACTCCATGGGTTTGTGGTAACCCTGTTAGTTGCCTCAGCAGTTTTGAATCGTTTGAGTTGGCGTAAAATGATTCAAGCTATTGGCCTTCATCTCAGCATAACCGCTGGAGTGGTGATTTTGGTAGGCATTAGCTTGACCTACCTAATTCCCTACGAGTACACGGGGGCTAGAAAATTTGAAGCAATGCGCCTTGACATAAAGCCAGGGGCTATTGAATCGATAAGTTCGCCTACACCGCTGAGCGAACAAGATCAGGCTAGACCCCGCCTCGAAATTATTCGTGAACGAGGAAGTATTCGGATTGGCTATTATCCCGATAGATTACCATTTGCATTCATTAACGACCAAGGAGATGTCGTTGGCTTTGATATTGAAATGATGCATGAATTAGCTCGAGATCTAGGCATCAAGATCGAGATCTTTCGTCTTAACAATCTCCAGCAAGAACCACGGGTGCTGTCTGACGGAAGTCTTGATATAGCAGTTGGTGGCGGACCTTCAACCCCCCTTCGAGCACTAGACGTAGCATTCAGTGATTTCTACACTCATAATACATTGGGCTTTATAGTGGCTGATTCGAAGAGGGATCAGTTCGACACGATCGATCACATAGCTAAGACAGAAGGCTTGCATTTAGGAATACCTAATTTTGGCTACTATAAAAAAGCTGTGCAAAAATTGCTCCCAAATGCAACACTGATAACAATAAATAAACCGAGGGATTTTCTTAAGGGCAAGTACCCAGATGTAGATGCTTACATTTTCTCAGCGGAGACTGGGGCTGCATGGACTATGCTCTATCCTAACTATTCTTCTGTTGTAGCAGAAGGCCCAAAAGTAAAATTACCAAGAGGATTTGCGCTGCCAAAAAGTCAATCTGATTTTGTACAGTTTATAAATACCTGGTTGGCACTAAAACAAGATGATGGGTTTCGGCAACAGGCATACAATTATTGGATTTTAGGGGAAAACCCAAAAGAGCAGCATCCACGTTGGTCTATTATGAAAAATGTACTTGGCTGGGGAGAGGAACCCTTACAAGAATAACAATATTGAATGGCTAACCCGCTCTTCAGCTGAGTTTTTTGATGTAATCTAGAGTATTGCTTCTTACTGCCTGATTATATGCTTTTTGCAATGAAGGTAGCACTACTTTATCGGCTTCACCAGTTAACTCATTCATGAAGACTTTTTTGCTTTCTGTTGCTAACACCATGACATTATCGTACAAGCCATGACAGTGTGCTGCTAAATAGCCTTTGCCGTAAAAAATATCATTTTCAGCTGCTGTGACTTGAACTCCATCTACTGACATGTTTTGCAACGAATTAAGCCAAGCATCAATAACTGGTCGCCAGCTATCACTTTTAATTGATGTGGTTCCAAGGTTAAATACAGGAAGGTCATTTCGTTCATGACGACGGTAATTGTATGAATGATTATCGTAAACAATGCACTGGCCAAAATCTTCAGCAAGCGCTTCTACAACTGCAGAAACGATCCGGTAAAACTGAGCATGCTTTTCTTTACTAGCTGAAATAGCCTCATCTGAAAGCGGGGTGATCCAAACATCTTTTCCCCAAGCTGTTTCATAAACACATTCACTGGTTTTACGATTTAAATCATATTCATAGCGTGAATCATGTGCGATCAAAGTTATGGCTTGTTGCTCAATAAAACTACCAGTGAAAGGATCTTCTTCGTAATATCTTTCAGCTTGCGACAACAGACAGTTATCTACTAGCTCTGAGCGCAAGTTCCCACCATTGTGGATCGCAGCTGATAATGCAGGTTCATATTTCTCGATTTTAAGCGTGAAAGCACCACTATCAATAGTGGCGGTGAATTTTTCTCGATTTTCGATTTTTTTTATAATTGCATCTTCTGATAGTCTTTGCATCGTCCCGCTCCAAAATTCGTGTCTGTGTATCAATTTAACATCTTAAAAACATGAACTACTAATATACTCCTCCTGAGAAATATAATCTTAGCTTCTAACGACATAATGATCATCGTTTCCAACTATCTACCGAAATAGGGTTCGCATCACTATTTTGAATTACAGTCCAAGCCACGTCTAATAAAAAAAGCCTCCGCAGAATAAGCCACTGAGGCTATCAATTCACAGTCCTGTCTACTTGTTCTCTTATTTTCAGCATATTTAATAGTAATCAACAAACTTTACCGCTACACTCGCGCCAAAGAATACGATGGTAGTTGAGTTATAGGGTCATTTGAGCATGCTTAGAAAAATTGAATTATTGGCGCCGGGCGGTGATGTGGAAGCGATCAAAGCTGCTATTGTTGCAGGCGCTAATGCTGTGTATTGTGGTTTAGATATTTTTAACGCGCGCAATCGTGCTGCTAATTTATCATTTGACGAACTCAATGGTGTCTTACGGCTTGCTCATGAATATGGCTGTGAAGTTTTCCTAACCTTAAATATCGTGATTTTAGAGCATGAAATTAAAGGCTTGATCAAATTACTTAACCAGCTGGTGAATACGGGTATTGATGGTATTATTGTCCAGGATTTGGGCTTATTTAGTCTGGTCAAAAGCTATTTCCCCAGCCTTGTCATTCATGCCTCCACTCAATTAACGTCTCACAATGAAGGCCAGATTTTATTTCTAAGCAAAATAGGTGCATCTCGAGTTAACTTGTCGCGAGAGCTCAATCTCAATGAAATAAAAAGCCTGACCAAGGTGGCACATCAAAATAATATACTGACGGAAGTCTTTGTCCACGGCGCTTTATGTGTCGCTTTTTCAGGACAGTGTTACTCCAGCTCTGTGAGTGTGGGTAATTCAGGTAATCGGGGCCGCTGTAGCCAGGCGTGCCGTGACGAGTATGAACCGACCAATGAAGGCCATCGGTTTCCTCTAAATTTAAAAGACAATTCTGCTTATTTTGATTTACCTGAGCTAGTTGATGCCGGTGTTGATTCACTAAAGATTGAAGGTCGTATAAAAGGTGCACATTACGTTTACACTGTGGTGGATACTTGGCGTAAACAAATTAATCAGTTCGTTGAATCGGGAAAATTATTGACGGATGATTCCAATCTTCATAAAGTATTTAATCGTGACTTTACTAATTCCTTCTTAAAGGGGAATTTAACTAAGTCGATGTTTATCGACAGCCCCCGAGACTACAGTGGCCAGTACGCAGTTGAAAAAAACAATGCCACTTCGGTCATTCAAATTCACAAAGCAAAACAAGATCTATATTCAGACAGGAATGCATTAGGCGCAAGCCTGCAACAAAAAATAGCACCTCTTAGTATTGAAAAACGCAGACTAACATTGGCGTTTTCTGGTCAAATAAATCAACCGCTCACGCTAAAAATTACAGTCCGTGAAGCTGACTCAATTCCAGAAAAAGAGCTTACGTCAACAAACGATAGTGACTCAAAAAGAAGCCAAGAAAAATCATTTAATATTGATTCTGAATTTTTTTTAACTACAGCAGATAAATTAACGATTGATCAAGCAACATTAGAAAAACGCTTCAAAAGTTTTAACGATGCGAATTACACCATTGAAGGATTCGACTTTGACCAGTTAGGCTCTAATTTGAGTATTCCTTTTAAGGATCTTACCGCGATAAAAAATAAAGCGGCTTTCTTGTTAAATAATTCGATTGAGTTGATTGCGCCAGTTGAAGTCGCAGCTATGGTTCAACAAGCAAAAGTGGAAGATAAGCCCAAGCTGTCACTCCTCATTAGTGATATTAAAGATTTGAACCTTTGTGATGAATCTGATGCGGATATTTATTTTAAGCTGCCGGAAAGTCTTAAAAAAGACTGTACCAAGCACATTGAATTGCTGCTCAATAATCCTCGTTTAATACCCTGGTTTCCTGCGGTACTTATTGGTAAGGATTATACAGAATCGGTTAAGATTCTTGATCAAGTGAAACCTAAACGCATCGTCACAAATAACACGGGTATTGCGTATAAGGCTTTCGAAAAAGGGATTGAATGGATCGCTGGACCCTTTTTGAATACAACCAACTCGTATGCATTGTTAACACTGAAAGAATCACTCAATTGTGCTGGCGCTTTTATTTCCAATGAAATTAGTCGAACCCAGATCAGGAATATTACTCGCCCAGAAAATTTCAAATTGCTTTACAGTATTTATCATCCTATTTTAATGATGACAAGCCGACAATGTTTTTTCCAGCAAACAGTCGGCTGCAAAAAGCCCAGTATTGAAGATGACTGTATGCTTAAATGTGAAAAAGCCACCACTATTACCAACGTCAAAGGGGTATCCTTTGCTATAGACAAACAAAAAGGCGGCTACCCGAGTATTTATAATGATGAGCAATTTTTAAACCTCGATGTTATTGATGATTTGTCAGGCTTATTTGACGAATTTTTTATTGATTTAACCAACATTGGTGCCGGTTCAAAAGCTGAGCAAGACAAAGTTCAACTCGTCCATTATTTTGAAGGTTTATTGAACGGGGATAAAAATGCCGCTAGTCAGCTTAATGACTTAATTTCGGTATCGACCAATGCTCAATACAGTCAAGGACTGTGACCCCTTGACTCGATCTCGTACCAAACCCGGGTCTATTTTAATCAGGCTGACCGGTAGGCGTCTGAGATAAGTTCATGCTTTGAATGACCTTCACCATTTAGCCTATAGGTCAATGCAAGGCTAAAGTGACTCTTGTGTCTATTGCTCGTATGGCACCATAAAGTGCCCCTCAAACGACAGACACTCAATTAACTAGGTGAGCAAGATCGCAGATACGACCTTATATCAGGCCAAGACACCTGGGAAAAACAGGACTATGATGTCCGAAAGAGAAAAAACCTGTCTGCATACCAATTACATGCAGGTCGAAGCAATAAAATATACACGATGAAAGCAGGGGAGTAGGGGCTGAAAGGAGAAGTAAATTGAGTGAAAATAACTTTGATGCAATTGTGATTGGCTCAGGCCTTGGCGGACTTACTGCGGCAGCGCTTTATGCCAAACAGGGGAAAAGAGTTCTTGTGCTGGAGCGGCATGATAAATTTGGTGGCGCTGCAACTGTGTATTGCCGCAAGAAGGTGAATATCGAAGTGGGCTTGCATGAGCTTGACGGTCTGGATGAGCTAGATGTGAAAAGGAGGCTTTGGAAGGAGCTGGATCTGGAAAAACAAATCAGAACTGTACCAGTCGGTGCATTTTATAAGCTCAGATGCGTCGGGGATGGTAGCTCGTTTGTGATGCCCGATGGTGTGGATAATGCCATCCAGGCACTCAGTGGACGTTTTCCACAGCACAGTGAGGCCATTCAGCGTTATTTTTCAATCCTATGTTCAATTCGTGCGAGCATGGTCAGATATGTGGAAGCAAATAGAACCCCGCTCTGGTGGCTAATCAATGGTCCGATTTTTCCATTGCGGTTCTGGCCGATTCTGCGTTATGGCTGGAGTACACTTGGCGGCTTTATGGACAAGCTGTTTGGTGATGATGAACAGATCAAAATCACACTAGCGGCTAATTATCAGTATTACTCCGATGACCCTTATCGTTTGTCACTGACACATTTTGCAGCTGCTCAGATCTCATACCATACTGGCGGTGGACATTTTGTGCATGCTGGTTCACAAGGTTTGAGTGATGCTCTGGTCGAGCAAGTTAGGACCGCAGGTGGTGTCGTTGAAAAGCGTAGAAATGTCACGGATATATTGATGAAAGATGGGGCAGTGGTCGGTGTGCGCCATGAAAGGCTGTCCAATTTGTCAAAAAAACATATACCCGGCCGGGATATTCAGGAGCATTTTGCACCGCAACTGTTTGCCAATGCGGCACCTCACTGCATTGAGAAAATGTTACCTGAAACATATCGCAATAGCTTTATGAAGCCGTATCACGGAAGACGTTTATCGCCATCGCTCTGGTGCCTATTTCTAGGCTTTGATCGTAGTCCATCGGAGTTCGGGGTTGATGCATATAGCACGTTCGTCATTCCCGAACATTACACATCATTCAGGGATGGACCAAGTGAAGCTTATATTATGGCTGATCCGGATAATGAGCGAATGCCACCTTATACATTTGTGGATTACAGCCAGATTGACAGCGGCCTCAATAACGAGGGGCGTCATTTCGCAGTGATGTGCGGTATAGATCATATTGATAACTGGGATAAGCTGGATGATGAGCAGTATGAAACCAGAAAGCAGCAGTGGCAAGACCGCCTGATTGCTGCACTGAGTACCCAGTTTCCGAACATTGATTCAAGTATTGTGTACACAGAGATGGGGACGGCAAGAAGTATGCAACGCTATCTGAATACTCCGGGTGGGGCCGTATATGGCTTTTCACCGGATGCGCCCAGATATGTCACGGGAATTTCCACCTCCCGCACGCCTGTAAAAGGCATCTATATCGCATCGGCATTTGGCGGCTTCGGCGGTGGATTCACTGGTGCAATGATGTCTGGTGCTCATGCAGCAGGAGAGGCTTTGGAAGATAGCTGATATAGAAACACTTTAGTCAGTATTGAGGAACTGGTGGTTGCCTAAGTTTTAAACCTATTTCAGGTACCCATTCTGTCTTTAAACTTCTGAAAAATCTCTCTATAGGGCTATTGTCCCAACAATTTCCTCGGCGACTCATACTTTGTTTAATACCAAACTTTATTTATTTTGCGAGTTTTTCCCAGTTTATATCTGAGTCTTTTTCAAGATCATTAATTAATGCTGCAAGGAGCATGACACGTTCATCTTCTGGGTGCAGTTGGTTTGCACGTGAGAAATAGCGTTTAGCTCTATCAATGTAGCCAATATCCCAACCAATTTTTTGCATAAAGAGCATAAGTGATTGTGCAGCCATTAGGTTAGCGGTGAAATTGTCTGGTAAATGTTTAACAAGGGCCTGGAAGTGACGAATGGCGAGTTCGACTTCACCATTTTCAAACTCTTTCGAGGCCTTTTCATAAAGCATTTTAAGTGTTTCTTGTTCCGCTATTTCATTTAGCCCTGCAATATCAACTTGGTGAGCCCCAAATAGTGTTTTTATAAATGATAAAAAGTTCGCGGAGTTATCAGGCAGGCGTGGTGGAGGTGATAATACCGCTTGTTTACCGGTTTTATTACGCATAATAAAACCGTATAAAGGTGGAATAATGAGTAAGGTCAAAATGGTTGCAAAACCTAAACCCCACACGATGGCTGTAGCAAGTGGCCCCCACATAAGGGATTTTCCACCCCAACCAGAAGCTAGTGAAAATAAGCCAGCCATGGTTGTTACTGTGGTAATAAGGATCGGCATCACACGACGTTGAGAGGCAAGGGTAATGGCATGTGCTAACTTCATCCCCTTTGCTAAATTTCTGTTGGCAGTTGATATGAGTACAATGGCATCATTGGCTACAATGCCTGCCAATGCAATAACGCCATAAAGGGTATATAAACTTAAGGGGTTATTGCTGACAACGAGGCCAATAATAACGCCGGTAAAGGCCATGGGAACAGTTGCAAGAATCAGTAATGGTTGGGTGTAGCTTCTGAATTGAGTGCCTAGAATCATATATATCAAGCCGATGCCAAATAAAAACAATACTGCCATGCCGGCTAAACTTTCTTTAATATCATCCATTTCACCAGAAAAATCTAATGATACATCTGGGTAGTATTGTGCAATTTGACGCCATTTTTCAGCAATTTGTCCATTAGCTGTAATGCTATCTGTCACCGTAGAATCTAAATCAGATTCAAGTGTAATTGTTCGTCTAAAATTTCGATGATGAATCGTGCCTTCGGCATAAGAAGAGGTATAGGTAACTAGCTGGCCTAAGGCAATTTCACTGCCATCAGCGAGACCAACAGGATGATTTAAAAATGATTTTATGTCTTGCAATGAGCTTGGTTCAGCTTGCACGCGAACATTCCATTTTTCGCCTTCAAAACGCATATTAGCAACGATACTACCATCAACATATAAACGGAGGATTTTAGCAATGTCAGCAGGGTTAAGCTGTGCTCGAGTAATGGCATCAGGGTTAAGTTTTAGGGTTAATTGCATGCCCGAACGTGCATCGTCATTATGGACGTCTTGAATGCCAGGCAATGTGGCCATTATTTCTTCTAAAGCGGCAGTTGCGGCACGGAGCTGATCTATTTTATCGCCCCGTACTTTTACACTAATCGGGCTTTCGCTTGGCGGTCCAGTATTACGACGCAAGAAGGATAGATGGGCGGGGCCTGGTACGTCTTGAATGGCAAGGCGTACTTCTTCGATTAGCTCATCAACTGAAAGTAAACCTTCAGTTCTAGCTGGCAAGCTAAACATAAGTTGTCCCATACTGTCACCAAAGAGAGGTTCGGTTTCAGTGAGTAATACACCTGCTGTCGTGGATATGGAGCGAAGTTCTTTAGAGGCAACAGTATTACGAATTCTGAGATCTAGTTTTTTTAGTGTGTCGTCAGTGCTACTTAAAGAGGAACCTGCTGGCATATAGACATTAAGATAAAACAAACGGATAGGATCATTAGCAAAAAAGTCGACCCGTACGACATTGCTCATGACGGCAAATATGGCGAGAACGCTTAACAATGCACCTGATGAAATACTGATTTTTGGGTGACGCATTATAGGGACTAGAACGTTAACATAACGGTGACGTATCCAATTGGTGACGCGGTTACGAGTTCGTTGTATTAAAGTGATTTTAGCTGGATTGGCATTAGATGAAATAATATGAGAAGGCAATAACCAAAATGCTTCAATTAAACTCACTACTAGAGCAACAGACACCACAATAGGCACAACCCGCATAAATTGACCCAAAATACCGGGTAATAAAATAAGTGGTAAAAATGCTGCAATCGTAGTGAGAGATGACACCATGACGGGCACCCACATTTCATCAGCTGTACTTAATGCTGCCTCAATAGATGTCATGCCACGTTTTAAATTAACATACATTGATTCCACCACGACCACGGCATCATCGACTAACATTCCCAATACAATGACTACACCCAGTAAAACCATAATGTTAAGGGTTTCACCCATTGCAGATAGAATCCAGAATGAAGCCATCAATGAAAATACTAGGCCTAGACCGGTAAATACGGCAATCCTCCAACCTAGGAAAATACTCGTTACTAACATGACTAAAAATAGGCCAATAATGGCATTTTTCTCCATTAAGCCAATGGCAGTACGTGTTGCAATGGTTTGGTCATCAACAATATCAAGCTGAATCCCCATTGATTTCAGTGCTAGATTACGTTCATTGACATAGGCTTGAATGTCTTCTAATAAATTAAGACTATTTGCATTGCCACGTTTAAATACTGAAATCATTGAAGCAGGTTTACCTTCATATGATACGAGTTGAGTAGCCTTTTCTTGACCGCGAACAACCGTGGCGACACTGCGGAGAGGTAATTCACCTTCAATCGTTAATATAGGTAAATCGGCAAGGTAGCTGGGATCATTACTGGTTCCATTAAGTCTAACCTTCCACTGCTGTTCACCTAGTTGAATACTACCGGCAGTAAGATCTCTGAAATAAGCATTAACAGTGCTCGATAAAACAGTCGGCGAAACACCTAAACCAACCAATTTTGCAGGGTCAAAATGTATTTGTAACTCTGGGTCTTCCGTGCCCCAAGTATCAGCCCTATCTACACCTTTTATTCGTGCAATATCTTTTGCTGTATTACGTGATGTTTTACGCAATATTTCATCATTTTCAATACCAGAAACAGTGACGACAGCAGTAGGGTAAGTATTTGAGCTTGATAGTTCTGTAATTAGAGGTTGTTTTGCATCTGGAGGTAGCTTATCAACCGCAGACTGAATACTACGTCGAAGTTCCTCAACACGTTGCCGAAATAGGCTTGGTTCCATATCGGCAAAACGGACAGTAATAAATGAAAATGCTACGCGACTGCTACTAGAAACGCGGTTTACATCAGGTACTTTTTCTATTTCATCTTCAAGTGGATTGGTGATTTGATTTTCGACATCTTCAGCAGTTGCTCCTGGCCATACTGTATTGATGACAACCCAATTAAAATTAACATCAGGATCTTGCTCTCGTGGCATGGTGGAATAGCTAATCCAACCCGCAATAATAACGAGTAGGAATGTGAGGTTAACTAAAACTGTATTGGTGAGAAGCTTACGATACATAGTCTAATTATCAGTTTGGATGATATTGATTAATTGACCATCTACAAGGCCATATCGTCCTGTTGTAATAATCTGAGTATTCATCGGCAAATTAATCGGTGCAGGTAAACCATTGCCACTATTTTTTAAAAGATGGAAATGTGCAGAGTCATTATCAACGATAAAAACACCTAGTTGATCATTACGTTGTACAAGATAATCTGCTGGTATATGAGCATCAGGACTGGTCCAATTTAGGCGTCCGGCTGAACCCGTGGGAGCAACTTGTGAACTAAAGTCTAGCCTTGATTCAAAACTACGGATTCGACTATCAACAAGCGGGACAATAGTACGGATCTCAACAGGATAATATTTTCCAGAAACAATAAAGCTGACTTTTTCAGCCGCTTTTAAACTATCAATGTCTTGCTGTTGTATTTTGCCGCTTACCTCTAAATTATTGAGGTCTAATAATTTTACAAGAGGGGACCCCGTCGTTGTATAGTCACCAACACTTGCAAGTCGTTCTACAACAACAGCATCAAAAGGTGCAGTGATAATACATTTAGATATACGACGAAGAGCTTCTTTCAAGTCAGCATTTAATACGCCTACATCTGAGGCAATGGCATTGGCCTCAGAGTTACGTAAATTGAGTTCATCGGTTGAAAGAACACGACGTTTTTCGAGATGTTTTGCATCATCGAGACGTTGTTTTGCATATTTTTTTCTAGCATAACCAGCATGAAGAGCTGCGTTGGCCCTTTGTTTGGCTATATCATAAGATTCACAGTCAATTTTTGCTAAAACATCATCTTTTTTAACCTCATCACCAGTTTGAACTAATAATTCGATAATCTCTCCGGATATTTCAGCACTAATAAGACTGTTATTAAGACTAACCACTATTGCAGGTGCTTCTCGTTCTGGATAGAAAAGGATTTCATCTAAACGCGTTATTGAAACAGGGTATGCAGTAGTGTCTTGTGAGCTAGATTCCTCTCCATTTGCAGTTGTTATACAAATAGCAAAAAAGAGTGACAGCAATAGTGATATTACGTTTTTAAATCCTTTATTCATGTATGTCCATATATAAATTATTGATGTAAAAGATAAATTACTTGAAAAAACAGGTTTCAGCAAGTTGCTAAATAATTATTGCCAAGATATCTGATACAATAATTTTCGTAAAATGATTGAATAATTTTTATTTTTTGAAATGTATTTTTGAGTTGGGTAATGTGCTTATTTGATGAGCTATTTTAGCCGAAATCATGGTTGTAAAAGCTAGAGTTTACTCACAATATTTAAAATTTAAACGCTATATCATGTGTTTCTGGTATTTAAATACAAATGTTGATTTATTAAGTTTAACGTACGATTTATTTAAATTTCAACTTGAAACCGTTCAGAATTAAGGACAATTGTGATGATGAAACGGACAATTATAAGTTTGGCATGTTGCCAAGCGATAGTATTCCCTATGGCAGTTTATGCTGAAGACACCACAACAGGCGTAAGCTCCCTAAGTTTGGATGAAATGGTTGTCACCACTCGGAAACGGGAAGAAACCCTGCAAAAAGTACCGATCGCGATCACTGCTTTTTCTGCAAAGTTAATTGAAGATGCTGCTCTGCAAAACATTGAAGATGTCGCCATGATGACCCCGGGGTTGACCTATACACCTCTATTTGGTGGACGAGTTGGTAACCCTGTAATTCGTGGGATGAACACGACCATTGGTGAGCCTAATATTGGCTTTTTTATTGATGGGGTTTATCAGGAAGCTCGAGGTGCAATGGAAGCGATGTTCGGCGATGAACTCGAACGTATCGAAGTTGCCAAAGGTCCACAAAGTGCACTATATGGACGTAATACCTTCGCTGGTGCAATTAACTATGTCACCAAGCAGCCGGGAAATGAAAGCGAAGGAAGGTTTGAAGCTACGATTGGTAATGAAGGTCGTAGAGATACTCGTTTTTCGCATAGCGGTGCAATAACAGAAGATACCTTGTTTTATCGTGTTGGTGCGATGCACTCTGGTTTTGATGGTTTTTATGATAATGAATTAACAGGCGGAAATTTAGACGACAAACAAAGTAATATTTATTCTTTGTCACTAGTCGCTTTACCAACAGATGATTTGGAAATGATATTCCGTGTTGGTGTTGAAAATACCAATGATGGTGATGATGCCGTGCAGTTTGTTGAAAATAATCAAGATTTTACCACTAATCTTATAAGTCCAAGCCTCCCTGTACCATTCAATGATTTCCAAAGTTACGGTGGTGACTTACCTAAGCTGGCAAATGGTTTCGCAGTGACCCCTGGTCATAATGACCGCGATAATGTAACAACTTCATTTCAACTGAACTGGGATTTAGATACTGTAACGTTCACCTCAATTACAGGTTATAACGATTTAGAATTAGACTCAGTTATTGATAGTGATTATGAAGCAAGAGAACTTCGACTTACAGAAACTAATACTGAGCAAGATGAAATTAGCCAAGAATTTAGAATAACATCAATAGACCAACCGATTCGCTGGATGACGGGCGTATATTTCTATGATTTAGACCGAAATACTAAAACGGTTGATGCTTTTGTTCCCGGTGCAGCCTTAACTGTTCCTTTAGTAGCAAGAGGTTTAGCGCCAAGCCTTTCGTCAGATAGCGATGAGGGTACACGAAACTGGGCGCTATTTGGATCGCTTGGCTTTGATATGACTGAACAATTAGCATTAACAATATCGGGTCGTTATGCTTATGAGAAGAAAACTGCCAACGTAGTTGATACAAATTTGGATACCTCAGCTGTAGGTCTGTTTAATGATAGTGCTAGCTTTAAAAACTTTACTCCTAAAATTGCTCTTGATTACCAGTTAAACGACTATGCTATGGTCTATGTTAGTTTGGCGAAAGCCGTTAAATCCGGTGGTTTTAATACCGATACAATAAGTGGTTTAGTTACGGATGATGAACGTAGCTATGATGAAGAGAAAAGTCTGAATTATGAAATTGGACTTAAAAGTTCATGGTTAGATAATCGTTTAACGACTAATGTGGCGTTATTTTATATTGAGTGGGAAGATCAGATTGTAAGAGCACTAGGTGACAATGGTGCAGTCTTAAATGAGAATGCAGGTGAATCATCATCAAGAGGGTTTGAGTTAGAAATTGCAGCAAAACCAGCCCAAAACTGGGATGTAACTGCTGGTTTATCCTATACAGATGCTCAATATGATGA
>ENA-OSET01003114-OSET01003114.1-sediment-metagenome-genome-assembly--contig:-NODE-3114-length-15444-cov-4.070801_pt1 | contig 15444 bp, 15 predicted proteins | sample MGYA00237882_ERZ534229 | MGnify/ENA primary metagenome ERZ534229 (study PRJEB26408, sample SAMN06266212) | sediment metagenome | isolation source: Hudson Canyon methane seep mesocosm | place... | reverse complement strand
ACCTTCATTTTTTATAAGGAAAAGGCAATACCAAAAAGAGACAGTAACTGACCTTACAACAAGGATTATCTTTCTTGAAAAAACTTGGGCTGGGCTGACTTACAGAACTAATGGTACGGGTATCTTTTCTATAGGTTTTGCGGCAAATAATATGCACCTTTCTTATTCGTACGATCATACTTTTTCTGGTGAGATTATGAGTCATACTTACGGAACTCATGAGATAGGAATTACATTTAGAATTCACACTTTAGCCACACAAAGACATATTGGTTTTTGGGAGTATTAATCTGATAATTTCTTACTTTTGTACAAAGATTTAGACTATGGATTTTGTAGAGGAAATAAAGAAATTAAAAGAAGAGAAAAACGCAATTATTTTAGCGCATTATTATCAATATCCTGAGATACAAGATATAGCAGATTATGTTGGTGATAGTTTAGGACTTTCAAAACAAGCAGCATCCACAAATGCCGATATGATTGTTTTTGCTGGCGTCCATTTTATGGCAGAAACCGCTAAAATTATCAATCCTACAAAAACAGTTGTTCTTCCAGATTTAGAAGCAGGTTGTTCTTTAGCAGATTCTTGTCCTTCTGAAAGTTTACAATCTTTAAAAGAGAAGAATCCGCTCTTAGAAAAATTACGTAAAACTTTTGAATTAGATTTGTAACAAAAACAACTTTCAGGCTACTTATTATTGTATTAAAGTTCTAAAAATAATACAATATCTATTTTTTTTAAAATCTATGAATTACTTCTTGGCAATTATTTTTATTTTAGTTAGTTGGTTTTTAATCAGCAAGCTACTAAAAAAGAGGCGTTTACATAAATTCAGGAAAGAACTTCTTGAAAATTGGGGGAAAGAAAAAAAGAAAAAATATTATAATTTTTTTGTCATTAGTAAATATTTTAATAACAATTCTCACGAAAAAAAAGCGTATCATTTAATTAGTGAAAAAACAAAAATTGATCTAGATATTAATGAAGTATTTAAATTTATAGATAGAACTTCTTCTAAAATTGGTGAACAATATTTGTACTTTAAATTAAGGACTATTGGTACAGTTGATAAGTTATTGGAGTTTAACTCACTTACTTCTATATTTCAAAGAAACAAAGAATTGAGTATCTCATATCAACTAGAGTTATCTAAACTAAACAATAACAACTCTTACTATTTAGAAGAATTAATTAATGGAAAACAACTAGAGAAACCAAAATATATTCAACTAATTTTAGCACTAACCCTAACGGGAATAACATCAATCGTTTTTTCTTTTTTTAACCCAATATTTGGACTTGCACTCATTCCTATCTTGGCTATTAATTTAGTTTTTCACTATAAGAACAAACACAGTGTAACTTATTATTTAAATGGAGTAACTCAACTATCTAAAGCATTAAAAGTTAGCGAGAAATTGACTAAAAATAGAGAAATTACATCTTATTTTAGAGATATTTCATTCATAAAAAGAATACAATCTATCAAATTTAAAACAGAATTTATTGCCTTTGAAAAAAATGTAAACAACGAATTTTTATTTGCTTTTTGGTTTGTTGCAGAGATTATAAAAATTTTATTTAATATAGAATATTTAATGTTTTATAGTTTTATGAAATCCATAAAAAAAGAGCAAAAAAGTATAGAAGATATGTTTCTTTTTATTGGTGAAATTGATGCTGCAATTTCTACGGCATCATTAAAATCTGGAAGTTTAAAAATTTGTACTCCTAAATTCAATAATAACTATAATTTAAATATTGAAGAAATTGAACATCCATTGATTGAAAACTGTATCGAAAATAGTGTGAATTTTCATAACAAAAGTATGTTACTAACAGGTTCTAACATGTCTGGAAAAACCACATTTATAAGAACTGTTGCCGTAAATAGTATTTTAGCACAAACACTAAATATCTGTTTTGCGAAGAGTTATAATGCCCCATTTTACAAAGTGTTTTCTTCTATTAGAATTTCTGATGATTTATTAGATAACACAAGCTATTACTTGCAAGAAGTTCTTACTATTAAAGAATTAATTGATGCATCCACAGACAAAAATCCGTGTTTATTTATTTTAGATGAAATTTTTAAAGGAACCAATACTATTGAAAGAATTTCAGGAGGTAAAGCAATATTATCGCATTTAAACAGAAAACAACATACAGTTTTAGTATCTACACACGATATTGAATTGACAGATTTGTTACAGAAAGAAGATTATAATTTATATCACTTTAGCGAACTTATTAAGGACAATGAACTCATTTTTGATCACAAAATTAAAAAAGGAAAACTAAAAACAAGAAACGCTATCAAAATTTTAGATTTGTATGATTATCCCAAAACAATCATCAAAGATGCCAAAGAAATTGAAAAAAATTATTTTTCCTGATCTTCGGAAATAATTTTTCCTAAATATGAGAGTACCAAATCTTTCTTTTCAAAAGCTTCTTTTTCGAATTCAGTAATTAAATAAATCCCTTTTCCATTTTCAATAAACAAAGGAATTGATTTTTCTTCTAGGGCTAATAAATTTAGAATTCTATCATAATCATCCGATGTTTTTAAAGTTATTTCATGAATTTTAGGATCTTCTCTGTAAGCTTCACTTAAGTTTATATAATCATCATTAGGAGTAAAAAAGTTTTGTCTTTCTATATCTGTAGCATTTTTAGCTTCTGTAGATGAAGCAATAAAATAAGCTCCGTGTTCTCCAAAATCATTTTGAAAACTAGTTAAAGCATATTTATTTACATCATCATTTCCTGTTAAAGCTAGTAAATATCCAACGTCATTTAACTCTATGTTATCTCTCAAATCATCATCATAAATATTAACATTTAATGCTTCTAAATTATCATCTAAGGCCTGTTCTATAAAGTTTTTATTAGCGTCTATTAATACAACTCGTTTCTCTTTATCTCTTAAATACGAAGCAATTAATCTACAAGGGTCTGAAGCCCCAATAATTAATATAGCATCAGAACTATGTAAGAAAACACCAACAATTTTTGAAAATAATCTAGCTGTAGTCGCATTTAACAATACGGTTCCTAAAACAATCATAAAAACCAAAGGTGTAATATATTCAGCACCCTCAACGCCTTGTTTTAATAATTTACTGCCAAATAAAGAAGCAATTCCAGCAGCCACAATACCTCTTGGCCCAACCCAACTGATAAAAAGTTTTTCATTCAGTTTTAAGTTTGAATTTAAAGTACTTGCAAAAACAGCTAAAGGTCTTATTATAAAAACTACAATAGCAAATAATCCAGCAGTTTTCCATGTATATAAAAGCATTAAATCTTTCATATTGATATTAGCCGCTAATAAAATAAACAGAATTGAAATTAATAAAACGCTTAAAGACTCTTTAAAATATAATAATTCCTTAAGGTTTTTCAACTTTCCATTCCCTAATACCATTCCCATAACAACCACTGCTAAAAGTCCTGATTCATGTGCAAAAATCTCTGATTCTACAAATACTAAAAGTACTGTGGATAAAGAAACTACGTTTAACAAATAATGCGGAATTAATTTTTTATTAATAGCGTAAGCCAATGCGTGGGCAAACGTAAATCCAAAAGTTGTACCAAATAATAAAATTTTACCAAACTCAATTAATGCTGTTTTGGTAAAACCTCCTCCTCCACCAACACTAATAAATTCAAAAACCAATACCGCAACTAAAGCTCCTATTGGATCTATTAAAATCCCCTCCCACTTTAAAACAGTAGAAATATCCTTTTTTAAAGGAATATTTCTTAAAATTGGTGTAATTACTGTTGGACCAGTTACAATGATTAAACCTGAAAATAGAAAAGACAAATCCCATGCTAAATTAAAAATGTAATGTGCAACAATACCTGCTCCAAAAAAGGTAATTGCAGAACCTAATGTAATTAACTTTGTAATTACAGGACCAACATTTTTAATTTCGCTTCTTTTTAAGGTTAAACCGCCTTCAAAAAGAATAATACTAATTGCCAAAGACACAAAATAATAAAGACTTTCACCAGGAAATAAACCTTTTTGACCATTCCAAACTGGTTCTATCCATTTAGCGCCATCTTCACTTAAATAATTTGCTGCTATTGGCCCAACTAATAAACCAATTAAAATTAATGGTAAAATTGCAGGGATTTTAAATTTCCAAGCAACCCATTGCGCTAGTATTCCTAAAATTATTATTCCTGCTAATTCTAACATAGTTTGGTAAATATGATGAATGAGTAAATTTAAGAATGTTTGTGTTTCTTAAAAATATAATTCTTGTTTTTTTTATGTCAAGAAGTTCTTGCTTTATGGCATCATAGAATTAAATTACAAAAACTCTAACTTTTTTACTTTTTAATCGAACGTTATTTAAATCTTGTACCAATCTATTTGCCTCATTTGCAGGAACAGCTATAAAAGCACAATCTTGTTTCAACTCAATAACGCCAAGTTGATCTTTATTCAAGTTTCCTTTCTTAAAAAATAAACCAGCAATATCACCTTTAGAAATTTTATCTTTTCTACCTCCAGAAATAAATAAAGTTTCCCAAAAGATAGGTTTCATTTTCTGTTTGTTAGTGATATTTACATTTGTTGCGCTTTTTATAAAATCTGGTAAATTTTCCTTTTGCCATTTTAAAACAAAAGCAGTTCCTTTTGCGTCTACTCTTGCTGTTCTTCCATTTCTATGGGTAAACTCTTCTATTCTTTGTGGTAATTCGTAATGAATAATATATTTCATTTCAGGAATATCTATCCCTCTTGCAGCCAAATCTGTAGCCAATAAAATTTGGCTTGTTCCATTTCTAAATTTTATTAAAGATCGTTCTCTATCTCTTTGCTCCATTCCTCCAGAAAAACAACTGTGTGCTAATTTATGTTTTGTTAAAAAAGCACTGACTTCTTCTATAGAGCTTTTTAGATTACAAAAAATAATTCCTGGTTGATTGCCAATATGATGTAATAAATCTACCAAGGTTTGATTTTTATTTTTTGAAGGAGAAGCAACAATTTTAATATCTAGCTTTTTAGATTTTTTACCCGTTAAATAATTTAAAACTTTAGGATTATTTAACTTTACAAAATCAGGAATATCTGCATCTTGAGTGGCTGATGTTAAAATACGTTTGTTTATGCTTGGTAATTGATTGATTATTCCTCTCATTTCATACTCAAAACCTACCTCTAGAGATTTGTCAAACTCATCTAAAATTAAGGTTTTAATACTATTTTTTGAAAAACGATTGTTTGCAAAATGATCTGAAATTCTACCAGGAGTGCCAATTAAAATACTTGGAGTGTGCTTTATCTCTATCTTATCTTTTGCCATAGAGCGTCCTCCGTAAACTGCATTTACTTTAAAACCAGTTCCCATTTCTCTTATTACTTGTTCTATTTGAATTGCCAATTCTCTAGATGGAACTAAAATTAAAACTTGAATCTCTTTATTATTAGGATCAATTAATTTGAGTGTAGGTAACAGAAAAGCCAATGTTTTACCTGTTCCTGTTGGAGAAAGAATAACTGTATTTGAGTTTGTATCTATTACAGAAATAGCTTCATTTTGCATTTCATTTAATTCATAGATATTTAGTTTTGCCAAAATATCTTCCTGATTTTTAATACTATTTGCCATATTTATTACTTTCTGTTTACCTAAAATACAGGTATTTTATTCAAATTTTAGTCAAAGATAGTTAGTCTTTTACCAATAAAGGGTTTATATTTTTTACTTTTGTATTTTCAAAATAAAATAATGTTAGGTTTACAATTCGAAACAGAAACTTCTTGGGCAGATATTGCCAAAGTAAATTTGCAGCAAATATTAACAGATCATGCTTTTTTAGAGCAAAAAGCAGCCTCTAATGCTGTATCTATAATCATTAATTATTCAGAAGAAACTGAACTTGTAAAAGAAATGAGCAATATTGCTATTGAAGAAATGCAACATTTTAAAATGGTACATTTATTAATGGTAAAAAGAGGTATGGTTTTAGGACGCGAACAAAAAAACGATTATGCTGTGCGTTTGCAAAAGTTTTTTCCTAAAACAAAAGATAGAACCAATGCCTTAATTCAGCGTTTATTGGTGGCTGCTTTAATTGAAGCTAGAAGTTGTGAGCGTTTTAAAGTATTTTCTGAAAATATGGAAGATGAAGAATTACAAAAGTTCTACAAAAATTTAATGATTTCTGAAGCCAACCATTATACTACCTTTTTACAATTTGCGAGAAAATACCAAGATAGAGCTATTGTTGATGCAAAATGGAGTGCTTTATTAGCTTTTGAGGCAGAAATGATGAAAGAAAGAGGAACTTTGGCTAAAATTCACGGATAAAAATGTTTTTCGTTGGCTAAAGTATATAAAATTAAGATTTCCTTTTTTATTAAGAAATTACTAGTAAAATAAGTCATGTTTTCTAAAGAAGAAGCTGCCCAACTGCGAAAATTATTTTGGACAAGTTTTGGAAAATCTTTTCCAAGGAAGTGGTTATTGTATAACACCAAAGTAAAAGGTTTGGCTTTTAAATTTTTGGCTGACAGAAAAAAAGCAATGGTTTGCCTTGATATTGAAACTCCAGATGAAATTGCAAACCTTTTGTATTATGATCAATTGCTTTCTCTAAAAACGCTACTGGAAGAAGAACTTCCTGAGGTTATTTTTGATGATTGTTATGTATTGAATAGCGGAAAAACAATTCATAGAATTTATGTTCCTTTTGAAGGTAAATTTAGCATTCATAATAAAAATACTTGGCGAGATTGTTATGAATTTTTTATGGAAGCAATGCCAAAATTTGAGCTTTTTTATTATGAATATGAAGATATTATTAAAAACATATAAATATTTCTCTAAAGCTATATGTTGGCAAATAGGCTTGGGTTAAGGATTGAAGCATTTGTTTGAGCTCTTTTTTATTTTTCATAAAAAAAGCGAGTGCGTAAAGCCTGACCTGAAAGGTAACGCCCCAAAAATTAATCAAAAAAAAAATCACCCTTGAGGAGTGATTTTATCTAACATTTTCTTTTTCTATTTTATAATCTGAATTGAGAAAGGATAATTTGGTTTCTCATTATTACTGGCTTTAATAGCATTTATAATTGGAAAAATTAAATAGAAAACTCCAATTAACATGATACCTATTATTCCTAAACCTAAAAGTAAAACCAAAGGGATACAGATTAAAATATAAATAAACATTGATATTCTAAAGTTTAGAATGGCTTTACCATGTTCATCCATATCTCTGATTTCATCCTTTTTTGTGAGCCATAAAACTAATGGAACTATAAAACCTCCAATACCCGAAACAAAATCTAATAATTGACTCAAATGGGTTAATACTAGTAGTTGTCTGTTTTCTTTCATTTTTTATATTTGTAGTTTGGTTGTTTAATTATTGGACGCAGAAAACCGTATTTTGTTACAAAACATTTCTTTTCAACTTAATTAAGCGATGTATATTTGCAATATGATTCAAAATGATACCATTATTGCTTTGGCTACTCCTGCTGGAGTTGGCGCAATTGCCGTAATTAGACTTTCTGGAGAAAACTCTATTGCTATTGTAAATGCTTTTTTTAAATCTATAAGAAAAGGAAAAACTTTAATAAACCAGAAAACGCATACCATTCATTTGGGTCACATCAAAAACAAAGATATCATTTTAGATGAAGTTTTAGTATCTGTTTTTAAAAATCCTAATTCATACACAGGAGAAAATGTGGTAGAAATTTCTTGTCATGGTTCTTCTTTTATTCAGCAGGAAATTATACAATTGTTTTTACAAAATGGTTGCAGAATGGCTGATAATGGTGAATTTACCATGCGTGCTTTTTTGAATGGAAAAATGGATTTATCGCAAGCGGAAGCTGTTGCAGATGTTATTGCTTCTAATTCTGCTGCAAGTCATCAAATGGCAATTCAGCAAATGCGTGGAGGAATTACAAATGAATTGAAAGAATTACGTGCAAAGTTGTTAGACTTTGCTGCCTTGATAGAATTAGAATTGGATTTTTCTGGTGAGGATGTGGAGTTTGCAGATAGAGCTCAATTTAAAAGTTTAGTGGCTAAAATTACTTTTGTTTTAAAACGCTTGATAGATTCTTTCTCTTTTGGAAACGCAATGAAAAACGGAATTCCTGTTGCTATTATTGGCGAACCTAATGTTGGAAAATCTACTTTACTAAACGCTTTATTAAATGAAGAAAAAGCGATTGTTTCTGATATTGCTGGAACTACAAGAGATGCTATTGAAGATGAAATTATTATTGATGGTGTTGCTTTTAGATTTATAGATACTGCAGGAATTAGAGAAACTAAAGATGTTGTTGAAAGTATTGGTATTAAAAAAGCTTTTGAAAAAGCTGAAAAGGCTCAACTTATCATTTTTTTAATAGATTCTAAAAAAGAGAATAAAGAGCAAAGAAAACAAGAAATTACTGCAATTAAAGATCGTTTTCCTAACAAACGCTTGTTGGTTATTGCTAATAAAGTTGACTTAATTTCTACTGATGAAATTGCTACTTTACAATTAGAAATTGATAATTTAATTCCTTTATCTGCGAAAAATAAAACAGGAATTGAAGAATTAAAAAATGAGTTGACTGCTTTAGTAAATATTGGTGCTTTAAGTAATAACGAGACTATTGTTACCAATTCTCGTCATTTTGAGGCTTTAAATAATGCTTTGCAAGCAATAAACTCTGTTCAACAAGGAATTGATTTAGAAATTTCCACAGATTTATTTTCAATTGATATTAGAGAATGTTTGCGTCATTTAGGTGCCATTACTGGCGATTATGATGTGGACAAAGACATTTTAGGGCATATTTTTTCTAATTTCTGTATTGGAAAGTAATATTTTTTTTTAAACCAAAATAGTAGTTCCTTTTGCTGATGTGCCTTCTATTTCATCAAAGTAAAAATCGACCCTACCTAAATTAATTCCGTAAGCACCAACTTGATTTACAAGCGTATTTTTTCCTTGTTTGTTTTTTACAATAGTTGGTTTTGGCAAAAAAGTATGGGTATGCCCTCCAATAATTAAATCGATGTTTTCTGTTGCTTTAGCCAAATTTAAATCAGAAATTTTATTTGGATTTGTCTTATAATTATACCCTAAATGAGATAAACAAATTATTAAATCACACTTTTCAATATTTTTTAATTCATCAGTAATATCTTGAGTGATTTCAATAGGATCTAAATACTTAGTTTCTTTGTATAATTTCTTACCTACTAAACCTTCTAATTCAATTCCTAATCCAAAAATTCCTATTTTAATTCCGTCTTTAAAAAATGTTTTATAAGGTTTAACAAGCGTATCTAAAACTGTATTTTTAAAATCGTAATTCGCAGAAACAAAATCAAAATTAGCATTTGGTAGTTGTTTACGAAAACCTTCTATAGAATTGTCAAAATCATGGTTACCCATAGTAGCTAAATCATATTTTAGCATACTCATTAACTTGAATTCTAGCTCTCCTCCAAAATAGTTGAAATAAGGTGTTCCTTGAAAAATATCACCAGCATCTAATAACAAAGTATTGGAATTTTCCTTTCTAATTTGTTCAATTAAAGTTGCTCTTTTGGCAACCCCTCCTTTATTAGCATTCCTGTAATGAGTAGGTTTAAAGGGTTCTATTTGACTATGTGTATCATTTGTATGTAAAATAGTAATATGTCTTTGTTTGTTGGATACAAAAGAAGGTAATGTTAAACCTCCTATTAATGCCAAAGTAGATGCGCCTCCTATTTGTTTTATAAATTTTCTTCTTTCCATTACTCTACAATTACACGTTTATCAATAGTTGTTTTTAAAGTATCTACCTTTTTAAAATAGTCTATCACAGCATCTCTCACTTTGTAGTTTAGTTTCGTCAATTTTTTGGGATTTTTGAAAAAGTTCATTCTATCTCCACCACTCTGTAAATAATCAGAAGTTACTACATTATACGTTTTGTTTTTATCAAATTTTTGACCGTTTATTCTTAAATCGTAATCATTTTCTCTAATTAGTAATGAAACATTTTTTGATAAAGGATGTGCTTTTTTATTTCCTACAAAATAATGAATTAATTCTTCTATTTTATCACCTGAAAGTTCTACTACAACTAATTCATTTTCAAAAGGCATTAATTTAAAAGCATTTTCTGTAGTTACATCTCCTAAAGGAATTGGAGAGCGTAACCCGCCACTATTAAACATTGCAAAATCGATATTTAAGTTTGTTTTATCTTTAAAAAAAGGAGTCCCCATTTCATAGCACAAATCTGCCATTAAATTACCTAAAGAACTTTGCATATTGCCATCATTTTTTACAAAATTTTTAGGGGCGTAACAAAGTAGACTATTCATTTCTGAAGATAATTTTTCCTTGTAAGGTTTTATTATCTTTTCAAAAGATTTATCCGATTCTATTGAACCATCCAATTCAATGGTTTTAGCAGTAATTTTTTTAAGATTATAATTTGTTTTTTTACAAGAGACAAGTAAAATATAGAAACAAATAAAATAGAGATATTTCATTTAATTTATGTTTAATATTTGGAAATATAGAAAATAATATCTGTAAAATACAATGAATTTAATTTAAAATTCTAATGGCCATTGATCTTCTATTGGAAATAATTTACTTTCCCAAATCTGAACTTCTTGTTGGGTTAATACACATTCTTCTAATTCGGTAATCATTTTTTCTTTATTTAAATGTTGTCCAATAAAAACTAATTCTGTTTTTCGATCTCCAAATATAACATCCCAATCTGATTCTATTTGATTTTTATTTTCTAAAAATGCTGCATAACTAACTCTTTCTGAAACAGGCATAGAGGCCCACCAAACTCCTGCAGATTCTGCTTTACAAGAACTTCCTGCAGAACTCCAAATTAAAGCTTGATTAGATCTTGAAGCTAACCAAAACAAGCCTTTACTTCTTATAATATTTTGTGGAAAAGATTGATTTAGATAATTTAAAAAACGTTCTGGGTGAAATGGCTTTTTATTTCTAAATACAAAAGAGCTAATTCCATATTCCTCCGTTTCGGGTGTGTGTTCATTTTCTAATTCTTTTTGCCAACCTGCAGAGGCTTCTGCTTTTTCATAATCAAATAACCTTGTATTAATCACATTATGTAATGCAACTTTAGATTGAGTTGTTTTAATAATTTTTGCCTCAGGATTTAGTTTCTGAATAATAGCATTCAATATTTCTAGCTGATCTTCAGAGATTAAATCAATTTTATTAAGAATAATTACATTCGCAAACTCTATCTGATCTGTTAATAAGTTTACAATAGTTCTGTCATCTCCCTCAATATTTGTAAGTTCTCTTGAGGTTAAATAATCTGCGCTTGAAAAATCATTTAAAAAATTATATGCGTCAACCACAGTAATCATATTATCTATATAACTAAATCTACTTAAATCTATTTTACCATCTTCACTCTCAAAAGTAAAAGTTTGTGCTACCGGAATTGGTTCACTAATTCCAGTACTTTCAATTAATAAATAATCGAATTTGTTTTGAGATGCTAACTTTTCGACCTCTATCATTAAATCTTCACGAAGTGCACAACAAATGCAGCCGTTAGACATTTCTACTAATTTTTCTTCAGTTCTAGAGAGGGTATTTTCATTCTCTATAAATTGAGCATCAATATTTACTTCGCTCATGTCATTTACAATTACAGCTACTTTAAGGCCTTCTTTATTATGTAAAACATGATTTAACAAAGTTGTTTTTCCAGCACCTAAAAAACCACTTAATACAGTAACAGGTAATTTTTTCATTTATATAATAATTTTACTTCTAGACTATCTGCTATCACTTTTTCTAAAATATATGGATCACTTCCAGGACCAATTGTTAATAATTTAGATCCTGTAATTGGTACTCCATTAAATGGTCTTACAAAAAAATTACCATCTGGTGTTCTTTCAAAATAAGTGTACTTTTCTTCGTTTTTAATATTTGTACATCCTTTTACTCTAAGAATATTTTGCGGTAAATGTTTACAAATTTTTTCAATACAATTTATATTTGGTAAAATGGGTAAATCAACAGAGCAAGATGCCCAATGAGCTTTTTGATGTTCAATTTTTTCTACTTTATTGTTTATTGGTGAAAGTTCTGAAAGGTATTTTATATCAATAGTATCTTTTGTTATAATTTTTGCCGAAGGATTCAACACTGTAAGTTCTTTAATTACTTTTTCTTTTCTTTCTTTTGTAATATTTTCTACATGACTTAAAACAATTAATGATGACACCTGAACTTGATTTGACTCCAACTCATTATGTTCTCCCCTCTTTTGCCAGTTTTTTGCATTTACAACAGAAATTTGAATTGGTGGTAGAAATTTTTTATTTATACCAACACCTAAAAATTCCATTAAAGTACACGCATCTGAAGTCCCGTTTGCTTCAATTAATGTAATGCCCTTTTCTCTTTCAGGAATTCTATTCACAATATTCCGTAATTCAACAATTCCACTGCAACATATACAACTACCACTAAGTGCTTTAATATTTTTTAAATCGAGTTGATTTGCAAACTGTTGTGCATCCATATTCGCATTTTCGTAATCATTAAGAACTAAAAACGGATTCCAACCTTCGTTGATAAAATTCTCCATCAACTGCTTTAGCAACGCAGTTTTTCCTGCTCCCAAAAAGCCAACAACAGCAATTAAAGCTTCCATATGTAATTCTTTCTTAAATTGAAAAAGTAAACTGTGCCCAGTAAAATACTAACCATTTATTATATTTAAGTTATTCATCTTCTCAATTAAATCTCCAGTTATAGCCACAACCGCAGGCTTGGGAATATTATCTTCATCAAAAGGCCATTTACTTGTTGGGTTTGTAAGCTCTTTAGTTTGTTCTCCAGGATGTTGTACACTTAAAAATAGCGTTTTACCATCTGGTGCAAACCAAGGCCCTGTAAGTTCTGCATCAATTGGTGCAGATGCCACCCTAATTACTTTCCCTGAATCTTTTCCAAATCTAGGAATCACAAATAAACTGTTATTTTTAAAAGGCAAATAAGGTTTTCCTTCTTTATTCATAGCACTTCCAGACATATCAGAAGTCATCCAAAGATTTCCTGCTAAATCAAATGCTAAGTTATCTGGACAAGAAAAACCACTTTCTTCTCCTCCAGCTTTATATGTTGATGCTTTAAAAGTTAATGAGTCAAATTTCCCGTTAGTTTCTTCCAACTTTAAGATTGAACCATGATAATCTTTCTTTTGATAATTATTGGTAAGCGATATCAAAATATGACCTGTTATTGGATCAATTTCTATATCTTCTGGTCTATTTAATTCTGTAGCTCCCAAAATTTTTGCAGCTTCTCTTGCTCTAATTAAAACCTCCGTTTGATTTGTAAATTTCTTTTGTAATTGCGGTTGATTTTTCCAATCTAAAGGTAACCATTTTCCATTTATAGTATCTGCTACATACAACGTTCCTTCTTTCAAAGAGCCTGGTTTTGAAGATATAAATTTATATAAATGTTCATTATTATGATCATCTCCTGAATAAGCCACAATTCTTTTGTCTTCCAACTCATAGAGTGTGCAACATTCGTGAGCAAACCTTCCTAAAGCGATATGCTTTTGAGCTTCTCCATTTCTGGGATCAATCTCTACCACCCAACCATAATGTTCTGGTGGATAATCATAAAATTTTTCCCAAGCACAATGGGTACTTGGTTTACGAATTGGATTATTATTTTCATCATATACAGTTTCACCAAAAAAACCATCGTAATTTTCTTCACATGTTAAAAAAGTATTCCAAGGTGTAATTCCTCCTGAACAATTAGCTAATGTCCCTATTACTGTTGTTTTTCCTTTTACAGGAGTATCCCAATTTAATTTAATTGGAGTTTTTGCTGAAATTCTTCTGTTATAAGGATCATTTTTTACTACTCTCCAAACTTCATTTTGTTGTTTAATTCTAACTATACTACCACCTACATTATACATTTCAAGATCTACTTGTTCTCTTGTTTTGTGCTCAAAGGGGTTATTGTAAACATTACTATCAAATCCAGAAACAAAAAGCGGATTAATGTATTCATGATTTACCCATAATAAACCATCTTTAGGATTGTTTTTATCTAAAGGAATAAAACAAGTAAAATCGTTATTAAAGCCAAATGTGTCTTTATCACTTATTTGATCACCCCATTTGATAATTGTATGATAATTTAACCCTTTGGCAAGAATTAAATCGTCATTATCTGAGGGAGACAATCCTTCTACAATAATATTTTTTAATCTATTAAGTTTATCTTTAGATACATCACTGCCCAATATCGGCTTTGTATTATTACCACAACTCATTAAAAATGGAGGTACTATTATGGCTCCTAAACTGGCTTTTCCTAAGAAAGAAAGAAATGTTCTTCTTTTAATTGATTTCATAATTAATATTGAATATTTAAACTATACTGCAATTTCTGCAAGTACCAACTAACATTATTTCTGCCGAGTCTATTTGAAAATTTGGAACTTTTGGAATAGCAATTTCTACAGATAAACATTCAATTGCTCCGCAATCTTTGCATTGAAAGTGTGGGTGTGAATCTAAGTGATTGTCTGAAGAGCAACTATGGCATTTTGCATACCATTTATTACCATTTATATCATTAAAAGAATGCACAACGCCTTCACTTTCCATACGTTCCAAAATTCTATAAACTGTAGTTTTATTCATTTGATTTTTAGTCTTTTTAACTAAATTGACTACAGACAAAGCATTTGAATTTTGACTAAAAATATCTAATAATAATTCAACCGATTTTGTTTTTCTTATTATTCCCATAAATACAAATCTAATGCAACTATGTTGCAGTACCAAACTCTTTAGTATATTTGCAAAATAATTTTAATAATAGTTATGATTTCAATAAAACAGAAATCCGATTTTTTTGGAGTTGCAGCAAGCAGCCTGTGTTTAATACATTGTATTTCAACACCTTTTATTTTTTTAGCTCAAGCTCACGCAGCTTGTTGCGCTGCAGAAGTTCCAGAAATTTGGAAGAATTTAGACTACCTCTTTTTAGCCGTTTCTTTCATCGCTATTTATTGGTCTACTCGAAATTCATCTAAAAAATGGATTAAAACTGCTTTGTGGTTAAGTTGGGCGCTATTAACTTTCACAATTTTAAATGAAAAAGCCCAATGGTTTTCTATACCAGAATACTTCATATATTTTCCTTCTCTTGGGTTAGTAGGATTTCATATTTACAATCTTAAATTTTGCCAATGTAAAGAAGATAAATGCTGCACAAATAATTTATAATAGAAATATTATTTCAAAAATATAAATATTACTAATTTTACAAGCCTATTTTAATCGATTAAGAACTAGTCGTTAATCTATATTTTAAGCTATATTTGCACCCAATTTAATTTTATGAGA
>ENA-OSET01003113-OSET01003113.1-sediment-metagenome-genome-assembly--contig:-NODE-3113-length-15447-cov-7.558230_pt1 | contig 15447 bp, 12 predicted proteins | sample MGYA00237882_ERZ534229 | MGnify/ENA primary metagenome ERZ534229 (study PRJEB26408, sample SAMN06266212) | sediment metagenome | isolation source: Hudson Canyon methane seep mesocosm | place... | reverse complement strand
GTTGCGGGTAGCAGTTTGGCTTTGGGGCTTGATAACTCGTCCAGTACCTTCTTTGTTCCCTCTCTGACTAAGCGAAGTGCTCATTCAACGGTTGTGTTGAGTGATGGGGAGACGATTGGCATTGCCGGCTTAATTAGCGAGACCAGCCGCAAAACAATTACTAAGTTTCCTGGTTTAGGCGATATTCCTGTATTTGGTCAGCTTTTCACCAGTCAAGAGTTTCAAAAGGGTGAAACCGAATTGGTGATGATGGTGACGGTGCATAAGGCTAAACCACGCTCTACCGAGCTAACCCGCTTGCCTACAGACTCATTTGTTGACCCCAGTGATTTGGAGTTCTATTTGCTGGGACGAACCATCTATTCGAAGAGTGATGATTCAGAGGGGGATGTAATGATGTCTGAAACAGATGATGAGGGGGAGCCTACCTTACCTGCACAAACGGGTGGTGCTGAAAGTACCTTTGGTCACACTATTAACTAATTTGAGCGATAAACGGTTTTAACCGGGAGAACGTTATGAAATATTTTTTAGTTACCGCCATCACGCTTACGTCAGTTCTGGGTTGCTCGTCTCTGGAGCATCAGGGAGAGATGGGTGGTTCAGTTAGAACGATGATTAATGAGCAAGTTGCTAACCCGAACGCAGCGGCTGAAGCAGAAGGGAAAACGCAGAGGGGTTTGGATGGACAGATAGGGGAGCAGATTATGAAAACCTATCGCCAGAATATTGCAAAACCCACAGAGGTTAACAATGAGATTCGTATTAATGTGGGCAGTTAATATTTAGCAAGTGGTAGGTGATAAGTAGCAATAGAAGGAGAGGGATTATGAGTGTGATTAATCGTTTATCTCAACAGGGTGCCGTTATGGTGACCACAGCCATTGGCATGTTAGCCATTGTTGCTGTGGCAGGTTTGGCATTAGACACCGGACACATGCTTTTAAATAAGTCACGATTGCAAAATGCAGTGGATGCCGCGGCACTGGCTGGTGCAAAAACACTGGATTTATCTGGCGATGGTAACCAGGCCCAGCTTGATGCCGAGGCAGTATTTTCTGTTAATGCCGCTGACGGGACTGGTAATCAGGAACTTTATAATGCCAACCTTCAGCCTCTTATTGAGTTTGCTGATAGCTTGAGCGCTGGCTCCTTTTCGACAGTGCCAGGGGCTGACCCACAATATATTCGCGTTACTGTGGATAGTTTTAGCTTGGCTAGTTGGTTGATTCAGGTGATAGGCATTAACTCGAAAAACGTAGCAGCCTCTGCAGTGGCGGGCCCCAGTCCAACAATTCTGAATGCATGCAATATTGCTCCGATGATGGTTTGTGGTGACTCCGGCCCAGCTGCTACTGGATATTTCGGGTATGAAATTGGTGCTGTGCAGATTCTAAAAACCAGTGCAGGTGGTAGTTCGGAGGTGGGACCTGGAAATTTTCAATTAATACGTCTTGGCGACTCTCAGGGTGGTAGTGCTATTCGCACAGCCATGGCTGGGGGGTATGAAGGCTGCATCAACAATGGTGATGTTGTTCAGACAGAGCCTGGGAATACCATTGGTCCAGTTGTGCAAGGCTTTAACACTCGGTTCGGTAAATATGTAGGGCCATTTTCCAGTCAGGATGAATACTCGTCTTCCTATAAGCCTGATGTGATTGTAACGGAGAATACTGCACCCATCGTAGACTCGGATGGGGATGGAACAATAGATACAGAAGCTTCAGCACTTGGTTTTAATTGGGGTATGTATCAAACCGCTAAACTCGCTAATGCATGGGATTATACTCCCGCTCCTGTAGGTCAGGGATATCATGAACGACGAATTATGGCCGTTCCTATTGGTGATTGTACTGGGACTACCAATGGACAGGGCTCGGTGCCTTTACTCGGTTTTGGATGTTTTTTCATGCTGCAATCGGTTAAGCAGCAGGGAAACAATGCAGAAATTTATGGGCAGTTTGTTGAAGATTGTCAGGCCACTGGCCAGCCAGGTCCAGAACCCACTAACGCCGCAGGGCCTTATAAAATTCAGCTCTATAAAGATCCAGAAAATCTGGATGCCTAAATTTTTATTGTAAGGGGCATGTTATGAAAAATGTAAATCAATCAAAACAGACAGGGCTGGCTGCCGTCGAATTTGTAGTGGTTGTGCCTGTATTGTTGTTCTTAATGCTCGCTACGGCTGAATTTGGTCGAATGCTATATCAATATGAAGTTTTAACCCGAGCCACTCGTGATGCTGCCCGCTACGCCTCGGGTGAAGCGGGTACAGGAACATTAGGGTATATCAATGATAGTACTGGTGATACCAGTAGTTGGCCTGGCTTGCAAAGCGAAACGGCCAACATAGCGCTTTGCGGATTTCGTGATTGCACAGGTCAACCGGCAATTATTGAAGGACTTAATACTAGCAATATTGAAGTACTGGCGGCAGATGACTTTCATGTTACGGTCAATATTATTTACAACTTCGTGCCCCTGTTTGGCAATACGCTTTCTACTTTTGGCTTTGGTGATCCTATCTCGTTAGCCATCCCGCTTCAAAGTAGCTTAACCATGAGGGCTTTATGATGTTGCATTCTAAAAAGCAACAAGGTGTGACCTCCGTGGAATTTGCTATTGTAGGCTCAGTGTTTTTTATGGTGTTGCTGGGAGTGATTGAAGTAGGTCGTCTCTTGTTTACCTGGAATGCCCTGGCTGAAGCTACTCGCCGTGGTGCAAGAGTAGCAGCGGTTTGTCCTCCTAATCACTCCGCTATCCGTCGTATTGCGGTATTTGATGATATTAATGGAACCGGGGTCAGTCCCATTATATTCGGCTTAACCGAGAATAATATATTAGTCTCCTATCTTGATGTAAATGGTTCACCGGTGGGGGATGTGACAGTAGAAGCGGACTACCTTGATATTGAATATATCCGGGTTGAAATTGATACAGACACTAATCAATTTCAATACCAGATGTTGATTCCCACTTTAAACAGCATGATTACTGCTCCCAGCTTTGCTGCAACGATTCCCAGAGAAAGTTTGGGTGTACCACGCCTTGACGCAACGGGAACACCGGTTACAGCAGGCTGTTTTGGCACTCCAACCTAGCGGAGGATGTATGAACAACATAATTTCTTTTAATCAGAGTGACCTTAGTAATGAACCAATGTCTATTCGAGGCCATAAAATGAAGATGACAGGGACGCAAACAATCAGCATTTTGGTGGCTAGTCGATGTAAACAGGCTATTAATTATTTGAGTGAGTTAGTTGAGCAACATGAACATATATCAGTTACAACGCGGTTAATTACTAATGGTCACTCCGACCCCTTATATGGTTTAGAGGTGCTTCCAGATATTCTGATATTCAGGATTGGTGATAACGGTATTCAGGAACTTGAAGAACTAGCTGCCCGACCTATGGATCAACGACGGCCAATGATTGTGATTAGTGAGTCGAATGATTGTGACGTGATGCGTATGGCCATGCAGGCGGGTGCCTGTGACTTCTTTTCAGAACCGCTAACCGATTCTGATTTTAAGTGTAGTGTAGAACGACTGATTACTGACTGTTCAACCATTGTGAGTAGTGACGGTTTAACTATTGTAATGAATGCAAAAGGCGGTTCAGGTGCCTCGCTGATTGCCAGTACGGTGGCTCATATAATGTCTGCTGCAACCGGTATGCGGGTTGCGTTAGTCGACTTTGATTTACAATTTGGTGCTTTATCTCATTACCTCGACATTACGCCAGAGCATGGACTCCAGGAAATTCTGACGGTGGTCGATGAACTGGATGAGACCGCTTTAGATGGCTATATGGAGAAGCACAGTAGTGGCTTACGGGTGCTGGGTTCAAATTCTGAATCAATTATGCTAGCTGATGAAGTGCCCGGGGAGCAATTAATGATGTTGCTCGACCTTCTGGAAAGCGGTTATGAAAAAGTGATTGTTGATTTGCCGCGTCAAATTAACTTAATGAGTTCAACAGTGATAGAACGGGCTAGCAAGCTGGTGTTGGTGGTACAGCAAAATATTGCCAACCTGAGAGATGCTTGTCGTTTGTTATCTATTCTTCGAAATGAATTTGGCATGCCTGATGACAAAATATTAGTGGTTGTTAATCGCTATGAGCCTAAATCTCAGATCACCTTAAAAGATATAGAAAACGCACTGCAAATAAAACCTGATATGACCATTCCTAATGATTTTAAGCATGTAACTGAAAGTTTGGATAGTGGTGTTCCACTGTACGAGTTTGCAAGAAAAACGGCCATTACTAAATCATGTATGGGGCTTGAAACCAAGCTGGGTGGCCACTCGATGGATCGTAAACCAGGGCTTTTGTCTCGTTTTTTTAATAGTTAGTACATCGCAATATTGTAAGGAGAGCATCATGTCATTCGGATTTTTAAGAGACAAAAAAACAGAAAATGGAATGCCGCCGGTTGCCAGCTTAAATGTTGATAACGCATCTTCGTTCTCTTCTAAACTAGCCGCTCGACGGTCGGCTCAGAAATCGTCACAGGAGAATCAATCTGCGGAGGCTACCACTCCAGATTCAGCTCCATCTCCATCATCAAATCAAGATAACAATCCGGCTGAAGGGGTTAATGTGCCCAAGCCGCTGTCAGGGCAGCTAAAAGAGTGGAAACAACAAATTCATCAAAAGCTTCTTAAAGTGATGGATCTAACTGTATTGGAAACGCTAGGGGAGCAGGAGGCAAGAGGACAGATACGGGAAATTTGCCAGCGCGTTATTCAGGAGGAGGCTTTACCCATCAGCTTGCAAGCCCGTGAGCGAATACTCAAACTGATTGAAGATGAAATTATGGGCCTGGGGCCATTAGAGCCTTTACTGGCAGACCCGACCATTTCAGATATTTTGATCAATGGTGCCGATACGGTTTATGTAGAGCGTTTTGGTCTTCTTGAACGTACTGATGTGCGGTTTGATAGCAACGCTCAGTTGATGAATATTATTGATCGTATTGTGTCGGGTGTTGGGCGTCGAATTGATGAATCGTCTCCCATGGTTGATGCGCGTTTGAAAGATGGCTCTCGGGTGAATGCCATTGTTCCCCCGCTAGCCATTGACGGCCCCGTGGTTTCTATACGACGCTTTTCGGTAGATAGAATGACCATGGATAACCTGGTTGAACTAGGGACGGTAACCCCCACGGCAGCGGCTGTTTTAAAAAGCGTTGTATTGGGCAAGCTTAACGTATTGATTTCTGGTGGTACGGGCTCAGGAAAAACCACCTTGCTGAATATATTGTCAGGTTTTATTCCAGAGAACGAACGCATTATTACCATTGAAGATTCTGCCGAGCTACAGCTACAACAACCTCATGTGGTACGCCTGGAAACACGGCCTCCAAACATTGAAGGCAAAGGTGAAATATCCCAGCGTGACCTAGTTAAAAACAGCTTGCGAATGAGACCCGAGCGTATCGTTATTGGTGAGGTTAGAGGAGGGGAGGCGCTGGATATGCTGCAAGCGATGAATACCGGACACGAAGGTTCATTGGCGACGCTTCATGCGAATAACCCCAGAGATGCTTTAGGTCGTATTGAAAATATGGTGTCGATGACGGGTATTAACTTCCCTGCAAAAGCCTTACGTAGTCAGGTAGCTTCGGCTATTAATGTTGTTTTACAGGTACAGCGCCAAGAGGACGGTCGCCGCCGTTTGGTGAGTATTCAAGAAATAAACGGCATGGAAGGGGATGTAATTACCATGTCTGAACTCTTTGCCTTTGAACGACAGGGTTTAGACAAAGAGGGAAATGTGAAAGGTGTATTAAAGGCAACCGGTATTGTTCCTGCATTTCATGAAAACCTTCAGAGAAAAGGGATTGAATTGCCTATTGATATTTTTCGGGTAACGGAATTTTAGTGACTAGGTTTAAAGCCAGGGTTAAAAAAATAGCTTTAAAAAACAGGTGATGCTATGTCTGAAGAAATTGTAATTTTCGTGGTGATGGTTTTTTCTGCAGTATTTCTGCTGGTATTAGGCTTAGTGGTACCGGCATTCGGTGAAGATAGGCAGAATCGCAAGCGCTTACAAAAGCGTTTGAAGGACGTTTCTGGTACGGCTGATCAACCTGAGTTGAACTCGTTGTTACGGGAAAAATACCTCAGTGAGCTATCGCCAACCGAGCGATGGTTAGAGAGCCTACCGTTAATGGAAAAACTTTCCAGGGTGATTGATCAGTCGGGACACCGTATTCCTTCTTATCGTCTGGTTTTGTTATCACTGGTTCTAGGTTGTGTGGGTTTTATAGTAGGGTGGGTTGTTACTCGACAGCTTATGTTTTCGGCACCTATTGCTCTGGTTGTTGCTGTGCTGCCCCTCTTTAAAATATATCGGGATCGTAGTGTTCGTTTTCAGAAGTTTGAAGAACAGTTACCCGAAGCGATTGACTTAATGCGTCGTGCGCTTCAGGCCGGGCACCCTTTTAGAGAGTCGCTACACTTAGTCTCTCAGGATATGCCAGACCCTATCGCTAGAGAGTTCGGGATTACTTTTGCTGATATAAATTACGGTAATGATGTTCGACGAGCCATGCTAGGGCTGCTGGACCGTGTTCCGTCTATTACAGTAATGGCATTGGTCACATCGGTACTGGTTCAGAAAGAAACTGGCGGTAACCTGGCAGAAATACTGGAACAAATTAGTACCGTGATTCGAGGGCGCTTCAAGTTTCAGCGCAAAGTAAAAACACTCTCTGCCGAAGGACGAATGTCTGCCTGGATTCTTTGTTTGGTGCCTTTTGCACTGGTGTTACTACTGATGGTAACCACGCCTGATTATTTGCCTGTATTGGTGGAAGATGAAAGAGGGCGTAAGTTTATTCTTTATGCCTTTGGCGGAATGGTGGTAGGTATTTACTGGGTTCGTAAGATTATTCGGATTGCAGTTTAAAAGCATGCACACAGAGGAGTAGATGACAATGGACTATATATTAGCGCTATTAGGTACTCTGATAGAAGATGAGAAGAACGTTAGAATCACGTTTGTGGTGCTTACAGGTTTATCGATATTAATATTTGCTCTAGCGTCTATGGTGCTGTTGTCGGAAATGAGCAGCCCTCTTAGACGTCGTATTAATGGAATGATTCACCGGGAGCCTCAACGCGCAGCTATTGGACCCGGAAATTTGGATAACTTTTCAAAGGTCATTGACCCGGTATCAAAGTACGTGATGCCCAGCAAAGAATGGGAGTTATCAAATACCTCTAAAAAACTGGTTCATGCCGGGTACCGTTCTTCCAGTGCGGTTAAAGACTTTTATGCAATTAAAGTGGTGCTGGCTATTCTATTACCGGTTTTGGTGCTAACTGCAGCTCAGTGGATGCCAGAGCTAAGCCGGTCAAAAATTCTTTTCGCTTTATTATTCGCCGCAGGTGCGGGGTTGATGCTTCCTTCGATGATTTTAGAACGCTTAGTTCTGACGCGCACGAATACCTTGAGACGTAGCTTTCCCGATGCACTGGATTTGCTGGTTGTTTGTGTTGAAGCAGGCCTTGGGCTTACCGCTGCATTGCAGCGAGTAGCTGATGAATTGTATGTGAGCCACCCCGAACTATCTGAAGAACTGGCATTAATTGGTGTAGAAGTTCGAGCCGGAGTGAGTCGTGTTCAAGCGCTTCGTAATATGGCTGAGCGTACCGGGTTAGACGATATTAGAGGCATGGTTGCGTTGCTGGATCAAAGTGTTCGATTTGGAACCAGCATTGCCGATACTTTGAGGGTGTATTCAGAAGAGTTTAGAGATAAGCGTATGCAACAAGCCGAAGAGACAGCGGCTAAAATTGGTACCAAATTGATCTTTCCGCTGACTTTTTGCATGTGGCCATCATTTTTCTTAGTTGCCATTGGGCCTGCGATACTTAGAGTATTTAAAGCCTTTGGAGGGGTATAAATCAGTTTTGAGTCATAAAAATAAATTCATTAAATATAGCGTACAGGTGAATGATTATGAACAAGATAGTGAGTATTCTAGATTTTAAAGTTCAGGGTTTTGAATTTTCTAAAGTAAGCAATGTAGCTTTGGTTCGCCACTCCTTGGCAAACTGGAAAGCGCTCGTTGCTTTAATGGCTGTTGCGGTAGTTAGTGGCTGCAGTACTACGCCGGAAAAAGATATTTATAATGAGTTCTATGATGGACAGGCATCTGCGGTGTACTTACAGACTGACCCTCCAGAAACGATAGAAGAAGCCACTTACCGAGGAGATATGGCATTAAAAGAAAGAGATTCTGATCGCGCTTTGTTTGAGTATATTCGGGGCTTGGCGTTAGATGATAATAATGAAGGCTTGCTTTATAAGGTAGGTAGTATTCATGCTTCTCGTGGCAATCACGAATTAGCTCAGACTGCCTACGAGCAGGTTATTGATATTAATGCAGAGCATGTTGGTGCCTTGGAGGGGATGGGGCTAGTGTTGTTGGAAGTAAGAGAGTATGAGCAATCAGAAGTCTACTTCAAACGCTCAATAAGAGCTGATCAAAGCAGAATAGAGCATAAGTTAATGGGAACTGATCTCAACGCTGACCCTAAGCTTAAGAAAGAGAAGAAATATAAGCGTGTTCGTGATGAGCAAGATGTAGCAATGAGTAAAAACCAAAATACAGTAAAAACGGTGGCGCCTGAATATCGTAATAAGCCCATTCAATACAATGGCCCACAAGTTAAAGTTGACAAAAATTCACCTTACCGAGCCTACAATAGTATGGGGGTGATTTCAGATTTGAAGAAAGATTATGTTGAAGGTTTGTTATATTACAAAGTGGCGCTGAAGATCAAACCTCGCAGTGCTGTTGTTTGGAATAATATGGGATATTCACGCTATTTAGCTGGCGACTGGAAAGCGGCTGAAAAGTCGTTCAAACGCGCTATTGGCTATAAAGAAAACTACAATCAAGCCTGGAAAAACCTGGGTTTGCTCTATACACGTCAGGAGCGTTACCCCGAGGCATTGTCCACCTTTGGGCGCTTAATGGAGAAATATCAGGCTTACAATGATATTGGCTACCTCTGTATGCTTGAAGGTAAACATGAGCAAGCGGCAGAATTTTTCTCGAAGGCACTTCAACTTTCGCCCAGTTATTATGAAATGGCAAAAGAGAACCTTGAAAGAAATCGTTCTCTGAGAGAGATAGACAGTGATTATCGAACCGGGCATGAAGAGAGAAATATACAAGGAGGTCATGATACTAATTCTTAGACCCTGTAAATAATGTAGATTTACCTGTAGGCGATCCGGTTGTGGATCGCCTTTTTAGGGTTAACTATAAAGCCCCTTCAACATCGCTGTTGATAACTGCATGACCAGTAGTAATAAAATGAATAATACCATCGACACTAAAACTCTACGCCGAGAATGAACGCCCTCATCATTCAATAAGCTTTTAAATAGCAACAAGTTGAGAGGGTTAAATAATAATTTAGCGCTAAAAAGAGATACATCTTCTTTCCGTCCATAGGCCATTAAGCGAAATAAAAAATAGACAGTTCTTGCGATTAGTAGTGGGCAAGTGACTAAGGCAATCAGCAGCGTAATAATGCCAGAGCTAATTAAAAGGGCCGAAAAGGCATCTTCCCAAGTTGCGAACGGTTGGTTTTTCAGGTGAAATAGAACACCCGCTAATACAAACAATGCCATTAGTGTCATTGCGGTAGGGAGTAATAGCTTTTTAGGGGCAATACGAATACTACGCATAACATTGCCACCTCATCTGTGTGGTTAATCAAGAGGGTTTAATTTGTTTTCATCCTTTTTCTTATAGTATTGTTTTTCCTTTTTGTCATCTTTGATAATTCTCTTGGCCTGGCAAGTTTTGCTCATTTGGCTCTGTTTGTTGCTCTAATAATAGTATTTTGATAAATTTTAAAGCCTTCTTACTGTTTTCTGTTTTATATGGACGAGTTGCCAGTTAATGATAAAAACAATATTCGCCTTCCTGTTAATTTCCTTATCATTCACTGCTAAAGCGATGGAGCTGCCTAAGGCTGACCGTGTGCTGGTAAAAAAGTCTGAAAGAAAACTCGTACTTTTGAAAGATGGTAAAATCTTCAGAGATTATGATATTGCGCTAGGTGATAGTCCTATGGGCCATAAACAGTTCGAGGGCGATGAGCGTACGCCTGAAGGGCGTTACACGCTTGACTGGCGTAATTTAAACAGCAAGTTTTATCGTTCCATCCATATTTCTTATCCTAACTCGGAAGATCAGCAATTTGCTAACGCAAAGGGGAGAAGTCCGGGAGGGATGATCATGATTCATGGTCAACCGAACAAAAGCACCGACTCTGTTAGTGCTTGGGTACTAGATCAGATGGATTGGACAGATGGCTGTATTGCAGTTAAAAATAATGAAATGGATGAAATTTGGGCAGCCATAGATAATGGGACACCCATTGAAATTTACCCCTGAATCTTAAAAACACAAAAAGCAGACATAAAAAAACAGGTCACAAGAACCTGCTAATGGCTGAATGGTAAACCTACAATAGTGTAATCTGTCCCTTTAAGTGGGGTTTAGTCTTCCCGTCATCTAATAGTTGAAAGTTGATGAACTTGTCTTCTTTCTGCCAGTTAAATTTAACGGTACTTGGAAGGAACACGGGAAGCTTGAAATCTACATCGACCTTAAATGGCTGTTCCCCTAATTCTTCTGTTAGTGCAGCTATGCAGCGTGTTTTAGTCCACATTCCATGAATAATTGCTTTGTGAAAACCAAAAATCCTGGCTGACCACGAGTAAAGATGAATGAGGTTGAAGTCACTTGAAACTTTGGCATATTGGCGGCCCAGTTTAGTGGATAACTTCCATGCTTCAGTATTCTGGTAGACAGGTAAAGCAGGATGTTTCTTTTTGCCTTTTGTGTCTATTTTTTTAGCGCGATGCAGTATGGTGGTTGACTCTTCCCAAACTACTTTTCCTGCCACAAGCGCTTTTGTGATGATATCAAACTGTGTGCCTATCTCCGTATTTCTTTCTTTTGAAAGCGAGCAAAACAGATCAATAACTTCATTTGTATTAAGTGGGCGATATTGAGTAATGCTGTTTTTTAAGTGAACTAAACCGAGCAGTGGTAATGGAAATTTTGAATCGGTTAGCAGCTTCATATGCAGTGGAAACGCCATGATATGAGGGAATGTTGCAGGTAGGTGAGCTTTCGATTCAAAACCACAAACGCGACTATATTGTTTTAATAATTTAGTGTCAGTTTTTATGCCCTTAAGGTCTACCGATAATTCAGGAATGACTATCTGCTTTACAGATTTTTTGGGCAACGCCGCTTTTGAAAACAGGCTCAATATATTAGGGCTTTCTGAAAGGTGTTGTGTATGGTTATGACTCATAGCCTGATCCCAATTCTGTTTGTGGTCAGTAATTTATTTAACTAATGATTTGATAGTAAGTGTAGAACAGTTTGATTATTTGAGGATTGGCAGCAAGTACTACTACTGAACGACACATTGGCCAACTCATTGTTCTAGTTAGTTATGTATTTACAGATTGAATATTTGGGCATAAAACGTGCCCGGTTCAATGGGTTTTAATACATAAGATTGCTATCCAAAATGCCACTAAGACTGTTTTGAACCATGACTGGAATTTTTTAATATTTAGTTTTACAGTGGCTGGTTACAGGGACAGTAAAATCATTATTTAATAGGAATGGATTAAGTCCGTGTGACTTCCTTTTCAGGATGACTGAACTGTTAACCTGTATGGTGAAGTGATATGGCTATTTGTAAAGAGGGTCATTGCTCTTTTAGTAATCACCGATTATATCTATGGCTATTCTATGTCTTCGTATTTCTGGCTGGTTATACCCCAAGTACGTTGTACGCACCTCCTTCCCGGGTTATAGATGGATTACAGGTACTTTATACTTTTGATGAAGGCAGTGGTTCTGTTGTTCAAGATGTAAGTGGTACTGGCTCTCCATTGAACCTGAATATAAATGACACCAGCAAAGTTAGTTGGCAGTCTTCAAGCCTGATTGTTGATAGTGCAGCAACAATATCATCAGCGGCTTCTGCAAATAAAATTATTACGTCTGTTACGTCGACAAATGAAATCACAATCGAAGCATGGGTCACACCCAACTCCATTTCCCAGTCTGGCCCAGCCAGAATTGTTAGTCTCTCCGCAACGGCTCTTGAACGAAATTTCACCCTCGGTCAGCAAAATCAACGCTATGATGCCAGATTAAGAACAACATCAACCAGTGATAATGGTAGACCCTCCCTGAATACAGCTAACGGTATTGTTGTTACTCTTCTGACTCATGTGGTTTACACCCGAAATAGTGCAGGAGTAGCCACACTCTATGTTGATGGTATTGAGCTTAGCAGTAAGACCATTGACGGCAATATGAGTAACTGGGACAGTACGTATCGACTTTTATTGGCGAATGAAGGGACAGAAGATAGACCATGGCTTGGTGAGTATTTTCTGGTGGCTATTTATAATAAAGCATTGACGGCTTCAGAGGTTGAGCAAAACTTTTCTGCTGGTGTAGACTTGGGGCCAGCAGCTCCCATTATTAGTAACATTGATGTAACCCCCTCTGAAACGGGGGCCACCATTACATGGGACACTGATATTGACTCTGACAGTACCATTGCCTACGGAGAAACCACCACCTATGAAATTGGTGAGGTGGTTGATGGCAGCTTAGTAACTAGCCATTCAATCGTCTTAGCGGGTTTATCATCTGGCACAGATTATCATTTTCAAATTACATCAACGACACTGGACGGGGCTCCAGCAGTATCATCCGATCAAATATTTACCTCGCTAGGGGGAAGTGAGCCTCCACTTATTGTTGTACAGCCTTTATCAAAAACGGTGATTGAGGGTGGAAGTGTCACTTTTTCTGTTGAAGCGACAGGTAGTTTGCCTTTACTGTTTCAGTGGCAACGAGATGGCAGCAATATCTTGGGGGCGACGAACAATAGCTTTACCTTGTCTAATGTTTCTTTGACAGATAATGGGGCATCCTTTCAGGTTGTTGTGAGTAATGTTCTGGGAGACATAACCAGTAGTGCTGCATTCTTAACCGTTACGGTGGCTGCACGAGCGACGGCTGACCAATTGGTGTTGTATCAATTTGAAGAGGGGAGTGGTAACACCATACAAGATGTAAGTGGTGTAGGAAGCCCACTTGATTTGCAAATTACTGAAGCCTCCGCTATTCAGTGGGAACAAGGCGCATTACAGGTAACGGGTGTAACAACGATTGTTTCACAAGGGGCTGCTTCTAAAGTTATTAATGCTGTAAAAAACAGCGATGAAATTACTATTGAGGCCTGGGTCACTCCATCAAATACTACTCAGAAGGGGCCGGCGCGAGTCGTGACACTATCACAAGATCTCCATAACCGTAATGTGACACTGGGTCAGGACAGCGATGCTTACGATGTGAGGTTACGCAGCACAAGTACTGATGACAATGGTATTCCTTCACTGAATATCTCTCAAAGTGTGATGACTGTACTGACCCATGTGGTTTATACACGAGATAGTAGTGGCGTCGCTAATCTTTATATTGATAACAGCTTAGTAGGAAGTGCTGTTATCGGTGGAACCATGACCAATTGGGATGACGGTTATTTATTGGGGATTGGCAATGAGATGACCGGCAATCGTGGGTGGTTAGGTACCTTCCATTTGGTCGCTATTTATAGCAGGGCATTGTCTATCAGTGAGGTTGGTCAGAACTATGATGTGGGTATTGCCCCACCTGTGGATGAGACAGCTCCCATTATAAGTAATATTCAGGCTCAAAATATTTCTGATCGCAGTGCCGAGATTAGTTGGGTTACCGATGAAAACGCCAGTAGTGCACTGGATTATGGCCTTACAACCGCTTTTGAAATTGGAACGTTAACTGATGCACCTTTGGTAACAGGGCACTCAATAGTGTTGAATAACCTGGTACCTAACTCAACGTATTATCTACGCATTAGGTCGTCAGATTTTTCTGGTAATGAAGCCGTTGTTGATGACCAAACGGTCGTTACTTTACCTGACACCACTGAGCCACAAATAACCAATAATCAGGTTCTCAGCATTACAGAGAGCGGTGCAACAGTTACCTGGAACACAGATGAACTAGCGAGCAGCCATGTTGATTATGGAGAAACAACGGCCTATGAAGCAGGAACAGTCAATAGTGTATTGTTAGTCACAGATCATAATCTTGACTTAACGAACTTACAGCCTGCCACCACGTATCATTTTCAGATCAGATCATCAGATGCCTTCTCCAATGAATCTAGCACTGTAGATGCCAGTTTTACGACGCTGGCCGGGCCAGAAGCACCCACTATTGAAGTTCAGCCAATTAGTAAGGTCGTTAATGAAGGCAGCTCAGTCACCTTTAGTGTGACAGCCACTGGGACAGCGCCATTAAGTTACCAGTGGCTAAGAGATAGTGTTGACCTTACTGGTGAAACTAATAACCAACTAACAATTTCAAGCGTTGTACTGGCGGACAGTGGCGCAGAATTTCAGGTTGTTGTAAGTAATAGTTTAGGGCAGGTAAGCAGTGATATTGTGACGTTAACCGTAAACGATATAACCGGGCCGGTCATATCAAACGTGCAAGCTGCTGATATCACAGAAAATAGTGCAACGGTTAGTTGGACTACTACTGAGTTATCAGATAGCTATGTAGATTATGGTTTAACGCAGACATATAGTGCCGGAACCGCTTCAGACTCAACAATGGTGACTAACCATAGTGTCGCCCTTGCTAGTCTGCAGTCTGGGACTCTATACCACTTTCAAGTCCGGTCAGCAGACAGCAGCTCAAACGAAGGTTCTTCTGGTGACTATACATTTACAACCCAGGCACTCCCTTCAGCGCCCATTATTAATACACAACCAGAAAGTGTGACCATTACAGAGGGGCAGGATGCAACGTTTACGGTCCAGGCCGGTGGAACACAACCGCTGAGTTATCAGTGGCAAATGGGTGGAGTCGATATCACCGGAGCAACCAACAGCAGCTACACACTTATTGGGGTAAGTTCCGTTGATGATGGTAGTGAATTTCAAGTTGTTATTACAAATAGTGTTGGCAGTATCACTAGCACCGTTGCTGTCTTGTCAGTCACTATCTTCGCTCGGATAACCCTTGACCAGCAGGTGTTATATACCTTTGAGGAGGGCAGTGGAAACGTTGTAGAAGATGTAAGTAATGTTGGAACGGCACTAGACTTACAAATATCAGATACAGCTCAGGTTCAATGGCAAGCGGGTGCACTGCAGGTAACCGGGAATACCTTAATATCCTCAACGAGCGCTGCGTCTAAGGTCATTGATTCTGTGGTTCAGAGCCAGGAGGTCACTGTTGAAGCATGGGTTACACCTCTGAATACGACTCAAAGCGGCCCAGCACGGATTGTTAGTCTTTCCCTTGACCC
>ENA-OSET01003112-OSET01003112.1-sediment-metagenome-genome-assembly--contig:-NODE-3112-length-15450-cov-8.845183_pt1 | contig 15450 bp, 17 predicted proteins | sample MGYA00237882_ERZ534229 | MGnify/ENA primary metagenome ERZ534229 (study PRJEB26408, sample SAMN06266212) | sediment metagenome | isolation source: Hudson Canyon methane seep mesocosm | place... | reverse complement strand
AACCTAAACGCAGCAGACAAACAAGCCAACCTATGGCTAAAAGTCTTACCAAAGAAGCTAGACGAAGAAGTAGCAGCGGACATGGTAGCCGGTTTTGGTGGTGTAATGACCAAACTCACTACCACTCAAGCAGACTACATCAACGTGCCATTTGACGGCCCGTTTAAGTCAGAAAGCTATAAATATTAGTGTTTGTTTATGCGCATTGTCGCGAAGTAAAAGCTCGATAAAACCCATTATCAAACCCATAAAAAATCTATATAAAAATGATTAAAGAATTATCGAGAAAATTCCAATGAAAATATTTATTATCGGAGGTGCTGGTTATATTGGATCCCACATGGTCAAAATTGCCCATCAGACAGGCCATGATGTAATTACCGTTGATAATCTCTCTACGGGTCATCAGGATGCAGTTTTGTATGGTGAATTCGAACTTTGTGACATTGTTGATACGACTAAGTTAGATAAACTTTTCAAAAAACACAAGCCAGACGCAGTCATGCATTTTAGTGCCTACTCTTTGGTGGGTGAGTCAATGACTGACCCTTATAAATATTACAACAACAATGTCTCCGGCACGCTTAGCTTGCTTAAGGCAATGATTGATAATGATTGCATGAGGTTTATATTTAGCTCCTCAGCTGCAATTTTTGGTAATCCAGAATATATTCCAATTGATGAAAACCATCCTAAAAATCCTATCAATCCTTATGGCAAGTCTAAGCTAATGGTTGAAGAGATTCTTAAAGATTTTGAATCTGCCTATGGACTGAAGTACGTATCTTTTAGATATTTTAATGCTGCAGGCCATGATCCAGATGGCGAGCTTAGTGAAAGGCATGACCCAGAGACCCATTTATTGCCAATTATTATGCAAGCGGCAAATGGACAAAGAGATTCAGTTAGTATCTTTGGCAATGACTATGATACAAATGACGGAACTTGCGTAAGAGATTATATTCATGTTAATGACCTTGCTAATGCACATTTAAAAGGATTGGACTACTTAAATCAAAGTGAATCGCCTAGTGCAGAATTTAACCTTGGAAATGGCAACGGATTTAGTGTTAAAGAGGTGATTCAACAAGTAAAAGATATCACGGGTAAAGATTTTAAGGTTTTGGAAGAAGGTAGAAGGGACGGTGATCCATCAACTTTAATTGCAAGTGATAACAAAGCTAAGAAAGAATTAAACCTTTCGTCAGATTACTCTAGTCTTGAGTCAATTATTAAAACATTGAGCTAAGGAATTATGATGATAATCCCAGTTATTCTTTCAGGCGATTAATGCTATGCGTGAGTTTTTGTATGTGGATGATATGGCGGCAGCATCGTTATTTGTATTGGAGTTAGATGAGCAAACTTATCAAGACAATGCAAAGCCAATGCTCTCGCATATTAATGTCGGCACAGGTGTTGATGTAACCATTAGAGAAATGGCAGAAACTATGAAAGAAGTGATTGGCTTTAAAGGAGAATTAACCTTCGATACGACAATGCCAGATGGCGCACCGAGAAAATTGATTGACGTATCTCGTCTATCAAATATGGGTTGGAAGTATAGTGTAGATCTGGAAGACGGCCTTACAAAAACTTATAATTGGTATTTGGAGGGTTGCAAATGAAAATAGCAATCGCAGGTATCGGCTACGTCGGCCTTTCCAATGCCATGCTCTTGTCTCAAAACCATGAGGTTGTTGCCCTTGATATAGACCCTGAGAAGATTAAGCAACTTAACAATAAGATCTCTCCAATAGTAGACACTGATATTGAAGATTTCCTAGCCAATAAAGATCTTAACTTTGTTGCAACACTAGATAAAGAGCTGGCTTATAAAGACGCTGATTTTGTCATTATCGCCACACCAACAGATTATGATACTACTAACAATTGCTTTAACACCTCATCTGTTGAAGCAGTAATCCAAGATGTAATTGAAATCAACCCAAATACAGTGATGGTGATTAAATCAACTGTGCCGGTTGGTTATACGCAGAGCATTAAAGACAAATTTAATATTGACAACATCATCTTTTCACCAGAGTTTTTAAGAGAAGGTAGGGCGCTTTATGACAATCTACATCCATCGCGTATTGTTATGGGTGAGCAATCTGATAGAGCCAAGATATTTGCCAAACTTTTACAAGAAGGCGCAATTAAAGAAAATATAGATGTTTTATATGCGGACTCGACCGAAGCAGAGGCAATCAAACTATTTAGCAACACTTACCTTGCTATGAGGATCTCATACTTTAATGAACTAGACTCATACGCAGAAATACACAATCTAGACTCAAAACAAATTATTGAAGGTGTTGGACTAGACCCTAGAATTGGTAATCATTATAACAATCCGTCTTTTGGTTATGGCGGTTATTGCTTGCCAAAAGACACTAAACAACTATTAGCAAATTATGAAAGTGTACCTAATAATATAATCGGAGCAATTGTTGATGCCAATACAACCCGTAAAGACTATATCGCCAATAGCATTATTAAATTAAATCCAAAAATAGTCGGTATCTATCGTTTAATCATGAAGACAGGATCAGATAATTTTAGAGCTTCAGCAATTCAGGGAGTCATGAATCGTATAAAAGCCAAAGGTATTGAAGTGGTTGTATACGAACCTGAGCTTAATGGAGATGAGTTTTTTCATTCTAAAGTGATAAATAATTTAAGTGAATTTAAACAGGTTTCTGATGTGATTGTTGCTAATCGTTTAATGGATGATATTCATGATGTTATTGATAAGGTTTATACGCGGGATTTGTTTGGTGGTGATTAAAATGACTATGATTTTAGAATTTAATTGCGATCTGTCCCTGATTGTTACTTGGCTGTGGCAAGAGGGCAATCTGAAGGGATATATTTAGATTTGTTATGTTGAATTATTCTTATTTGTCACCGGCCCCTTTAATATGTTGTGCGACACCATGTTAAGTAAATTAACGACCTCCAGTGCGCGTAGCAAAAACATATTTCGCCATATTGGCTGGTCGTTCTTGTTTAAGTTAGGTAGTGTTGTATCCAACTTTATGATGGTGCCGTTGGCTATATCTTATCTGGGTTCAGAAGACTATGGTGTATGGCTGACTTTAAGCTCGGTGTTTACCTGGTTTGTCCTTTTTGATATTGGATTGGGAAATGGTCTGAGAAATAAATTTTCTGAAGCAAAAGCACTTGGTAAAGATCAAGATGCGCAAGCATTTGTGAGTACCGCCTATTATGTGCTTGGTGGTATAGGGTGTCTGCTGGTATTAAGTGCGTTGTTGTTGAATAGCCTTTTGGATTGGACAGCGATATTCAATACGTCACAAGGGATGAGTGGTGAGTTGTCCATCCTGCTACCCGTGATGTTTAGTTTTTTCGCCATTCAGTTGGTTGCTAAGCTGATAGTAAGTATATACCAGGCAGACCAGCATCATTCAATTCAGGATAAAATACAGTTTTTTGGGCAGGCATTATCGTTGACAGCGGTCTGGCTATTGACTAGGGCTGACGGGGGTTCATTGCTACTTTTCGGATCGTTATATACGGCATTGCCGTTGTTGATATTGTTATCATTGAATGTCTTTTCATTTAGAGGGCGATACGAGAAATATCGGCCAAAGGTCGCGCTATGCAAGAAAGTATATTTAAACGATATTGCGGGATTAGGTATAAAGTTTTTTATTGTGCAAATTGCAGCGATTGTGCTTTTTTCAATCGATAATTTTATTATCACCCATTTGTTTGGCCCGGTTGAGGTGGTCCCATATAACATCGCTTTTAAGTATTTTTCTATTGTAACCATAGGTTATGGGGTTTTAGTCGCGCCATTTTGGTCATCTTTTACCGAGGCATATGCAAAAGATGATGTCGAATGGATAAAGCGATCAGTATCAACTATACAGAAAATATGGATATTAATTCCAATATTGTTGTTCTGCATGATTCTTGTTTCTGATTGGTTTTATAAAAAATGGATTGGTGATGCTGTAGAAGTTCCTTTGATGCTGTCGCTGGGTATGGCGCTTTTTGTCGCAATAACAACATTTAAGCTTGTTTATGTTAATTTTATTAATGGTGTAGGAAAGATACGATTACAGATGATTGATGCTACGATGATTATAATTCTTAATATACCTCTAAGCATTTATTTGGCAAAAAGTCTTTCTCTAGGCGTTACTGGCGTGATTATTGCTACTTGTGTTTGTTCTAGTTTTAGCGCCATTCTGATGCCCATGCAGTATAAGAAAATCATTACGAACACTGCAGAAGGTGTCTGGAATAAATGAAAAAGGATATCACCAATACTACACAAAAGAGTCGGCAATTCTTGTTGCTGAAATTTTCAAAAAGGAAACAGAATTGTTTAGGTACTCCTTTTAATGCAATTTTAGGAGGTAAAACATGAATATACTATGGCTTGCTCCAGTGGCACTAATAGATAATAGAAATACTCAACCCGCAACATGGGTAATGACATTGGCAAAAGCTTTGGCTATTAATAATGTAAATCTTACGATAGTCAACTATAACTCAAAAATAAAAAAAGATGTTGTTGAAATAGAATACGAAAATATAAAGATTGTATATATTAAAACTCCCAAGCTTAAATTGGACTTTATAACCTTTTTTCAATTGAGAATTTATAAAGTAAAAAAATATATACAAAAAATTGCCTATGATTTTGATATTTTACATATTCATGGAACTGAACATCAGTATGAAGCTATGTCAATCGGATTGAAAATTCCAAAAGTAATTTCTATTCAAGGGGTTATGCATAAATATGTTAAGTTTATACCGGCCAGTAGGTATAAACAATTTTTAGAATGGAGACTATCAGCTTTCTACGAAACTAAATATTTTAAAAAAAATTATTGTTATTCTTGCAGAACGCACTGGGATAGTGCCATTATAAGATCTAGTAATCCCCAAGCAAAAATTTACATGATCTGGGAAATGATTAGAGAAGAGTTTTTTTATGATCATTTTTCTTCAAAAAAAGAAAATATACTCTTCGTTGGCGGAAAAAATCCAGTAAAGGGGTTGAAAGAGCTTTTATTCGCTTATGATAATTCGCTTCAAAGCCACGGCTTAAAATTAATAGTTTTAGGTGTGTGTAGTATTAAAGATGTTCAGAGTATCATAAATGAAGAAGGGCTTAAGTCAATTGATATAAAGAATATTGATTGTCGTGGCATGCAAGATGCAAGAGGCATGATAAAGGCGTATGAAGAATCATATTGTTTGGTACATCCTACATATATTGATAACAGTCCAAACAGTGTTTGTGAAGCACAATTGGCTGGATTGCCAGTCATTGCAACAGATGTCGGAGGAGTTTCCTCTTTAATAGAAAATTTACAGACAGGCTTGCTTATAGAAAATAAACCAAAAGCGATTGAAATTGCAGTTAAAAAACTGTATGACGATGATTTGTTGAGAGAATACATTTCAAAAGAATCACGATGGGTAGCAAGGAAGCGCCATAATCCAAAAATAATTCTATCAAAAACTATCTCTATGTATAAAGAATTAATAAATGAGAAGAAAAAATGACTAAATTTAACACAGAAAGATAAATTATGAATTGTCCAATATGCGAAAGTGATAATTCAAAGAGCTACATGGAATCATTTGATGATCGGTATGGTTATCAAGATGTTTTTAATTTAGATGAGTGTTTAAATTGTGGCCATATGTATATTACACAAGAATTCTCTGATAATGAATTAGAGAACTTATACACAAAATACTATCCACGATCAAAGTTTGATATAAGCGACCATAAGCCCCACAAAGTGGGAGGGGTCTTTATAACATGGCTGAATGGAGACCTAAGATCGGCATACCGCTGGGTCCCAGAAAAAGTTCGTATTTTAGATATTGGCTGTGGATTTGGAGAATCGTTAGCGTACCATAATTCGAGAAATTGTGAGGTGTACGGTGTAGAGGCTGATTCAAATATTCAAAAAGTAATTGATAAATTTGGCTATAAAATACATGTAGGTCTTTTTGATTATAAAATATATGAGCCTAATTTTTTTGACTACGTCACAATGGACCAGGTTGCAGAGCATGTTGTTGACCCAATTAGTGTTCTAAAGGGTGTAGAAAAGATATTAAAACCTGGCGGGGTTATAATTTTATCTGTTCCAAATCATCAAGGCTGGGGAAATTTTTGTTTTGGAAAGAGGTGGATTAATTGGCATGTGCCATATCATTTGCATCATTATACGGCGAGCTCCATGGCCGAAGCCACGCGTAGATCTGGTTTAGTAATGATGCAATCCAAAACTATTACAAGTTCAAGTTGGTTGTATTATCAGTGGAAGCATTTGGCTACATTACCCGATATTGGGCATCACTCAGATTTTTGGAATGGTAAAAAATTTGCACAATTATCTTACCGTGTAAAGTCACTGTATTTATTGGCCTGGATTGCACACAAGTTAAAAATCAATCATATTATTACACGTATATTTGACGTTTTAAAAGTTGGCGATAATAGAGTGTTTATATTGAAGAAGCCGAAGAAATAGATGTGAAATTGGTCGACAACATGTATCGAATTGTTAATTTTATTAGTTTACATGCGGAGTTTTATTAAAGTTTGAGTAATTGAAAAATTAACTAATATTGCAATGTATGAATGACGATAAAAAGATATATTTTTAAAAAACAAATTACCATTAAGCTGAATTAAAATATCGTGAGATTAAATAAACAAAGAATCACTGACAATTTTCTTGTATTTATATTGGTTGCAGCCTCTGGAATGCCAAGCTTTGCTTCGTCATATAAATATTTATATATTGCATTGTTATTGAGTTCAGCATTTATTTTTATAAAAAGAAAGAAGAAATTAGATAAATTGTTTGTTATTTTTATACTATTTTTCTCTTTTATATTAGTCGCTCAAATTTATATTTTTTCGTTATTTCCTTTGGTTACTATTCTCGGGCTTTATGTCAGGATCCTAATAGCATACTTAATAATAAAAATTGTAGGAGTGAATTTTGTAAAGATTTATATCAAATTACTGTTTTATATTGTAATTATAAGTCTTTTGTTTTACGTTTCGACAAATTTATCTATAACTATTACAAGCTTCCTTATTGAAAATTTTTCCATCAGTGAAATTGCATATAATTTAGGTTCATACTATCGCCATAACATTATGGGAATTTATATCCTGACACCTGAACAATTGTGGAAAAATTCGGGACCATTTTGGGAATCAGGAGCATTTGCTGGATATACTCTTTTAGCCTACGTCTTAAACCATTTCTATATAAATAATAAGAAAGTCGGGCTTGTTTTATTGATAGGTGTTCTTACATCTGGCTCTACATCTGGAATTATAGGGCTTATCATTTTTGGCTTCATTATTTTTGTTAGCAATAGAAAAAACTTTATAACTAAAATTATAGCTACTATAGTAGCTTCAGTGTTTGCACTTTATAGCTATATAAATATTGAATTCATGGGAAGTAAAATAGAACATCAATTAACACAAGCCTCGATGGTTGAAAATGCATACACTGATTCAAATAACACACAGCGTTTCTTAAATATTTTAAGAGATACGCGTGATTTTGAAGGGCATGAAATTTTTGGAAGGGGGGCGAATCCTGAAACAAGATATAGTTTTAAGATTGAAAACCAAATTCGTACGGTAGGATTAACGGACATATTGGTCAAATTTGGCTTTCCATTTTTCTTGTTTATGATGTATTTTTTATATAAGTCTATTGGTGAATTCTTAAAAAGCAAAAATCAGCATAAAATTCATTATAAGAATGGAATTTTCATCACAATTCTAGTGCTTTTAATGTCAGAATTGTATTTTAATTATCCATTATTTTGGTCATTGTTATTTATTCAGTTTGCTTATAAGTCAAAAAACAATAGAGAATTAAACTAGCATGATATATATTATAACTCCAGTATTTAATCGAATTTATTTTACAAAAACCTATTTAGAGGCGCTCTCAAAGCAAACAGCAACAGATTTTAAAACCATCATAGTTGACGATGGGTCAGTAGATGGAACCTCTGATATGATACAGAGCGATTTTCCTGAAGTTGTTTTGTTAAAAAAAAAGGGGGGGCTTTGGTGGTCAGAAGCTACTAATATAGGTATTAAGTTCGCTTTAGAACATGGGGCAGAATATATAATGACACTTAATGATGACACTTTGCCGGCATCTGATTATATTGAAAAAATGATTTTTTGGTCCAAAAAAAAACCAAGCGCGTTATTAGGTGCATTAGCATTAGGCGTACATGATAATAAAATAGTTTACGGTGGGGAGGTGTTAAATTGGAGGAGTGGTAAATTTAAAAATATAATAGATCTTATTTCTGATAGTAATAAAAATGGGCTTCATAAAGTAAACATATTTCCTGGAAGGGGTTTGTTGATTCCAGCCGACGTATTTAATGAAATAGGATTTTATGATTCTAAGAATTTTCCACAAACAGTTGCAGATCTTGACTTTACCGTAAGAGCAAATAATGCTGGCTATGAAATCTTCTGTAATTATGATGCAAAAATTAGAGTTTATACTGAAGAAAGTGCAAGCGTTAAGTTGAATCAGAATAGAAGTTTAAAAAATTACTATAAGCATCTTTTTAGCATGAAAGGTGGTGCAAATCTCAAGTGGTTTACAATTTTTGCATTTAAAAATGCCCCTAGAAGATATGTTTTTCAGTATTGGGCTATTGGTGTTTTGAAGAGGATTTTTGGGTATCCAATTAATTGGTTTTTGGAAAAAATTAAATGAACCGATTGGCTCCGTTAATTATATTCACATACAATAGATATGATGAAATTGTTGTCACAATACGCCAGGCGCACGAAAGACCTGAAGGCATGGATGAAACAACAGTAATTATGTCTGGACTGAATAAGACTAGAGTTATTGATGCAGTTGAGGTTGTAACAGCTCATAATTCACAAGATATTAGAGCAATAAAGCCTGTTAAGCCGACAATGTCTCTAAGAAGGTTTTACGAATCATCTTGTCGTATGTTGATTATGTCAATAGAACTGTTTGGCATAAATAAAGTTTTGTTTTATTTCAAGATAGTTGTCGATCCGAGCAGGCACTACAAATTATTAATTTCAGGTTATTATGAATGAAAATTAATAAATTATCGCCCGTAGTACTGTTTGTATATAACCGACTTTGGCATACGCAGAAAACCATTAAGGCTTTACAAAAAAACAAACTTGCAAGTGAAAGTGAGTTAATTATATTTTGTGACGGACCCAAAGATGAAAGTGATTTCCCTCTTGTTTTAGAGGTTAGAGCTTACATTGAAAAAATTATTGGATTTAAGAAGGTAAGCATTATTAAAAGGAGTGAAAATTGGGGGTTGGCTAACTCAATAATTGACGGCGTAACACAAACAATTAATAAATATGGCCGTGTGATTGTGTTAGAAGATGATTTGATTACTAGTGATAATTTTTTGTGTTTCATGAACCGAGCGTTAAATTTCTACAAATCTCAGGGTGAGATATTTTCAGTAACAGGGTATACGGGAGATATAGGGGTGGAAAAATATCTAAAACATGATGTTTATGCCTCTTATAGGCCATCCTCATGGGGGTGGGGGACGTGGAAGCATCAATGGAATGATATTGATTGGAATGTTAATGATTATAATTTATTTATAAAAGATAAATCGAAGGTTAAGGATTTTAATAGAGGGGGGTGTGACATGGCAAGAATGCTAAAACATCAACAGGAGGGGAGGAACAATTCTTGGGCGATTCGCTGGTCATATTCAATGTATAAGAAAAAAAAATACGCCATCTATCCTGTGCTTTCAAAGGTTCAAAATATTGGCTTTGGTGAGGAAGCAACTCATTGCACTGGTGTAAATATCTATAAAACAAAATTAGATGATTCACATAATTGTAATTTTAACTTTGATAGTGACATATCAATCAATGAACAAGTATGCGCAGATTTCAAATATCAATTCAGCTATACAAATAAAATTCTCAAAAGATTAAGAGGTTACTTTTTATAAGTCTTATGCACAGTTCAAAGAAAATTATTGCAGTTGATTGTTTTAAACTTGTTAAAGGTGAAGGTAGTAGTATAGGTATTTATAACTATACTAAAAACCTGGTTCAATATTTATCACAATTGGATAAATATAAAATTATTATTTTTGGAAATTCACTTAATAAAGTGGATTTTGATATAGATGGAGTTGCTTTTAAAGTTATACCAATAAGTATTAGAGGGAAAGTAATATACATATTATGGGAGCTTTTATTTGTTAATTATTATATTTTTAAATACAATATTAAATTGACAGTATTTCCTAGAGGTTATTTGCCGTTATTCAAATTATCAAAAACAATTAACACTATTCATGATTTAATTCCATTTTATTATTATCAGTTTCATCGAAGTGATATTAACCTTCTTGAAAATTATTACATAAGGAAAAGGTTGCTATCTTCAGCATCAAAGAGTGACCAAGTTATTTGTATTTCGGATTATACAAAAAAAGAATTGTTGAACCTATGTCCAGAGAGTAAGGGTGTGACGAGTGTTATTTATAATGGCTACAATAAGCTGAATTATCGCAAATACAACCGAAATGATGAATCTTATATTTTTTCAATATCATCATCGAGATTCAAGCATAAAAATTTAAAAGGCCTTATTAAGGCCTATAGTTGTTATTTTCTAAATAATGAAAATCCCTTGTATTTGCATTTGGCTGGAGTTGATTCAATTGATGAATTTAATCTGCCAATTGATATTGCTAATCATATAACTTTATACGGTTATTTATCAGATGAAGAGCTATTTCACCAGTTTAGCAATGCAAAAATATTTTTATTTTTATCTATGATAGAGGGGTTTGGCTTCCCTCCCTTAGAGTCAATGTCTTTAGGGGTTCCTGTAATCTCTTCAAATAAGACCTCTTTAAGAGAGGTGGTTGGCAATGCAGGAGTTTTAGTTAACCCAGGCGATATCCAAGGGATTAGTAGCGCAATTGTTGATCTGGATAGAGATTACAACTTAAGAGAGGATTTGATAAGAAAAGGGTATGAAAATGTTAATAAATTTAAGTGGAATGACATGATTCATAAGTACTCAGATATTATAGATCGAGAATTGGAGATTTAGTAAATTATTTATGAGAAAGGGGATTTTTAAAAGCAAGAGGTTAATGGGTTTTGATATATTTTATGGACAATTATCAGACATTGAATTAAGAAGTCAAAAGTTTATCGTTAATACCATCAATCCACATTCATATGTAACAACAAAGAGTGACATATTGTTTAGTGAGGCATTAAAATGTTCAGATATTCTCGTACCTGATGGAAGTGGTATAGTGCTTGCTGCTAAGCTAATTAATGGAGATAAAATTAATAAAATAGCTGGGGCAGATTTACATAAACATTTATTGGAAAAATTAAACATGATAGGTGGGTCGGTATTCTACATGGGCGCATCACAGGCTACTTTGGATAAAATTCAGTTTCGTTTGTTTTCAGATTTTCCCAACGTTAATGTTGGTGCATATTCTCCCCCATTCAAGGAGTCTTTTACTCATGACGATAATGTAAAAATTATAGAAAAAATTAATAGTTTTAAGCCTGATGTTCTTTTTATAGGCATGACAGCACCAAAGCAAGAAAAATGGGTACACCAGAATAAGGAAAAATTAAATTTTAAGGTTGCATGTTCTATTGGTGCAGTTTTTGATTTCTATGCAGGCAATACAAAAAGAGCGCCTCAATGGATGGTTGGCTTTGGATTGGAGTGGCTTCATCGTAGTTTGTTAAGTTGGAGGCTAGCTAAAAGAAATTTAATTTCCAATCCTATCTTTATTAAAGATATGTTGTTAGAAAAATTTAAATGAAGATAGTAATAATTACTCAGGATGAGCCTTTCTACTTGGCAGATAATCTAAGTTATCTGATAGAAATCATGCCAAAACATTCTAAAATAGTGGGTTGTGTAGTGAATGATGTATCGCCATTTGGAAAGAGAGAAAATTTTATTCAGAAAGCTAAAAAGACATACGATATTTTTGGATTGAAATTTTTCATACATTATTCTTTGAAATTTATTGGCAGTAGATTTCAAAGCAAAAAAAAAATTAGCAATATATTAAATAATTTTGATATTGATAGAATAGTACTGAAAAAGCATATTAATCATCCAGAGTCTGTAAGTTCTATAAAGAAATATGATCCGGATTTATTAATATCCATTCTTGGTAATCAAATTTTTAAGGAGCCTATTATTAACCTAGCACCAAAAGGTTGTTTAAATCTACATACGGCACTATTACCAAAATATCGTGGACTAATGCCTACATTTTGGGTAATGAAAAATGATGAAGAGTACACTGGTGTTTCAGTATTTTTTGTAGATAAAGGAATCGACAGTGGGCCGATTGTTGTACAAGAGAAAGTAAAAATAGGTAATAAAACCCAAGAAGAGTTAATTAAGCACACCAAGAAAATTGGCATGGAATCTATTGCCAAGGCTGTTGATCTAATCGAAAAAGACCAGGTAAATCTGATTGAGAATAATGATACAGAGAAATCATATTATTCTTTCCCTGAGCGAAAGAATGTGATTGATTTTGTATCAAAAGGAAAGAAATTTTTCTGATGAATATACTTACTTTCGATATTGAAGAGTGGTTTCATATCTTAGATAATGATTCTACTAAATCTGAGATAGAGTGGTCCAACTTCGAGTATAGACTCGATTCAAATATGGATATAATTTTTGAAATGTTAGATGGAAAAGATCAAAAAGCAACTTTTTTTGTATTGGGTTGGGTGGCTAGAGAGTTTCCTCATATCGTTAAAAAAATTCACGAACTAGGCTTTGAAATTGCCACGCATTCTGACAGACATCAGTTGGCTTATAATCAAACTCGAAAAGAATTTGCTGCTGACTTGGATTGCTCAATTAAAAGTATTGAGGATTTAACTGGTGTTAAGGTTCGCACATACAGAGCACCTGGATTTTCTATTAAAGAAGATAATAAGTGGGCATTTGAAGAGTTAATCAAACAAGGCATTGAAATTGATTGCAGTGTGTTTCCTGCAAAGCGATCTCATGGCGGATTTGAACGTTACGGCCATTCAGAGCCTAGCGTAATCAATATAAATGACGCAAGTATTAAAGAATTACCAATTAATTTTTTTAGTATTCTCGGCAAGAAGGTTATATTTTCAGGTGGGGGTTATTTCAGGTTGTTACCTTACCCCTTAATTAAACAAATGATGAGCAAGTCTGATTATGTGATGACTTATTTCCATCCTAGAGACTTTGATAAGGATCAGCCTATGATAAGCGATTTATCTTTGGTTAGAAGATTTAAATCATACTACGGTCTGGGTAGTGCATTATCAAAATTAGAAAGATTGATTGATGATTTTGAGTTTATTGATATTGATGAAGTTGATAAACGAATAAACTGGGAATTGGCTAAAAATGTTGAGCTGTAATTAATGCCTCTTCAACTTGCCACCCATGTTTTATTGACTGGTTGATCGAAGATATATCACTTAGAATGCCCTCTATTTCAGCTCTGTTTCAATACGCTTATTGTATAGTGAAAGAATAATTTTCTAATACTTAACTGATGCAACTCTAGTTAATTGTGATGGTTAATAATAAGCCAATCTTGGTCACTCCAGCTTTGAAGATATCTCATCGCACTAGTTTCTGATTTCCAACCACCTCTAAGCATAATTTTCTCTAGTGGGATATTTTTGTCTAACAGGTCAAGTGCAGCGCCAACTCTAAATGAGTCACCAGATAGTTCTCCAATTTGATTTAGGCCAGCTTGCTTTTGAAGACTCTTTAAAATATGGTTAATTGATGCAGGTGTAAGAGAGGAGTTGGTAGATAGATTTCGTTTGAAGCTTCTAAGGATATAGCCACTATCTTGATCAATTGATAATGACCAGCTTGAGATCATCTCAGACAGCTCGCCAGATATTGGAATTATTTTCCCTTGATTGTACTGATCAGTTTTAGAGTGTCGAAGTAAAAGTTCATGTTTATGATTGCCAAGATGTTGCAAGTCTTCAAATTTAAATTGACATATTTATGAACGTCGACGCATGGTTTCATATCCGATCTGTAAAAGCAGCTTACTTTTGAGGCCGGCAATATCGTTATAGCAAACATTTTTAAGTTTAATAACGAATTTCAATACCCCCTAGAACGTGTTATTCCCTATGCAAAACGATTAACCAGCTTACCTATTTTAGTTCGTCTAGATAGCGGACATGATGCGCTAGATCCTCGAGTCTGGTTAAGTGACGATACACAAATAGACTTCCTTCTGAAATGGAACCCCAGAAGACAAAACAAGGAAGACTGGTCGGCCTTGGCCGAAACTAAAGATGCATGGGTTACACCAAGAGAAGGTAAGCGTACTGCACTGTTCAGTATTGAAGAAGAGCAACAGCATGGTGCAAAACGTACCAATTTCGCCGAGTGATGCAAATTGTAGAAAGAACCTCGACAGCCACAGGACAAATGCTCTTGTTTCCAGAAATTGAAATAGAAGGTTGGTGGACCTCATTAGAGCAAGTAGGCTACAGTGATGAAGCAATTATTGCCCTGTATAATGACCATGCACCATCAGAGCAGTTTCACAGTGAATTTAAACAGATCTTGATATAGAACGACTGCCCTCAGGCAAGTTTGCAACGCATGATGTTATCATGACCCCTAAGTGCATACAGTTACAACATACCGCGTTGGATTGGCTTAATAGTTTTCGTTGGCAATATAAGTCCAGTGAGACACCCTGCAAAAAGAAGGCGGATCAAAACAGTTATTCAGGGGGCTTATGTATCTGGCAGCACGGATAATAACAACAGGGCATCAAATGAAATTACGTTTTTCCTTACTTTGTTCGGGATTTAAAGCTTTTGATGCAACGTATCAAAAATTAGTCGCTGAGTAGCTTATGTTTTAGAGCTTACCTTAGGGAGGTAGTCTTCACTACAGCGAGATCATTTTGTCTAATGAAAATAAATAGGCTTTTATTGAGCTACGGTATTTAAGTTAGAGAGCTGAAAAGATGGAAACAAATATTTTTTGGCAAAAAGCATATAAAATAATCTGAGTATTTTGTAATTACCTGAGGAATATCTTGGGAATATTTAAAGTCACTGATTCAGGATAAAATTATGGTAAGTACAAATTTTTCGTCTTGGCCTTCTTTCTCCCAAGAAGACGTTGATGTTGTTTCTAAAGTTTTACTTTCCAATAAAGTTAATTATTGGACAGGAACTGAAGGGCGTGAGTTTGAAACGGAATTTGCCCGATGGATTGATTGTAAATATGCCGTTGCTTTAGCAAATGGAACGGTGGCTTTAGATTTGGCATTTAAAGCGTTAGGTGTTAGCGAAGGTGATGAAGTAATTGT
>ENA-OSET01003110-OSET01003110.1-sediment-metagenome-genome-assembly--contig:-NODE-3110-length-15458-cov-3.518952_pt1 | contig 15458 bp, 12 predicted proteins | sample MGYA00237882_ERZ534229 | MGnify/ENA primary metagenome ERZ534229 (study PRJEB26408, sample SAMN06266212) | sediment metagenome | isolation source: Hudson Canyon methane seep mesocosm | place... | reverse complement strand
TGAGCTGAAAGTTACAGAATTGGTAAATAGTTTGTCAAAAGAAGTGCAAGGAATAAGCCATGGGTCAATGGGAATTGGCCGAAAAGCGCTCATGTTAGAGAAAAAAATTGAAGAGCTTGAAGGTACCATTGAAGAAATTCAAAAAAATGACCCGAATAAAGTCTCTTATTCTGAAGCTGCACGTTTAGTTGAGTTAGGTGCAGGAGTTGAAGACTTAATGAATAGCTGCGGTATTTCAAGGCCTGAGGCAGAGTTAGTCAGTGCCTTAACTACAAGTAAGCAAGTTGATGTCCCTATTTTAACAACTCAATCTTAATCGACATAAGCCATTCTTTGCTTACGTTTCCTTTAGGCAACTTTAGCAAGTGTTACTTTATGATGAGGTTGCTTTTGATGCTGCTGTAAAGAGCTTTCAATATAGTCATCAATTGATTCATAATTCTCAGCGCTGATTTCTTTAAATCTCATATCTAAGTGGAAAATATCTTTTGATAAGCGCCTGACACTCACTACGCTACATTGCACCTCAATAACAGATTTTATTTTATTCAAGCTGAATGAGACCGGTAATGTCACCGATTGTTTTGGCGCAACACTGGCTGTATTTGGTAGGAGCAGGTCTAGTGTTTGTTGATTGCACTTAATGGTCATACCATTTCTGGAAATTGCCTCAAGTTCTGTATGAACTGCTTCAAATTTATTGGTACGTATCGTTATACTTTCACCAAGTTGGATAGGGGTGTGATAGATCAAGTTTCTTTTCATATCGTTTTTTGTATTACATTTAAGTGGCTGTTTTGCAGGACTTAAAAGTTGAATACTTTCCTAAATAATGGTCTTACTATTTAATCTATCTTTAACTGGCTGAAAAACAACGATATATTTGTATCGCTTTGCAACGTTATGCAACCATGTGATGTATGCAGGCTTTTTTTATAACTAAGATCACACTTTTAGGCCGTAAATCTTGTTTTGTGTCTTTTCGTAATGCGGTAAAGTGCGCTTTAATTATTTCAAAAGGTCTAATTACTTGAAAATTATTCATACCTCTGACTGGCATCTTGGCCAGTATTTTATGGGAAAAAGCCGCCAGTCAGAGCACCAGCAATTTTTAACTTGGTTGTTAGACTTAGCTGTGGCGCAAAACATTGACGCGATTATTGTTGCCGGAGATATTTTTGATACAGGCTCTCCACCGAGCTATGCCAGAGAGTTATACAATCAATTCATTGTTGAGCTTCAATCTACGGGGATATCGCTCATTATATTGGGCGGCAATCACGATTCGGTTGCCATGCTGGGTGAGTCCAAGTCTCTGCTTTCTTATTTGAATACGTATGTTGTACCCAATTCAATGAGCAAGCTTGAGAAACAGGTGATCACACTTAAAGATAAAAATAAGAAAGCTATCGCAATTATTTGTGCTATTCCATTCTTACGTGCTCGTGACATAGTTTTGAGCCATGAAGGCCAAAGTGGTGTTGAAAAACAGCTCAATTTACAAAAGGCAATCGCAGCGCATTACCATGATGTGTACGAGCTTGCCAGACAAAAGCGGCAAGCCTTAGGTGGCGGCCTACCGATTATTGCAACAGGACATTTAACAACGGTGGGTGCAAAAACTTCCGAATCTGTACGAGATATTTATATTGGTACTTTAGATGCTTTTCCTGCTTCAGCTTTTCCACCCGCTGACTATATTGCTTTAGGGCATATACACCGGCCTCAGCAAGTGTCAGGTAGTCAGCATATACGTTACTGTGGGTCACCAATCCCTTTAAGCTTTGATGAACTGACATGTGACAAGCAAGTTCTTATTGTTGAGTTTGATAAGGCTAAACTTAAGTTAGTTGAATCATATGCTGTGCCGCGCTTTCAACCCATGTATCTGGTCAAAGGGGATTTGGGGGAAATTGAAGGCCAAATAAAAAATATAGCCTTGGTGCATGAATCTAATTGCTCGAATAAGCACGCATGGCTGGATATTGAAGTCAGTACTCAGGATTTTTTAAATGATCTACAGCCACGTATACAATCTTTAGTTGAAGGTTTGCCTTTAGAGGTATTATTGCTACGACGTGCGCGTAGCAATAAACAAGTTGGTCAGCATCAGGAAATGAAAGAAACCCTTCATGAGCTCTTACCTAAAGATGTATTTGAACGTCGACTTGCCTTGGAAGAGTGGGGCAGTGATGAGCAGCAAGTAAAACTTATGCGGCTACATAAAGCTTTTGATGAGATTGTCTGTGAGATTGAAACAGGTGTTAAGACAAATTAATGAAAATACTTAGCTTGCGTTTAAAAAATATTAACTCTTTAAAAGGTGAATGGAAAATTGACTTCTCCAAGGAACCTTTTGCAAGTAATGGGTTGTTTGCTATCACTGGGGCGACGGGGGCGGGTAAAACCACCTTGTTAGATGCTATATGTTTAGCTTTATATCATCAAACCCCTCGTTTGAACGAACCTTCACCAGCTGAGAAAGTAATGACGCGTCATACTTCTGAATGCTTGGCTGAAGTTGAATTTTCAGTTAAAGAGCAGCGTTATCGTGCATTCTGGGAAGTGCGTCGTGCCAGAAATAAAAGTGATGGAAAACTGCAAGCGGCAAGGGTTGAACTATCTAAACTGAGAACATTAGACAACATAAATACAACAGATGCGGATGAAGTAAGAGAGGGTGATACCATTATCGCCGACAAAGTTCGTGACAAGCTTGACTGTATTGCAGAAATTACAGGTCTGGATTTTGGGCGTTTCACCAAGTCCATGTTGTTGGCTCAAGGTGGATTTGCGGCCTTCTTAAATGCTGCAGCTGGTGAACGCGCAGAACTACTCGAAGAACTGACAGGTACTGAAATATATGGTCAGATTTCAGAACAGGTTTTTAATCGCTATCGTGACGAAAAAACAGCCCTGGAGGTATTCCGTGTTAAAACAGATAGCTTTGATTTATTAAGTGCTGAAGATATTAACATACTTCAAAATAAGCATCATGATTTGGCTAAACAAATCAAACAAAAACAGACACAGCAACAGAAAATACAAAAAGAGCAGGACTGGCTTCTAAAATTCGAAGAAGCAAATAGTTACTTAAATCAAACAAATGCTCGACTTACTCAGGCTAAACAAGCTTATGAGTTCAACGCAGACAAATTAACGAGTCTTGAACTCGGTAAACCAGCCAAGAAATTACATAACTGTTATGAAACACAGCAACAAACCATAGCGGCTCTAACTGTACTAAACGATAAAAATAAGGGCTTAGTGAATGATAAACTACAGCAAGAATACCAATTAAATAGTTTGGCTAAAGTGCAGCAACAAGCCCAGCTCTCATTAGAGGAGGTGAAGGTTGAGCGTGTAGAGGTTGAAACCTTGATTGTGGAGCAGGTCATTCCGCTGGACAATGAAATTGAACAGCAAGAAAAACAGTTAAAAGATCTTCAGTATGAGGATCAGGAAAAACAGCGATATTTAAAAGAACAAATTGAGCAATCTGCTCAAATCACCTTGAGCATTCAACAGTCACAAGAAAAGCAGGGTATGGTTAATTCCTACCTTAAGATAAATAGCCAACATCAAAGTTTAGCGAGCTCACTATCGCTTTGGCAGTCTCAATTTACTCAGCGTGAACACTATCAGCAGCAAATTACTTCTTTATTAGTACCGGCGAAAAAATTCGATTCTCTATTAGCGAATCTTGATGATGAGATTCTTAAAAAGTCGACGTTGCTAACTGAGCTTCAGCAAACTGGAAAGAATAAAGAGCAGGCCTTAGTCGTACTACAGCGCCGACTGGATGATTCTCTTCAAGGGCAGAGTCTGGAAGCGAGAACGCAGTATTATCAGCAGATACTTGGTGAACAACAAATTTTGCTTGCTTGTAAGTCGATACATGAACGCTTTATCCAACAAAGTGCTGCTGTAAATGAGTTAGCTCAACAATATAAGCAAGGGCTAGTTGAACAGGAAAAACTTGCTTTTTCAGTTGATTCTCTAAGAAAAGAATACCAAAGTGACTATAAATTACTTCAGGAAATTGAGGGCACTTTAAAATTAGAGCAGCAAATTGTGAACTTAAGTTCGTATAGAGATCAGCTTCAAGTTGATGATGCCTGTCCGCTTTGTGGCTCTTATGATCATCCTGCTATTGAATCCTATAAAATAATCAATAGCTCCGAGACTGAGCAAAGAATAGAACAGCAGAAGCACAAAGTTGAAACAGTCACTGATCAAGGGCAAAACGCAAAAGCTGCATTAGCTGTAGCTAAAGCAAAACTAGTAAGTCTGGATGAAGAACGTCTAAAATTAAAAAACAGCCTGCAAATAGAGAGTGATTTGTGGTGTGTTGAAGCAAACAAGCTAGCTTGGAGTATGTCTCTGGATGATAAGGCTGTTCATTTACACCTGGAACAGACGGCGCAAGCTCAGTTAAACAGCATCTCGCAGCATATCGAACTTGTTAAAATAAGTGATGCACTACAACAGTCAAAAAATGACTGGAATCTTGAGCATCAACATAGCAAAGAGTTGTTGCATTCAATTGATTTACTCAAGTCAAATAAAGCTCATCAGGTGGAGGTACATCAGGATCACTTAAAGCAATTACAGTGTCAAAAAGATAATCTTGAAAATCTTGAATTGGCTATTAAGCAGCATTTAGAAAAAGATTTTAAAAGCCTAAATAGTCGTTCAGTATATAATTTGCCTTTAATCGATGAGCAAAATGACTGGTTGGCATTACGGCATCAGGAGAGCCAAAGCTATCAACAGCATCAACTTGAGCTAGAGAATATAAAGCAAGGATTACAGCAATTAGCGTATCAGGCACAAATAATGGGGCAGCAGTTATCTGAATCTCAGGCTCAGGCTTTCAAACTGGAGGGGCAATTAGCACTCATTCAAGGGCATATAAAAACAAATCGAGACCAACGTTATCACTTGTTTGCCAATAAATCAGTTGCAACAGAAAGAGTACGTTTAGTGGATCTTCTTAAGACTTATGAGCAACGGGCTGTTGAGTTAAAACAAAAGTATGATACTCAGCAGAAACTAATGCATATTCTTGAGGGGCAAATAGAGCAGAATAGCCAAGCTATGCAACAGCAGCAAATACAAAGTGATGCTGCTAATGAGCAGTGGCTGCGGGCACTAGAACAAAGTTGTTTTATTGATGAGGCGCACTTCAAATCGGCCTTGCTTAATGAAAGTGAATACGAATATTTGGAATCGCTTAAACAAGACTTGGATAAAGGGCACAGTGAAGCCACCGCTCTGCAAGTACAAGCGTTAGTATCTTATAAAACACTGGAGCAAGATGCGCTAACGAATAAAACGTCGCTTGAGCTTCAGTCGTTGTTAACAGAGTTGATAGAAGTGGTTTCTGACTTAAATAAACAGCAGGGCGAAGTTGATCAAAGCCTGAAGTTTAATCTGGAACAAGCGGTAAAACAGAAACAATTACAAGCGGAACTGACAGCGCAGCAAGAATGTTTTGATGATTGGGCATACTTAAATAGTTTGATTGGTTCAGCTGATGGCAAGCGTTTTAGGGTTTTTGCTCAAGGCTTAACGCTTGATTATTTAATTCAGCTTTCTAATCAGCAATTAGTTCACTTGCATTCACGTTACCAACTAGCAAGAAAATCAGGTGAAGCCCTTGAGTTGCAAGTTATCGATACTTGGCAGGCAGATTCACTGCGTGATACTAAAACGTTATCCGGTGGGGAAAGCTTTCTAGTTAGTTTAGCGCTTGCACTTGCATTGTCTGATCTGGTGAGCCATAAAACACGAATTGATAGCTTATTTTTGGATGAAGGTTTCGGCACGCTAGATAGAGAAACGCTCGACATCGCTTTAGATGCGCTGGATAATCTCAATGCTAGTGGCAAGATGATCGGTGTGATTAGCCATATCGACGCTTTAAAGGAGCGTATCAGTGTTCAGATTGATATTAAAAAGATGAGTGGTTTAGGTGTCAGTCAACTTGAAAATAAATATCGTCGTATACAATCAGGGAGCTAATACTGATGTTCGTGTTTATGAAATCGAAGTACAAAACCAATGAGTAATACTCAGCACTTAGGTAGCAGCACTGATTTATTTTTAATTCAGAAAAGCTTACAGTTATTAGATAATGAAAAGAGTGAGCGTTTAATTTCACTGAGTTATGCTCTATTTTTTGAGGCGTGCCCTGATGCTCAATCCCTATGGGAAAAAGATGACCCTGTTTCACGTCTTAAAATGTTTAACGGTGTAATCTTGAGCTTGATTGATAAACTATCACGCCCTCAAATCTATCAAACCAATCTAAGGCAAGACATTAAAGATCATCAAAACTATGGTGTTAAAGGAGAAATGTACGTTTTATTTTTTAAGGCTTTAAGGGATGCGCTTGCCCAGGTGTTAGCTGATGACTTTAATGATGAAATGCAACGCGCTTGGGGGGAACAGTTAGAGCAGATGCTCAAAACAATTGAAGAAGTTTCAAGGTGAATGCCTTAAGGCAACTTCAGAGTTGCAAGGGCTGCATCTGTCTTAAGAAACGTGGATACCGGCTCAAGAGACTACCGGTATGACGTTGACCATGATGCTATAGACATGACAATGTAAGGTTATCTTATTTCCATGCGAGGCATGCGTCTCAAAAGCCCCATTTCAAATACCTAAACAAATACAAATTTCTCCATATTATTTAGCGCCACAATAGCAACTAATACTCCTAAAAAAAGAATAACGCGGGTCAGCTGACATTTACGGCACTTTCTTTTCATAATTATCTACTGTTTAAGCTAATAGTTACTTCGTCTGGGCATCAAAAGCCTTTCCTGTTACACCCTGACTAGCTTCACCCATTAAATAAAGATAAACCGGCATGATTTGTTCTGGTGTGGGGTTGTGGCTGGGGTTTTCTGCTGGGTAGGCACTGGCTCGCATGTTGGTGCGTGTTGCGCCGGGGTTAATGCTATTAACACGAACATTGTGTTGTTCGTCGTCTAGTTCATCCGCCAGTACCTGCATTAGGCCTTCATTGGCAAATTTGGATACGGCATAAGCGCCCCAAAATGCACGGCCTTTTCTACCAACGCTGGATGAGGTAAATATGATAGAGGCATCATCAGATAGACGAAGCAGGGGGATCAAGGTTCGTGTCATCATGAACGGTGCCGTGACATTCACTTGCATTAATTGGTTCCATACAGGTACTTCATATTGTTCTAAAGTGGTTAATGACCCTAATAAAGCGGCATTGTGTAGTATGCCATCGAGCTGACCAAATTCATTTTCAATAGAAACAGCCACGTCGTCATAATCTTTTTCAGCAGCCCCTTCCATATTTAAAGGGATAATGGCCGGTTTAGGATAGCCTTTTGCTTCAATTTCATCGTAAACACCTTCAAGCTTGGAAACCGTTCTGCCAAGTAAAATAACGGTAGCACCATATTTAGAAAATGTGAGAGCGGCGACTCGGCCAATCCCATCACCGGCACCCGTAACAAGAATTTTTTTGTCTTGAAGTAGGTTTTCTGGTGCTTGATAATCAAACATAAAGGGCTCTCTAATAAGTATTGGTGGGGGTGGTTTTTTGATATAGGAATTTTATTGAATCTAAATTAAAAGTGCTATGTGTATTTGTACAAGAAAGTTGTTTAAAAAAGTATTTTACGCATATTTATGTATAATGACTGACAGTCACAAAATAACTATACGAATAAAATCAACTCATCAGGATATGAACATGGCAGTGAAAACAATTACTATACATAAAGAATTTAACGCACCGCTTACTGAGGTATTTAGTACCTTAAGTGACCACCATAAATTTGGCAAAATTTGTGGTATTAAAATGACGCGAATTCATGATGGCGATGACGGTGCTAATGGTCTGGGTTCCATCAGAAAAATTAATATTGGGCCTTTACCTGCTTTTGAAGAGACCATAACTGATTTTATTCCGAATGAATTGATTGAGTACAAAATTACGCAAGGCAGCCCAATTAAAAATCATGTTGGTACCTTGCGATTTTCCGGGCAAAATAATAAAACGATTTTGGATTACACTATTGAGTTGGAGTCAGTCATACCTTTTACTACAGGCCTTATAAAATCTGCGCTTGAGAACGGGCTCTCAAAAGGTTTGCAGCATTATGCAAGTTCGCTTTAAGTGTTTACTTAGATCTTAAGGTTATTAAATAAAGTCCTTTATGAGTTTTCAGTCCTAGAAAACTCATTTAAAAGCTGTGATATGCTTCACATTTTTTGTTCTTTGACTAAGCTTTATCCACCAATTAAACAATTTTTCCCTGTGGAGCCTTGTTATGATGGATCAAAGAATAGTTTATTTCCGAATGTTTCTTCCTACTTTATTTTGCACTGCCATCGTTTTTTTTAGTTCATTTAGTCCAACCGCTTATGCAGCCATGAAAGATGCTGAGCGCTGGCTTCAGTCAGAGTTTAAAGATAGCACGCTCAGCAAAGATGAACAGATGAAAGAAATGGCTTGGTTTATCGAAGCCGCAAAACCTTACAAAGGAATGACTATTCGTGTTGTTTCTGAACGTATCGATACGCACTGGTATGAAGCGAATACATTAACCAAAGCCTTTGAAGATATTACCGGTATTAAGGTGGTGCATGAAATAACTGGCGAGGATGATGTCGTAAAGAAAATCTCCACTCAAATGGATCTTGAATACAATATTTATGATGCCTACATCAATGACAGTGACTTAATCGGTACGCATTACCGTTCAGGTAAGGTTGTTGCCATCAGTGACTTTATTAAAAATGAAGGTAAAGATGTTACTTTACCGACCTTGGATCTGGATGATTTTATTGGCTTAAGTTTTACCACAGGGCCTGACGGTAAATTATATCAACTGCCCGACCAGCAATTCGCTAACCTGTACTGGTATCGACATGATTGGTTCTCTCGTTCTGACTTGAAAGCTAAATTTAAAAAAATCTATGGCTATGAGTTGAACGTGCCACAAAACTGGTCAGCATATGAAGATATTGCCGAGTTCTTTACTGTGCATGTAAAAGAGCTTGATGGCAAGAAAGTCTATGGTCACATGGATTATGGTAAAAAAGACCCATCCTTAGGGTGGCGCTTTTCTGATGCTTGGCTTTCTATGGCGGGGGCAGGTGATAAGGGCATCCCAAATGGCTTACCTGTTGATGAGTGGGGTATTCGTGTTGATGGTTGTGTCCCTGTCGGTGCCAGTGTTACGCGCGGTGGCGCTTTAAATGGTCCTGCTTCCGTATATTCCATTCGTAAGTTTGTTGAATGGTTAGACAAGTATGCACCTCCAAATTCAACTGCGATGAACTTCAGTCAGGCTGGTGCTTTGCCAGGGCAGGGGAATATTGCTCAGCAAATATTTTGGTACACAGCATTTACAGCAGCCTTAACCGACCCCGACCTCGCAGTAACCAACTCTGATGGCACCCCAAAGTGGCGTATGGCGCCATCTCCCCGTGGACCATATTGGGAGAAAGGCATGAAGTTAGGGTACCAAGATGCAGGCTCATGGACATTTTTAACAAGTACGCCTATCGATAGGCGAAAGGCTGCTTGGTTATATGCGCAGTTTCTTGTTTCTAAAACGGTGTCATTACAAAAAATGCTCGTGGGCTTAACGCCAATCAGAAATTCAGATATTAACTCTAAAAAAATGACGGAAGTTGCGCATAAATATGGCGGTTTGATCGAGTTTTATCGAAGTTCAGCTCGTGTTGCATGGACACCAACCGGCACTAATGTTCCTGATTATCCAAGCCTGGCTGATTTGTGGTGGAAAAATATCGCGTTGGCGGCTAACCATAAGTTATCCCCTCAAAAAGCGATGGATAAAATGGCTGGAGAAATGGATAGTCGCTTGCAAAATGTGGCTGATAAAGGACAGGAACGCTGTGCGCCCAAACTGAATAAAGAGCGCGAAGCAGAATATTGGCTTGCGCAACCTGGTGCACCTAAGGCCAAGTTGTCGAATGAAAAACCGCAGGGTAGAACACTTTCATATGAAGATTCACTTAAAGCTTGGGATTAATGGAGGAGCAATCATGAACATAAAAATTATAAACCAGAAAAGAATGTTTACAAAATTAATGCTGGCTAGTTTTTGTCTTGCATTGACCTCTCTTGTTTCGCCGATAATTGCAACAGTGCAGGCATCAACTTTTAATCTGTTAACAGAAGAACTTCCGCCTTATGCAATGAAAAAAGGCGGGAAACCTACAGGCGCTACGGTAGAGATTGTTTCCAAACTATTTGAACGTGCGGGCATTGAATATAATGTCCGTATAGTTCCATGGAAACGTGCTTATCTAACTGCTGAAGAAGAGACAAATACCTGCATATTTCCTGTTCAAAGAAGTCAAGAAAGGGAGGTTAAATTTCACTGGGTGAGTCCTATCGTTATAACGCAAACAGGCTTTTATACGCGTGATGACTTTGATAAGAACCTACGTACTCTTAACGATGTGAAAGCACTTAAAATCGGTTCATACAAAGGTAGTGCTGCAGCAGAATATTTACATGGTCAAGGCTATAAAACGGCTTTAATCACGCGGGATGCACCAAATATTCAAAAGCTACAGGCAGGTCGTATTGATGTTTGGGCTGCAGATACCTTAACAGCAGTAAATATGATGAAGGAGAGAAATGTTAATAATGTAAATGAATCCTTGGTGTATTTTACTACCTTGCGAGCCTTGGCTTGTAATTTGAAAACACCGATTGAAACCATAAACAAACTGTCAAAGGAGTTAAAAAAGATGTATTCCGATGGAAGTGTGAAAGGTATTATGGATCAATATAAATAATGTTAGGGTGATCTATGACAGGCTTTTTTGCCTGTCGTAGTGAATCGTCTGCAACTTTTAATTCAATATTCCCTATTTTTTAATTTCCCTCCTATACTTTCACAGAGCAATGCCGTTTTGGGTTTAAAATTCAGGGAGTTTGATGTGAATTCTTTATATTGGTCACGTCTATTTATACGTATATTTATTTTACTTGGAGCATCATTATCTTTGCCTATCTGGGCGTATGATTTTCAGGTTGTAGATCAAAATGGTGAAGCTGTAAAAAATGCTGTTGTTAGTATTCCTGAAGGAACGATAGACTTGATCACTGCCGAACCAGCTGTAATGGATCAGGTTCAGCGACAGTTTGTTCCTTTTGTGTTGGCTGTAGAAAAAGGGCGTGAGGTTGTGTTCCCAAATAGTGACAATATTCGCCATCATGTTTACTCGTTTTCAAAACCAAAAAACTTTCAAATTAAGCTCTATAAAGGCGTTCCAAAGCAACCCCTGCGTTTCGATCAAGAAGGTGTGGTTGTGCTGGGTTGCAATATTCATGACTCAATGATCGGGTATATTTTTGTATCCCCATGGCCTAACTTTCAAGTTACTTCCGAAAATGGTCAGGTTAGTTTTAAGGCTAACTCAAAAGAATTAGCTGTTTGGCATCCTTGGATGCTTGGTCAGGATAAACCACAGAATTTTCTGGTGAGTGATTTGGAAAAAAGTAATTTTAAGATTCAACTACAGTTAACGCCACCTAAGCCAATTAAAAAGCTTAAAAGCAAATTTAAAAAGTATTATGGCAACTAGAAGCAAACATATATAAACCAGACCTATAAATGAAACACCTGTGAATAAAAGCCCCTATGAATATTAGTTTACGTAATAAAATTCTCAGATTATTTCTTGGCTTAATGATTTTATCTTCCATTGCCAGTATTTCTTCTGTTCTGATAGCTACAAATAAAAGTGTCGAACGACAAGCACAAGAAAAATTAGAAATAGGTAAGCGAGTATTCGAGCAATTAATGCAAAACAGAGCTCAGCAATTGTTTGATTCAGCAGAAGTATTGACGGCTGATTTTGGGTTTAAAGGAGCCGTTGCGCAAGGAGATCAGGCGACTATTTTGTCAGTGCTTGAAAACTATAGCGCTAGAATTGATGCTGACTTAATGATGCTTGCCTCCCTTGAAGGTGTATTAATCGCGCGCACAGATACCTTAAAGCAAACAGCGCAAAATTTTCCTTTTATTCACCTGCTAGAAAGAGCCGAGGCACAAGGTGGTTTAATGACTGTAGCGATGTTGGATGGTAAGGCTTATCAGTTGGTGATTCTTCAAGTAGCCGCACCAAGACCTGTTGCATGGGCTGTTATGGGGTTTTTACTTGATCAACCCTTGGCTAACCAGCTTAAATCATTAACAAGTCTTGAGGTTTCTTATACAGGTATAGGGGGGGCACAAAAGAGCTTTGTTATTTCTACGATGCCTGAGGAAAGTTATGTCGGTATATTGAATGAGAAAATGAATATCAATGACCAAAACAGTTTAACTAATCATAGTCATCTAAAAAGAATGCAGTTTGGGGAGGATGAATACCTCTCCTTATATGCGTCCTTAGTAGAAACCTCTAAATATAAGGTGAATGCTTTATTAAGTACTTCTCTTAGTGAAGCACGAGCTAATTTTTCACGACTAAAGATTCAAATTTTAGTCGTGTCTGTTATTTCATTAATCGCATCTGTAATTGGTGCTTTTTTTATCTCCAGAAATGTTACCCGGCCAATTAATAGCTTAGTCAGCGCGGCGCAAAGGATTAGCGGCGGGGATTATAGCGTCGATCTTCCTTTGTCAAAAAATACTAAGGATGAAATAAGTATTTTGGCTAGCAGCTTTAATTTGATGCAAAAAGGTATTTCTCAGCGTGAAGCACAAATTTTGCATCAAGCTTATCATGACACACTAACTGGCCTGCCTAATAGAATGCTTGCGACACAAGAAATAATGCGCTTGATTAAGGCATGCCGAGAAAGTGAAGAATGCTTTGTTTTGATGAGCATGAATATTAATCGCTTTAAGCAGATTAATGATACTTTTGGTTATCAGACTGGTGATGGTTTGCTAAAAGCGTTTTCTGAACGCCTTGGAGCTGTAAATAAAGGTCAGAATTTTTGTGCACGCTTAGGGGCGGATGAATTTTTATTATTAATTAAAGGCAGTGATCAACTAGACTTTCCGCCAATGATAGAGCATTCCGTACAATGCCTGAGTGAGAGTTATTTTATTAATGATTTTGAAGTCACTATTTCATTGAGGGCGGGGGTCGCTATTTTTCCTTTGCATGGTGATCAGACTGGTCAGCTATTACGTCGTACAGAAATTGCTTTAAATGATGCCAAACAAAAAAAGCGAGATTTACAGTTTTATGAAGAGGGTAGTGACGCTATACACCTTAACCGTATACGCTTAATTAACGACTTAAAACAAGCTATCAAAAGCAATCATTTGGTGATGTATTATCAACCTAAAGTTGACTTGAAAGTGCGTCGTGTTACACAGGCAGAGGCATTAATTCGATGGTTTCATAAGGAGTTGGGTTTTATCTCTCCTGAAGAATTTATCGGTTTAGCAGAGCAAGCTGGTTTGATGCCAGCATTAACACGTTGGGTTTTAAAGACAGTGATTGAAGAGCTAAGCTCATGGCTGAAAGATGGCTTTGATATTGTAATGGCGGTGAATTTATCTGCTTATGACTTAGCGCATGATGACTTGCCCGAATACATAGATGGACTCTTAGCTCAAAACAAGGTTCCTGCGACCCATTTAATACTGGAGGTTACCGAAAGTGCGGTGATTGAAGAGCCTGAGCAAGCAATGAATGTGTTACATCGTTTTAAAAAATCAGGCATTAAATTAGCTATAGATGATTATGGGACGGGTTATTCATCTTTAGGGCAGCTTAAGAGTATGCCTGTAGATGAGCTAAAAATAGATAAGTCATTTGTACTAAAATTAGATCAGGATAAAGATGATCAGGTGATTGTTAGGTCTACGATTGAGATGGGGCATAATATTGGGATGACTGTTGTTGCTGAGGGGGTTGAAACCAAGGCTGCCTGGGATCTACTTGAGGAGTATGGTTGTGACAAGCTCCAAGGCTATTATATTAGCAAGCCACAAGCGGCTTCGGATTTTTTACTGTGGTATTCAAGTTATCAGGTAGATGATTAAGTGGCGATGAAATCTATTCTGAATTTGTTTTTATTTTTTCTTGTCAGTTTTACTTCAAGTGCTTATGTCTGTGCTGGTGGGAAGTTGATTGGTACATCTGGCGTTTCTCAAGTTGAGGGTTCTGCTGGAGGAGGGCTAGTACCTTGGGCTACGCTTGCGGGTTATAGCACACGAGATGAGCAAGGTGCCGCTGCTTTTTTTAGTGCGGTAACTGTGGATAATTTTCGTATGGTTTCCCATGGTTTTTCTTATGCTTATCATGACCGGATTGAAGCATCTTTCGCGCACCAGAAATTTGAGAGTGATGACAAATCGATCCGTTTATCTCAGGATATACTAGGTTTTAAAGTACGTATATTTGGCGACTTGGTCTATTCGTTATGGCCACAGCTTGCTTTGGGGTTGCAGTATAAAAATGCCTCAAATTCAAAGCTATTAAAATCGATTGGGTCAAGAGATGATAAGGGGGTGGATTATTATTTGGCTGCGACCAAGGCATGGTTAGATGGACCATTTCATCGAAATTTTGTTCTTAATACGACTTTGCGGTACACCAAAGGAAATCAACTTGGCTTACAAGGTTTTGGTGGTGATAAACATGATGCCTATAATAGTTTGTTTGAGGCAAGTGTCGGTTTGTATATTAGCCGTCACTGGGTAGTGGGTGTCGAATATCGTCAAAAACCGGATAATTTGAGTGCTTTGAAGGAAGATGACTGGAAAGACCTTTTTATTGTTTATGTTCCAAATAAAAGGTTGTCATTAACAACAGCATTTGTTGATTTAGGTCGTTTGGGTGGTCTAAGTGATCAAAAAGGTGCTTACATGTCATTACAGTTGGCTTACTAACACATTTTGGGAAAGCCTTCTAAAAAATGGAAATAATAAATGTATCGGATAATTTTATTAAGTTTGACCATGCTTATTTTAGGTGCATGCCAACTGCTTACTATTGAGAATGACAAAAAAGATGATAGTGTGAGCCCTATTTTTGTTGATTAGATTGGTGTTTTCTGATGAAATACAACCCTAAGAATAAAGTAGAAAAACTAAAAAAATGTAATTTAGTATAAAAATGTGATGTTCGTTTCAAAGTCAGAGTTAATGAGTGGTTCTTAATGATGGTCAATACTTAGTGTTATGACTCATCTAATACAAAAGCAAGAAGGACGGTCCGAATTATAACTTTAGTGCTAGTGCGCTTCGATTGAAAGTCAAATGGAAATGTTACTGTGTGGAAGGAAGCAAGTACGACTGTTCTTGGATGGGCAACTACTTATACTTGTCCTTCTATGATATTCGATTACAGCTTAATTGGAGGAAGCTCTCCATGCGGTCAAATAAATTCAATTTTAGAGAATGACCGTAGTAAAATTACTATGTACCCAAATCCTGTTATAAGTGGTGGTTCACTCA
>ENA-OSET01003109-OSET01003109.1-sediment-metagenome-genome-assembly--contig:-NODE-3109-length-15458-cov-14.112867_pt1 | contig 15458 bp, 14 predicted proteins | sample MGYA00237882_ERZ534229 | MGnify/ENA primary metagenome ERZ534229 (study PRJEB26408, sample SAMN06266212) | sediment metagenome | isolation source: Hudson Canyon methane seep mesocosm | place... | reverse complement strand
GTACTTTTGGCATACGACTTTGACCACCGACCAAAATAACTTCATCAATTTCGCCTGCAGATAAACCCGCATCTTTTAATGCCGTGATACAAGGGCCTTTAGTACGATCAATTAAATCATCAACTAACGACTCTAATTTAGCACGAGTCAATTTAACATTTAAATGTTTAGGGCCTGATGCATCAGCCGTTACATACGGAAGATTAACATCGGTTTGTTCCGCAGATGATAATTCAATTTTTGCTTTTTCAGCCGCTTCTTTTAAGCGTTGTAGAGCTAATGGATCATTATGTAAATCAATCGCATTATCTTTTTTAAATTCGCTCGCTAGATAATCAATGATTCTTAAATCGAAATCTTCACCACCTAAGAACGTATCACCATTGGTCGCTAATACTTCAAACGTATGTTCGCCTTCAACTTCCGCAATTTCAATAATTGAGACATCAAAGGTTCCGCCCCCTAAATCATAAACCGCGATAGTTGAATCACCACGTGATTTATCCATACCAAACGCCAATGCTGCAGCCGTTGGCTCATTGATAATACGTTTAACATCTAAGCCCGCGATACGACCTGCATCTTTAGTTGCTTGACGCTGTGAATCATTGAAATAAGCCGGTACCGTAATAACTGCTTCAGTGACTTCATCACCTAAAAAAGCTTCTGCATCTTTTTTCAACTTCATCAAAATACGTGATGAAATTTCAGGTGCTGCCATTTTATTACCATGACATTCAACCCACGCATCACCGTTTTCAGCTTCGATAATATTGTAAGGCACCATTTTGATGTCTTTTTGTACCGCATCATCTTTAAAACGACGACCGATTAAACGCTTAATCGCATATAAGGTATTTTCAGGATTAGTTACCGCTTGACGCTTTGCAGACTGTCCAACTAATACTTCATCATCTTGTGTAAAGGCAATAATAGAAGGCGTAGTTCTTGCCCCTTCACTGTTTTCGATTACACGGGTTTTACCATTTTCTAGGACAGCAACACATGAGTTTGTGGTTCCTAAATCAATTCCAATCATTTTAGCCATTGAATTACTCCAAATAAGGGTTATAAGTTTATTTTTAAAAAGTTACAGTTGATATGTGGGGCTATTTTTTATTTTCAAGCCTGAATATCAACTTTTGCCGATGCCTGTGTGACTACTACCATTGCTGGACGAATTAAACGTCCATTTAAAACATAACCTTTTTGAAATACATTAATCACTGTATTCGGTGCTGCATCACCTGCAGGCACCATACTCATTGCTTGATGAAATTCAGGATTAAAGGTTTCACCCATTGGGTCAATCGCTGCTATATTAAATTTAGCAAATACCGCCTCAAATTGCTTAACGGTTAATTCCGCGCCTTCTTTTAAGCTTAAAACTTCGGGAATATCGCTGGTTGCTGCTTGAATACCTAATTCCAATGAATCAACCACGCCTAATAATTCTTTGGCAATTTTTTCTAAACCGAACTTATGGGCACCGTCTAAATCTTTTTGGGTACGTCGTTTTAGATTCTCCATTTCCGCTTGCACACGCAAGGCTTTATCTAAATTTTCCGTTGCCTTTTTTTCCGAAACAGCCAGCTGTTGTTGTAGCAATTCAACACTTATATTGCTTGTGACGACAGTTTCATCATCCGTTATGCCTGTTTCTATTTCTTCTTCAACAATAATGCCTTCTATTGCTGCTGCATCATTGTTTACTTGATTCTCAACACTCTGTTCTTCATTACTCATTTATGACCTGCTCCAAACTATTCCCAAAATAAAATATACCTCATATCATGGGGATAGCCGTCACAGTTTCAAGCACAAAGTTTAAAATTGTGCCGCAATTTGAGATTGAATTTTTTCTGCCATCGCTTTAGGCTCTGCTGCATCACGAATTGGGCGACCTATAACAATATAATCCGCGCCATTTTGAAACGCTTGTTCAACACTGACTACGCGTTTTTGATCATCATCGACACGGTTATCCACAGGACGCACCCCAGGCGTAATCACTAATAATTTATGATCTAAATTTTCACGTAATTTCGCCACTTCTAAGCCTGACGACACAATGCCATCACAACCAATGGTCAAAGCACGTTTAGCCCGTGATAACACCAAATCTTGCACGTCACATTTAAAGCCTAAATCATCTAAATCACCGCGATCTAAACTGGTTAATGCCGTCACTGCCAATACTTTTAAATCACCTTTATCGCGTGCCGCCGCCTGCATAATCGAATCATTACCATGAATAGTTGCCATATCCACACCTTTACTACTAAGGGCTTTAATCGCACGATTCACGGTTTCAGGAATATCAAAGAATTTTAAATCGACAAATATTTTTTTATCACGGGCTTTTAGCCATTCAATAAAGCCAAAATAATCACCTGACATAAAAATTTCCATGCCGACTTTATAAAACACTACCGAATCACCTAGCTGCTCCACCATCGCTTGGGCTTCAGGAATACTCGGAAAATCTAACGCCATAATCAGCCGTTCATTACTGGGAATGGCTTTTGTTGAAATAAAAGAAGCACTCATAAATTTACACTATTATTTTAAAATTAATAAATTAAAAAACTAACGAACAACATCAGTTTTTATTGGGTTTTCAGTCACTTCATCAGCGGTTATTTTAATGTTATTTTGCGTATCCAAACCCGATAAAAAATCTTGCACATCCGCTTTATATTGCTCGATTAACGCTGATTTCGCTGACACAATATAACGTGTAGTGCCATCAATACTGGCATAAAAATAACCTAAATAAGATACTTTTTCACCGGCTTGAGTGCCTTGCATTTCAACAAATAACACTTTTTTAGCATTCACATTACGGTATTCTTTCGTCACCACCGCTAAATCGCTTACTTTTTGTTTAATGTAATTAAAGGCTTTATCAACGGATTGCTGCTCATTTAATTTATTACCTTCCGTACACGCAACCGCTGTAATATCTGCATTTTTAAACTTAAATTGATACTCTAAATGCTTTTTATCACTGCTTGCATGTTTAAATGTCCATGCCTTTGGGTTCAACCAATACGCCGAATTATTTTGGGTACTTTTAATTAAAAATGTTGCTTGCTTCGCTTTAGTAAAAACCGTTTTATTTGTGGTAATGCTAATCTTCTCGGGTTGTTTATTCACATCTTTAAGATATAACCAGCGACCATCCGCTTTTAAAACTACTTCTTCACCGGTATCGGTGATTGCACGTTGATTAAGCTCTTTTTTTACATTGACATCAACATCAACCCTTTTTAACTCAGCATAGCAAATATTGGTGCTCGCCAATAGTAAAACACTCGCAACTAAATTTCTCATTTTTATACTCCTAAAAACATGGTAAATTATTGTTATTATAAGATAGATACTGAATAAGCTCATCATCTAAAATAGTCATCATAATTCTAATTTTAAACTTCGACCCTCAACTACAACCTATTGCCATGCAAAATCAGTCCTCAACACCCAAAAATCATACGCCAGAAACTGACTTAGAAATGTTAAAACGCATTGGTTTAAAGTTTTTTATCTTAGTGTTAATCATTAATTTATTTGATTTTCTGATTGATATAGGTGATTGGCTCTTAGATACGGTCATAGAAATACTGCATATTGTGATTGAAATTATTGAGCAAAGCCTAGAAGAGATTATCGAACATTTGCTACATTCTAGTCATCATGAAACCGAAACAATCATTGCCAATGCTACGATTATCATCGGCTTATTTATCGCTTATAGATCCGTTTTCTATGTTTATCGCCGTTCCGTTAAAATAAAACGTAATATTAAAGCCCGTTATTTGAAGCGTCGTCATCGTAATAAATACTACTGGCATACGTTGACTACATGGCATAAAACAAAAATTATCCTGACCTATATTACGGGGTTTAGTTTGATTATTTTGACCTTGTAAAGTGTATACATCTAATCTCAATCAGGGCAAAACCTACGCTTGCATTGTTCTTTGTTTTGATAAATTCTATACTTATCAGATTAATAATCGCTAAACAAGTATCCAATCGATGCTTATAAAGACCAATACCGAATAATATGAGTATAAAATCAGATAAATGGATACGCCGTATGGCGGCAGAGCAAAACATGATTATGCCTTTTGAAGCAGGGCAAGTCCGACAATCAGAACAGGGAAAGGTTATTTCTTACGGCACCTCTAGCTATGGCTATGATGTACGCTGTGCTGATGAATTCAAAATTTTCACCAATATTAATTCCGCGATTGTTGACCCCAAAAACTTTAACGAACAAAGTTTTGTCGATGTAAAATCCGATGTGTGCATTATCCCCCCTAATTCTTTCGCCCTCGCTCGCACCGTTGAATATTTTCATATTCCGCGCGATGTGCTAACTATTTGTTTGGGTAAATCGACTTATGCACGTTGTTTTCGAGGTGATACGCACGTCGCATTAGTCGATGGCACCAGTGCCAGCTTAGAGGATATGGCAAAAAGAGCGGAGCAAGGCGAAGATTTTTGGGGTTATAGTATGGGGCCTTATGGGCAGATTATTGCTACCCGCTTAGAAGCACCACGTTTAATGGGGCAAGATAGTTTATTAGAAATCACCTTAGATAATGACAAAACTATCCATTGCACGCCTGATCATTTATTTATGTTGCGTGATGGTAGCATGTGTCCTGCACATGAATTACGCCCTGAAACCTCCTTGATGCCTCTGTATCGCCAACAAATTAGAGGTTATGAATCAGTTTTTCAACCATTTAATAATCATTGGCGTTCAACTTATCGACTCGCTGATGACTGGAATTTACGCCATCATATTTATACCGATACTGAAAATACCCATCGCCATCATATTGACCACGACCGCAGTAATAATCGCCCGTGGAATATTGTACGTATGGATGCCAAAGCTCATATTCAACATCATAATAAGGAAACCTACGGAGCTGATTTTGATGCTGAAGCACATAGTGCGTCAATTAAAGATGCCTTTGTTCCTGTCCTACAAAACCAGTCATTCGACACATATAAACCTGCCCCACATAACCATAAAGTAAAAAGCATTAAACCTTTAGCGGGTGACCATGATGTTTATTGCTTAAACGTGCCTGAAGCGGGGAATTTTGCATTAGAATCAGGGGTATTCGTACATAATTGCGGCATTATCGTAAATGTAACGCCTTTAGAGCCTGAATGGGAAGGTCATGTGACCTTAGAATTTTCAAATACCACCCCATTACCTGCTAAGATTTATGCGAATGAAGGTGTGGCTCAAATGCTATTTTTTGGCGGTGATGAAGTTTGTGAAACCTCGTATAAAGACCGTGGTGGAAAATATCAAGGGCAAGAAGGCGTTACACTGCCTAAAGCTTAAAATATACATGAAATAATATATAAAATTTAGGGACGTAGGCTTCAGCCTACTGCTTTAAAATTAGACTGCAAAATTATTTCATATATATTTAATATTTCCCCTCACCCAACCCTCTCCCTAAGGAGAGGGCTTTAAAATACTGAATACCCCTTCTTTCTTAAAGAGAAGATTTTAAAATAGACCAAATAAAAATATGATTGGAAAAATTGAAAGCTACGATGAAAAAACTCAAACAGGCGTGATTCAAGCAGAAGGTCAATATTACGGCTTTCATCGTGATGACTGGAGTGAAAAACTATCTCCGCGCCTTGAATCTAAAGTTTTATTTGAAGATAAAGGCGATACCGCCAGCATGGTCACCTTAATTGGTAAATATGTTGAACATAAAGAAGCCGTTAAATCACGCAATAAAGCCGCCTTTCTTGGTATGTTATTAGGTATTGTAGGGGCTCACCGCTGGTATTTAGGCTTTTATAAAATAGCCCTTATTCAAATGACGGTAACTGCCTTTACCCTAGGTTTTGGTGTCTTATGGCCGTTTGTAGAAGGCTTTTTAATTTATACAGGACGTATTAATGAAGATGCTGAAGGTCGTCCTTTGAAATAAAATGTTATAGACTTCATCTACATAGAAAATCGTATTTATGTGCGGGGCGTAGACTTTAGTTTACGCCCCAATTTAGAATTGTTAATCCAACATATCTATGTATCACCTAAAGATACTAGACTGAGCGTGGTATTGCTTTTAACCATTTTGAAATATTTTAAAATATTCATACCGATTAAAACTTCGTTTAAATGCTCGTTAATACTCGCATCAACCATTGTTATTATCGCATTACCAAGTACCACTTTAGTCAGCACCGTTTCATTGCTATAAATTTTACCGCCCGCTGTCTGTGACACACTGATATTACCAATCGGTAGTTTTGCGGCAATAGCTAAATTCTTAGGGATAACCGTTCTCGTCGCACCGGTATCAATCATAAAAGGCATAGGGATATTATTAATCAGCACTACGCCCCGAAAATGCCCTTGTTTATCCGCTTTTAATACCATGCCGCCTGATATCGATTGTTGCTTTTCTTGCTGATCTTTTATTTTATTATCTGCTTGCTGCTGCAATAACATATCACTGCCATACCACAGCAGCATAATCGTCAGCATCGGTAATAAAAGATATCTCATCGCTCATTATTTAATCGCCACACATCAAATCCGCCATCCAAACTAAATACCTCTCCAAATCCCTGACGACAAAAATAATCGGCGGCACCTTTACTGCTATTACCATGATAGCAATACACAATTAAGGGTTTGGTTTTATCAGCATTGGCTATAAATTCAGCTACATTTTCATTATCGACATTAATGGCATCTGGAATACTCGCCTGACTAAACGAATTAGCATCACGAATATCTACTAATGTCGCTTTATTATCAATAAACGCTTGTGCTTCAACCATCGAAATACATTTATAACTCATTATTATTCATCTTTAATTTTAATTGCATGGATTTTAGATTTTTCAGCAAAATGTCTCATAATCAAACGCCCACTGTTGTAGCCAAGAGTTTATATGCTCTACCGGCATAGGTCTAGCAATACCATAGCCTTGTGCTAAATCACAGCCCATTCTCATCAATTCTTTCCCATGTTCAACGGTTTCAACCCCTTCGGCAATCACCTCACGATTAAAGGCTTTCGCTAATCCTATGGTGCCAATAACAATCGCCATATCTTCAGGGTCAATTAACATATCGCGTATAAACGTTTGGTCTATTTTTAAGGTTTTTGCAGGTAAATTTCTTAAATAGGTTAAGGATGAATAACCGGTACCAAAATCATCTAAAGAAAAGTGAATACCTAGCGTTACACACGCTTTCATAATATCGCTGACCCGTATAACATCATCTAATGCAGCCGTTTCTAAGACTTCAAGTTCCAGATGCTCAAGATTTAGATTGGGATAATGAGAAAAATATTGCTCTAATTGACTCACAAAATTTGACTGTATTAAATGACACGCTGGCATATTAATACTAATGGTTAAGTTAATACCCTCTTGCTGCCATTGGTTCAATTGTCTCAGTGCGGTTTTGATAACCCAATCACTCACTTCCAGCATACAATCAGTATCTTCTATAATCGGTAAAAATTCAGCAGGCGGCAATAAGCCTTTTTCTGGATGTTGCCAGCGTATCAAAGCTTCAAAGCCCAATACCTGCCCACTTTTTAAATTAACTTTAGGCTGATAGTACAAACAAAGCTCATTATCAGTAAGTGCTTGCCGTATACGGTTAATTTCCTGTTCCTGTTGATAAACCTGTTGATTGAGGCTGGTATCAAATAAATAATATTGATTTTTGCCTTTTTGTTTCGCCATATACATGGCTTGGTCAGCATGACGCAGTAGCGTATCCGCATCATTATCGTTTTCTGGGAATAAAGTAACACCAATACTCACAGAAATAGTAATCGTATCGCCCTCAATTAAAAAAGGCTGTTGTAATACGTCTAAAATACGTTCGACCGAGTTAATAAATTCATCTGCATGACTCAAATCCAGCAGTAGCAGCACAAATTCATCACCCCCTATCCGCGATAGCGTATCAATTTTACGCAAACAATTGCTTATACGGTGGGTCACTTCAATTAATAATTTATCACCCACCGCATGACCAAAGGTATCATTTACCTCTTTAAAACCATCCAAATCTAAAAAGCAAACAGACATGGTATTTTCATTACGCTGGGTTTGTGCAATCCCCTGTGACATTCTATCTGATAACAACGTGCGATTAGGTAATCCGGTTAATTCATCAAAATAGGCAATTTTTTTCAGGGCTTGTTCATGGTTTTTACGCAGCGTAATATCTGAAAACACGGAAACAAAATGGTCAATATTTCCTTCTAAATTTCTAATGACTGAAATGCTGGTTTGTACCGCAAAGAAATGACCGTCTTTATGCTTATTCCAAAGTTCGCCCGCCCAATGATTGTGTTTCAGTAAGTGAGCCCACATACGCTGATAAAATTCTTTATCTTGCCGTCCTGATTGTAAAAACCGAGGATTTTTATCTAAAGCATCTGTCGGTTCATAGCCAGTAATACGTGAAAAAGCCGTATTGACATCAACAATTTGATTATCCGTATTTGAAATCAAAATGCCATCATGGGAATGATTGAAAACACTGATAGAGAGCCGTTGCTGTTGCTCTTTAATAATAAACTCACGCCGCATCGCCTCACGCTCTAAGATATTATTAATGCGTAACCGTGCAATAGAAATATTAATCGGTTTATGCAGAAAATCCGCCGCCCCTAACGCCAAACTTTGAATTTCTGTTTCCATATCACTTAAAGCGGTAATAAAAATAATAGGAATATGCTTTAAATTATCATCCTGCTTTAAACGTGTGCAGACTTCATTGCCATCCATCCCCGGCATCATAATATCTAACAAAATTAAATCGGGGGGCGTTTTTTGAGCAAGTTGTAAGCCCTTTACACCTGATGTCGCTATTTGTACGATGTAATTTTGTTCTAATGCCTCGCCTAACAACTGAATGTTTGTAGGGGTATCATCGATGATAAGAATTTTTAGATTGCGGTTGTCATTCATTGTCTTTGTACTCAGCATCAAGTTTTTCTATAATCTCTAACTTATTTAAATAATCTAGGGCTTGCTCAAACTCCATACTATTAACTAGCTCTTCAATTAGTATAAGTTCGCTAGCTAAGTCGCTTTCCTTAAGTAGAGCCTTTAACATTTTAAAGCAACCAATAGCAGAAAACATATTTTCTGCTAAGGCGTAATCCAATTTTTCTAGCAACGCTTTGATTTGTTGTTTTATATCAGTCGGTAAACAATTAACCGCTAATCCTGCGTGATGGCTTGCAACTGCCTCTGTATCATTTATTAAGACATCAACATCAGCGGTTTTTTCTGTCTGTGTCGCAATGCCTGCCGTGATACGAAACCAGAATCGCGAACCCTGCTTGGCTTTACTTTCAAAACCGGTTTCTCCCGCCATTAATTCACTCAATTGCTGCACGATGGACAAGCCTAGCCCTGTACCACCAAAATTGCGGGTTGTACTATTATCAATCTGTGAAAAGGGTTTAAATAATAAGCACTGTTTATCATCAGCAATACCTATCCCCGTATCTTGCACCGCAAACTCAAGTATCGCATTATTATTTTTTCGGCTAATTTCATTAACTGTTATCTTAATCCAGCCACGTTCAGTAAATTTAATGGCATTGCTGATTAAATTAGCCAGCATTTGCTTTAAACGCTGAGTGTCTGCGATATATATAAGCTCATCTGCCAGTAAGCAGTCCATTTTAAACTGTAGTTTTTTGTGGTTTACCGAGTTTTTAAAGAGTAAGACCATCTCTCTCATTAAGTCACGCGGCTTAAAATCAGAGACGTTTAAGCTCAACTTACCCGCTTCGATTTTAGAAATATCTAAAATATCATTGAGTAAACTGAGTAAGCTATTGCCTGAGCTTAAGATAGTCTCTACATGTTCTTGTCGTTCAGCGTCCGTTACCTTTTCAGCCAGCAGAAATTGAGCATTACCAAGAATAGCATTCATCGGCGTTCTAATTTCATGTGACATCACCGCCAGAAAACCACTTTTTGCTTTATTTGCCGCTTCGGCCGCCTTACTTTTGATTTGATTATTTAAAATTAATGCTAGATGCCGAAAAAAGGGCGTTAAATACCCTCGCATTTGTGCAGAACCCAACATATTAGAAATTTTTATAGCACCAATAACCTGCTTATTAATAACCAACGGAATCCCCCAATCCCATGCTGTCGTAGCCACTGTATTATAAGGCCGTGTATTATTCTCTGTCGCCATGGTGGTAGATAGCTTGGTATTATTAACCGTCGTAACTTTTTCAATTAATACTTTATCTGCAAAAATTTCTTTAATTAAGGGATCTTCAATGTCCTTTAAAACTGTTTTTTGTCCCAATAAACTCGCGTAATGTAACAGTCCTTCGTCCCAGTAGTAAATTTCAACATTGGTGCCGCCAACACATTCTCCTAGACCAATCATTAAGTTATTCAACATACCATCAATATCATCATCCGCTAATATCAATCCTGCCATTAAGTGATTAATCAAAAATAAATTCGCCTTTTCTTCCGATAAACGGCGCACTCTAGCTTTTAGTTTCTGATTTTTCGCTTGTAACTGAACCAGGTCAGTTTCATTGCTCATTTTGCCAAGCTATCTCGTTTTTCTTGAATCGCATCCGCCATTACCGTTTCTAATTCTTGTAAATCGACATCAAGCCAGTGCAACGGTAAATCAATAAATGCGGCGGCTTTTTCAGCGGCCTGCGTAAAATCATTACTGCAAGGTGTTCGCAATGCCAACATATATTTATGACTACTGTGAAAGATTTCCCGTATCACGCCAATATTATCACCAAAACAGGCTGTAATCATCGGTTCCCATGTTAATGCCCAGTCTTCTAATAAAAAATAAGCCCCTTTAGAAAGCTCCTGCATAAAATATTCATAACCTAAGAGCATAACAATACAATTTTGACCGTGCGTTCGACAGGTTTTATGCTCGTCTAGTAAACCTTCCATGCTTGGGTGGCAGCTACCATAAAAAACCACCGTCTCTTTGCCCTTCTCATGCTCCTCATCCAAGGCAGCATTGAGTTCAGTCGATAAACGATTCAAATAATTATGTAAGGCAGAATTTAGATAATGAGTTTCAATATGCCAGTTATTTTTTTTGATTAAAAAATCGGTTTCTTTATGCAAAATAGAGCAGCCCACCAACACTAGATTATCAGCCCGTTCTTCTATAATCGGAATGGTTTTCATGAGTATCTCCCGTATTTAAAAGCCGCCTCTAACATAGCAAGGATATTTGCTTCTGGTAGCTTGAGCGGCATAAAGCCCGTACCAAATAAAAAATGCCCCCCTGCTTTGCCTAACCTCATGATACGTTTTACTTCATCACGGGTTTGCTGTTCTGTCCAATGAATCATTTTTATATCATCAAGCACGCCACTGGTGAGACCTGTACCATTAATAAGCCGCTTGGATTCGCTGATATCATCCTCAGGGGCTGGGTAAAATATATTAACCTTAAGTGTATCAATCACCAGTTGCATCACCGTATTAATAGGCGCCATGCCGCCGTAATACACAATATTATCCGTGCCTGCTTTTAAATCCTCCTGCATCCACGGCATACTCCAATCTACAATGCGTTTTTTGGGCATAAAATACGTTGAGCCAAAGGGACTGGCATAAATAATCACATTAGCCCCCGCCGCACGATACGCGGTTAATTGTTTTTGCACAAACAGACTGCATTTTCTCACCAGCTCATCGCGTAAATCAACAGGGCCGATTAACACTAATTCCATCCATTTATCCATGCCCATCAGAATGACAGGCAATGTCGTTGAGGCAGTCACATAAGCACAGATAGGATTGGTAGAACCCACCTCATCCCGTAATATTTTTAAACAATCATCCATTACTTGCCAATGAGGGTGTTGGGTAATATCCTCAGGAATTTCAAAAGTGGCAATTTCATCCCAGCTTTTAATCACAAAATCCGCCACATTAGGCACGCCATTATCAGCAAATAAAATATCCTTACAGCCTAATAATTGGGCTTCTTTACCCACATAATGCGCACTCCAAACATTGTCATGCCCATAATGTTTTAGCATCTTTAATTGTGCGTCAGCCACATATTCGCCATTAGCAAAATACGCCTTAGGTGGCATCTTTAATACCTTAGCCCCTTGGTCGAGCAAATTACAAAAAACAGGCACTCTAGGGCTGGGTTGCCCAGAAACCGTTGCAGATAATATTTCTAAAGGCGTCATTAGCTTTTCCCATCCATAATAAGTTGATGAATAATTTTGGCTGCGGTTACACCATCCGCCGCCCAACTATCAGCACCGACTTTATTATATAGTTCATGGTCAAATCGGTAAGGTGCACCACCGACTACCAATTTAATTTTATCTTCTAAATGGCGTTCTTTTAACAAGCTGCGTACTTTTAAACTACCTTCTTCGCCTGTTGCGGTATGCACCATCATCGATGAGATAGCAATAATTTGAGCATCTTGTGCAACCGCCGCATCAACAAAAGCCTCGGCTTTGATGTTAACGCCTAAATCAACCACATCCACCATCATCGACTTTAAACAGCCCATCACAATACGTTTGCCCAAAGAATGTAAATCCCCGTACGAGGTGCCAATAATCACTCGCCCTATAATATCTGGAGGCGATTCAAATTTAGCCAACATTTGCTCGGTCACTTCTGCCGCGATTTGTGCGGTCATAAAATGTTGGGCTAAATTAGTATCTGCATTAATAACAATCTCCGCCATCATGACTTCTATCGATGGGATGATAATATTAAACACCACCTGTTCGGGTGTTACGCCCTCCTCAAGTGCGCTTTCTATCACTTCTAAAGCCAATTCTTTATCAATTTCAAAAACGGCTTCGTTGTAATCATTAATATAAGTTTCAAACATTATTTATCCCCCAGAAAAGGCTTTAAACGTAGATGATTAATAAAACAATCATCATACTCTGGAAACTGCGAAAGATTAATCACATGAACCAATTCGCGTAAATCATCGGTTATTTTTTTAGCATTCGGAGCCAGCAACATTTTTTCACAACCCGATAAAGCGGCATTACCAAATAACTTTATACGCGAACTATCCATAGTGGGAATCAATCCCGAAATTTGAGCATTATCGACATTTAAATGCTGACCAAACGCCCCACAAATCCACAGTTCACATAAATTATCGATAGAAATATCCGCCAATAGCAATAATTGTTGCATCGCGGCAGCGGTAGCCGCTTTAGCCCGTTGAAAAGCATCAATATCACCTGACTTAACCGCCGTATGAGGGTTAGTTTTATCTAATAAAAAGCCTTCCGGATGAGGGTTTAAAAAACGCCCCGATAATTTTAGCTCACCCTGCGTGCGTAACAAGGCAATCGCATCCACAAAACCCGAGGCACAAAAACCCTTAGCTATTTCATCATCAACTGTATCAAATACGAAACGATTATTGATTAGGCTGACCGCTCGAATAGCCCCCGCTTCTGCACTTAAGCCATTTTGCAAGCCTACCCCTTCAAACGCAGGGCCACCCGGAACCGATGTCAGCCAAAGTTGCTTGCCATCCCATAACGCAATTTCAGTATTGGTTCCAAAATCAGCTAATAAAATTGGCTCAGAATGTTGGGTAATATCGATTGCAATTAAATCAGCCAAAATATCCGAGCCGATAAAACCCGCCAACGGTGCTTGAATAGTAATGTCAGCATCAGGCATACGCCAAGCCTGTTTCCACGCAGGCAAATCAACCGGTAAACAAGTAATTTGATGTTCCCAACTTTCTGGGTCATAAAGCTCACTGCCCTCTTGACCGCCTAATATAGCCAGCATCACGGTATTACCCACAATATTAACTGCCCCGACTTTAGCTAAAATCGCTTTAATTTCGCCAATATCACGGGCAAGAATATCTCTAATACCCTCAATAATGGCATCACGGACAATCTCTGTGAGTGACTGTAAATTATCTTCGCGTTGTCTATGTGCATCCAGCCGCGTCAGCACATCCTCCCCTAAAGCCACTTGGGGATTATTACCATGCCGACACGCAATACGTTGTTGGGTATTTCTATCCCAAAACGATAAGCGAATATGCGTAGTGCCTAAATCAACCGCAACCGCATAAATGTTATGTTTAACCTCAAATTTTGGATAGTGATAATCAGCCCAGTGCTGCAAATCCAATGATTTCCAGTTAGATTCTGGCGCAGGATTATCTAAAAAAACTTCGGCATCACTGTTTAAATATAACTGGCACGCTAAACGAATATCAGCTTCACGTTCTTCTGCGGGGATTTTTTGCCATTCCGCGAGAGTTCGTGCATTAAAACTACCTTGTACGGTTTTAATGCTACATGCACCACAGGTACCAATGCCGCCACAAGCAGCTCGAACACGCAACCCCGCGATATCCAATGCCAAGCGTACCGATAAATCTTCAGGGATTTTTAGATGAATTGATTGTTTTTCGGTATGTAATATTAAATTATGCTGTTTAATCATAACTTCGACTCTTTCACTTCTGAATCAGCTACTGATTTTTTAACCGCTGTCACCCAGATTGCCTCACGAGAAAAAGCCTGCCACTGCTGTTTTAACCAGCTAATTAACGCATTCGCCAACCATAATGCCCACACTACCATTAAAATGCGGTATACATATAAAGGCACTGATATTAAGCTAATCTCAGCCAAGGTTTCGGGTACTCTATCTTGATACCACTTTAAAATATAATGCGTGGATTGATTGCCGATAATTTTCATTTCTGGCGCACCTAATAATCCATGATGCATACTGTAAAGCAGCGTTGATAAAGCAATTAAGGTCAATAAACCCAAGCCAATTTGCATACTATTAAATACATAAGGACGTGCCATTAATGACCCAGCAAATTGTTTGCGTAAATTAAATAACACAAACCACGCGACAATAATAAATAAACTTTCTACTGATACTTGCGACAAGCCCAATAACAACAGTATCCATTGTGACACGCCCAATGTTGTCCACTGATGGCATAAGCCCAATATGATGGCTAAACCCATCAACACCAATAAAGTCCCCCAAAATAGAATCGCAGGCCCCATAACCGGCCCATCTAGCCATAATAACCACCGTTTATCGGTATTAAATTTTATATTGACCACATGATTGGCACTGGGGGCATTTAAATTAATCTGCGAAGGTTGCCAAGCTAAAGCGGCTAAATTTTTATGCTCACTCCACTCAATAGTGTAATGATTATTTTGAGCGGGATTAATCGGCAAGGTCACTGTAATATGCTCTGCCTTTTTAGTTTGCTGCACCATTTGCGACACGCCATTATAAATAACCGCACTTATATTCGCATACGCAGGCAATATAATAGGGTGTCGTCCGCCTTTAGAGCTACGACTGTTTAAGCTCAATTTATAATGGTTAATTTGTGCCCCCAT